>Ga0137449_1000020_pt1 | contig 18028 bp, 3 predicted proteins | sample EasRivERMGT436_2_FD_104905 | JGI IMG/M metagenome (GOLD analysis project Ga0137449, IMG submission 104905) | Soil microbial communities from meander-bound floodplain in the East River, Colorado, USA - East River MetaG ERMGT436_2 | ecosystem: Environmental > Terrestrial > Soil > Floodplain ... | reverse complement strand
TGGGCGTTTCCCTTCATTACCGCTCCATCCAGTTTGCTCCGAGCAGCATCGGCAACGGCTGGAGCCACACCTATGAAGCCACCCTGCAGCCCGGTGCCGGCAACTCCATGGTCTTCTGGGAAGACGGCAAACGCCGGGTTTACGAGAAATACACAAACGACTATATATCCCCCAAAGGTGATTACTCCCGCCTAATTCGGAATGGCGCAACTGGCTGGACCATCACCGAGCAGGACGGCCTTGCGCGCACCTTCGATAGCAGCGGCAGACTCACCACCATTGTGGACCGCTACGGCAACGCCCTGGACTTTGACTATCCGGGCGGCAAACTCGCCAACGTCACAGACGCCACCGGCCGTGCCGTCACCTTTGGCTACAACGCAACTAGCGGCAAGCTGGAAACTATCAGAGACCCGGCGGGAAACGTGCATACCTTGGGCTACAGCGGCGCTAACCTTACCAGCTACACCCCGCCGGGCAACAAGGGGCAGTGGCTCTACACCTACGGAGCCAACGGCCTTCTGGAGAGCAAGAAAGACCCGGAACAGCACCTTGCCAGCTACACCTACCTCCCCGACAACCGGTTGACCACGTTCTATGCGGTTGGTGACAGATCACCCGGCTTGATCACAAGCTCCTCCAGTGGGCCTGCCGGCATCGGCATGGTGCCTGACGCGTATCATGGCGCCACCCTGCCGGAAATACCTCCCTTGCTAATCAGCTTTACCGAAACAGACGGCAACGGCTGGAGCTACACTTACGACCCACACATCATGAGAATTCGCAGCATGACCGACCCCAACGGCAAGGTCACCGACTACTACTACAACCCGGACGCCACCCTGAGGGCCATGACCGTGCCCTTCGACGGCGCCGCCCGGCTCACCACCTTTTATACCCATGACGAAAACGGAAACCTCCTGACCAGTACCGACCCGGTGGATATCACCGTCTACACCCCGGCCATTGACCCCAAGAGCGTGGATATCGCCGGTCTGGCAACCCTCACCCCCCCCATCAAGACCGCCATCTCCTACACCTACGACAGCGCCGCCAACTACTACCAGATAAAGAGCATCACCGATAATCGCGGCGCCACTCCGCTCACCACCACATTCGACCGCTACAGCGAACCGGACGGCCAAGGTGGAAACTTACTCGTCACCGGGCGCACCGCCCCCGGCTTGACCTCCGGGACCACTCTATTAAGCTACCTGCGCCAAAACACCAACGGGACAATCGCCGGCTTGACCGACGAGAACAACGCCAGCATCAGCATCAGCTACTACCCGGTTGACGTCGTCACCAGGGCCAACGGCAGCGCCGGGCTGGTAAAGAGCGCCGCCTTCCCCGACGGGATAAAACTCACCGTCACCGGCTACGACAAGAACGGCAACATCACCGCCTACAGAGTGACCGACAGCGGCAACGCCGACCTGCCGGTGCGGACCACCCTGGGGTACGACCCCTTGAACGAACTCACCACCATCCTCAGGGAATCGACCGCCAATCCCCTCAAGTTCCCGGCCAACCTGACCCAGTACGGCTACGACAACAACCGCAACCGCACCTCCATCACCGACGCCGAGGCCCGGACCACCTCCTACAGATACACCGGGAAAGGGCAGGTCAGTGAAATCACCGACGCCAGGCTAAAGACCACCAAGCTCGAATACGGAGCCACCGGCTGCCCCTCCTGCGCAAACGGCGCGGACAAGCTCACCGCCGTTCGCGACGCCAACCACGTGGCCAACAACCAGCCCGGCACCGTCTACACCTACGACAAGGTCGGCCGCCTCGACACCGAAACCGATCCCATGGGGAAAAAGACCCGCTACACATACTACGACAGTAGCCTGCTCAAAGAGGTCTACGACGCCACCACCACCCCGGAGAAGCTCCTTGTCACATACAAATACAACAACCGGGGCCAGTTGACCGAAAAGCTCTACCAGGACAACACATCGGTCAGATACAACTACCTTCCCAACGGCTGGCTGGACAGCGCCAATAACCTTACCGCCGGCGCCGTCACCTTTGGCTATACCTTCACCTACCACGTAAACGGCCGCCTCAAGACAGTCACCGACACCAATAGCCGCACCATAAGTTACGACCTCTACGACGCCATCGGCCAGAAGAAACAGGTAACGTACTTCCCTGCCACCCCCGACCAGAAACAGATCACCTATAACTACGACTCCGCCAACCGGCTGCAGACCATCACCAGCCCGGCCGGTGTATTCACTTACGGCTACGATGCCTTGAGCAGACGCAGCACTCTTACCTATCCCAACCAGGTAACGGCAACCTACGGCTACGACGACCTGCTACGGCTGACCGGCATCAGCCACCAGTACCAGTCAACGCCAATCGCAACTTACGGCTACACCCTCGACCAGGTGGGGAACCGGCTCACGAAGAGCGGCACAACAAACGAAACCTACAGATACGACGAAATCTACCGGCTCAAAGAAGCCGACACCGCCAAGGGGACGGAGAAGTACGGCTACGACGACGTGGGAAACCGCCTGATCGGCCCAGGCCCCAAGGACACCGGTTACCATTACGACACAGCCAACCGGCAGACCATGGGCAAACTGTTCGGTCACGACTACGACAACCAGGGAAACCAGCTATCGCGGACGACAACAAACAGCGACAAGAGCTGGACTTACACCTGGGACTATGAAAACCAGTTGACAAAAGTGGAAAAGGGTAAGGGAACGGATAAGATGACCGTCACCTTCAGATACGACCCCTTCGGCAGAAGGATAGAAAAGAAGCAGAGCATCACGAAGAACAGCACAACCAAAACAACCACCTGGACCTACGTCTACGACGGTTACGACATTGCGCTGGAGATCATGGCCGACAGCGCCACCACCACCAGGACATTCTACACCCATGGCCGGAACATCGACGAGCACCTGGCGATGGAGAGAAACGGAAGCTTCTACTACTACCACCAGGATGGGCTTGGGAGCGTCACGGCCATTACGGATGCCAACAGGAACGTGGTTCAGCGTTACAGTTACGACTCCTTTGGCAAAATAACTCCTCAGTCGAACTTCCAGAACTGTTACTGCTTCACCGGCAGGGAGTGGGATAGGGAAACAGGTCTCTATTATTACCGCGCAAGATACTATGATCCTATGGAGGGGAGGTTCGTTTCTAAAGACCCCATTAGCTTTGCTGGGGGGGATGTGAACGTTTATGGGTACGTCAATAATAATCCGATTAACTGGATTGACCCATGGGGATTATTTCAGTATTCGAACACAGCAGGCCAGCCAGCTAATCCTGAAGTTGAAGAAGCTTTGCGCTGTTTCGATAAATGTACTGGCCGTGATACAGTTGTTACAGCTGCTCGCGAAGGCGGTCACAGTAAAGGTAGTGCTCATGAAACTGGAGAAGCATGTGATATCGGGACAAATTCTAACCCTGAGTTGACACGACAAGAAGCTGATAGGTGCTATTCTCAATGCTTCAATCCATCGAATAGTTATGGCCAACAAGAATCAAATCATTATCATTTTCAGACTCGACCTGGCAGAGGTGGCGCAACAGGTTTTGCACCTGGTGTAAGATAAACAGGAGGGAAAAAGATGCTTTGGGTGTCTTCATGGAAATTGTGCGGCGTTTTTGCATTGCTTTTATTACTTTCCGCATGTGTGGATAAATTCGAATTGCCTGAAGGGTGGAGAACCCCAAATAACGTCGAATTAGAAGACAGATGGCGAAATGTTGACAACAACAAATATATAAAAATATGGGGTGATTTTAATGGAGATGGCACTATAGATGAGGCACGGTTATTGGTCCGTAATAATCCTTCGTCATTGGGATTATTTGCATTCGTGTCTCAACCCAATCATTCTTATAAGAGTTATTTTCTTGATGAAATGAAAGGGAATATAGCCATTCATGCTATGGGCATAAGAATTGTAGCTTCAGGAATTTACAAGACAGCTTGTGGTAAAGGCTATTGGAAATGTAGCAACGGTGAAACACCAGAAATAGTAATCAAAAATGAAGCAATAGATTATTTTAAGACAGAGAGCGCGAATTCTTTTTTTTATTGGGACAGCGCAACAAATAAATTTAACAGAATTTGGATAAGTGATTGATGCGAGAGGGGCACTCGCCAACATAGGACGTTTCCCTGATTCAGCCTTTCTTCTTGATTTCCCAGGGGCGGGCGGCCGGGGGGATTGGCAGGACGTTCGATAATCAGACGTTATGTCAACTTCGGGCGGGGATAGGGCGACAAACTACTTTTCCAAGAACTAACAAGGTGAATACGTCCTAGGGAGTGATCATGAACTGCTTTGTCAAAGTAACTTGTGGATTACTGTTACTCATTGCAACACTCATTGCAACATCAGCCTATGCTGTTGAGTTTAAGGATGGCTCTCGTGCTCGCGATGCTTTGACCAAGCAGGTGAAAATGATGTTTGAAAAGAAGAGATTTGCCGAACTCGATGCCATGGCGGAAAAGTTTCGCGAAAACAAAAGCCGCTTCCCGGACGGCAGTTGGAAATTACAGGTTTTCTATACCGGCTTTGATCTGTCAACCAACACCCCGGAATGGGCATTCCCTATGTACATCTCTAAAGCCGAAGATTGGCGCCGGACCCGTCCCACCTCGGTCACAGCCCAGTGTGTCCTTGCCAAAGCGTGGATGGATTATGCCTGGCAAGAGCGCGGTGGCGGTTATGCCGGTGAGGTCAAGGAGAAGTCGTGGGATCTAGTGCACGAGCGCCTTGATAAGGCATGGAAGATTGTCAATGAGCCTTTGGCGCCGGGAGTCGGCGACTGCCCCAATCGCCTTAACCTGCGCCTCAGGTTGGCCAAGGCCATGGGGATTGAGAGAGAGGATTTTGAAGCGCTGTTCCTGGAGGCTAAGCGGCAGGAGCCAGGCTATTATCAGCACTATGCCGTTAAAGCTGATTACCTGACTCCCCGGTGGCACGGTGAAGAAGGTGACTGGCAGCAGTTTATCACAAAAGTGGCTGACCAGAATCCTCAAGGTGAGGGCGCGAGTATCTACACCCGTGTTGCCTGGAGCATGTACTTTGGTAACGAATGGAAAGACTTTCAAGGTTCAGGGATTTACTGGGACAGAATGAAGACAGGATTCAAGGAGATTGAACACAACTACCCCGACTCACCATGGATACTCAATACATTTGCCATGTTCGCCTGCCGCGCCGATGATCTTGAATCGATGACCGCCCTGTTCAAGCGAATCGATGCGGGCCTCTATTATCCCGAGGCCTGGGGCAAGGACAGTGCTGATGATTGCCGCAAGTGGGTCAAACTAGGCAAAACCAAATTTGAAGTAAACAATGAACTGATTGCCGAGAATCACAGACGATTTCAGGAGGGGCTTTTCAAGAACCTTCTTGAATTGGCAGAAAAGGGCAATCGAAAAATTCTTGGCAGCTTATACGAGAAGTATCTGAAAGGGCAAGGAACTACTGCCGACCCTGTTGCCGCATATGCCTGGCTTTTACAGGATGAAACAACGTACAAGGAGCAGATAGCGACAACTGCCAAGAGCCTGACTCCCGAGCAACTGCGGCAGGCGCAAGAAAAAGCCGAAGTCCTGCGCCGCAGAATCGCCCGGCAAAACAAATGATAACGGAAAAAAAAGGGGACAACGGAGAATAAGGGGCTGCCTTCTTTTCCAATAGAAGGAATGGCAAATCTTTTCAAAGGAGTAATTATGAACTGTTTTGTTAAAGTTATCTGCGGACTACTGTTACTCTTCGCGACATCAGCTTATGCCGTTGAATTTAATGATGGCTCTCGCGCCCGCGACGCCTTGGCCAAGCAGGTGCGAATGATGTTTGAAAAGAAAAAATTTGCCGAACTCGATGCCATGGCGGAAAAGTTTCGCAAAAGCAAAAGCCGCTTCCCGGACGGTGCCTGGAAGTTGGATGTTTTTTACACCGGCTTTGATCTGTCAACCAGCACCCCGGAGTGGGCATTCCCTCAATGGATAGCTTTTGCAAACGAGTGGCGCCGCGCTCGTCCCACGTCGGTCACAGCCCAGTGTGTCCTGACCGGAGCCTGGATGGATTACGCCTGGCAGGCACGTGGCGGCGGTTATGCGAGCCAGGTCAAGGAGGAGTCGTGGAAACTGGCTAAAGATCGCCTTGATAAAGCATGGAAGATTGTTAATGAACCTTTGGCCTCGGGGGTCAAAGACTGTCCAAATCGCCTTAATCTGCGTCTCAGGTTGGCAACGGCTATGGGGTTTGAGAAAAAACAATTTGATATGCTGTTCCAGGAGGCTCAGCGGCAAGAACCAGGCTATTATTCTCACTATATCACCAAAGGTAATTACCTTCTTTCAAAGTGGCACGGTGAAGAGGGAGATTGGCAGCAGTTCATCGACAAGGTTGTCGTCCAGAATCCCCGAGGTGAGGGGCTCACGATTTACACCCGTACCGCCTGGAGATTGTTCTCGGGAAATAACTGGAAGGATTTTAGGGGTTCTGGCGTTTCCTGGGACAGAATGAAGGCAGGATTCAAGCAGATCGATCACAACTACCCCAAGTCACCTTGGATACTCAATGCTTATGCAAGATTTGCCTGCCGAGCCGGGGATCGCGATACCCTCATTTCACTCTTTAAACGTATTGATTACGACCATTATTATCCGGAAGCCTGGGACAAGGACGATGTAAATTTTTGCCGAAAATGGGCAGGACTTCAACCCTTTGCAGGGAAATAAGGGAAAGGTTACTCGGCAAAGAGGACAAGTTAAGGGGGCAGCTTTCCCAAGGACTTAAATGCAGTCAGTTGGCTTTTTCTGAGTTGTTGTAGATAGTCTCACACGAATAAACAACCTGACCATATTGCCATTACATTGGATTGCTATCGAGGAGTGGGAAGATGAAAAAGACCGGAATCGTGCTGACATTTGTCCTGGTGCTGGCGGCGCTGCTCTTGAATACATCACTGGTGGCGGCGTCAACCGACGGCTACTACAACCTGTCAGAAGCCAGCCCAGCAAGCTGGGACGGCACTGACGGCAACAGCCTCCAACCAGTCTCTCCCGACTACGATTATGCCTACGGCGACGACGCAAGCTTAACCTACAACCTCCCCTGGTCCTTCGCCTACTACGGCCAGTCCTTCAGCACAATCACCGCCGACACCAACGGCAACATCTGGTTCAGCGCGAACGATACCGCCTATTCCTTCAACCTAGCCAACACCGGCCGCGGCCCGGTCATCGCCGTCTGGAACAACGACCTCTCCTCCACCTTCCACGGCGGGGTATTCATCCAGCACAAAACCAATCCGGAACGGATCGTCATCGAATGGCAGACCGAGACCTATGCGGAAGAAGGGGGCAATGCGCCCGACAGCTTCGAGGTGGTCATCTTCCAGAACGGCAACATCCGCATCGACTACCAGAACTTCACCACTCAGGATGATGTCGACGCCGGTTCCGGCATCTCTCGCGGCGACGGCTCAGCCAGCCTCAACCTGAGCGGCGAATTCGCCAACGTCTTCACCCTGGCGGGAAGATCATTCAGCTTTGCGCCGGGCACGCTGTATACCTTGAACATAAGCAAGGATGGCCCGGGAAGTGGCGCCATTGCCAGCAGCCCGACCGGCATCTCCTGTGGAACTACGTGCAGCGGCTCCTTTGCACCGGGATCGGCCGTAACTCTTACGGCCACCCCCGGCTTTGGCGCGGAGTTCACCGGCTGGTCAGGCGCGTGCAGCGGGACGGGTCCGTGCACCCTGAGCGTTGACGCCGACAAAAGTGTTACGGCGACTTTCGGCGAAACCTATGCACCTGCTGTCATCATCAATTCGCCGTCCGGCACCAGTGCCAACACCAGCCCGGTTTTGAACTATTCCGTCAGCACAGGAACGGTTACGGTCAAGGTGGACGGGGCCATCGTCAATAAGGTCTCGGGTGATACCCTCGACACCCTGGCCGATGGACTCCACGTCGTTCGCGTGGAAGCCACCAACGCTGCCGGCCACTTGGGCTTTGCCGAGAGCAGCTTCACCGTCGATACCACCCCCCCGCTCGTAACAACGATTACCCCGGCCACGGGGAGCAGCAATGTCCCGGTACGGATGTCGGTCCTGGTCCAGTTCTCGGAGCTGATTGACCCGGCCTCGGTGATGGCTGGCACCGCCTCGCTCGTCTCGCAGGGGAACCCGGTGCCGGGTGACATCAGGCTTGCCGGCGACGGCATATCGCTCATCTTCAAGCCGCAGGGGAAACTCAACTACGCCGCCACCTTCACCTTTACCCTCAAGGCCGGTCTGCGCGATCTTCGAGGCAACATCCTGAATGGCGACATGACCACCACCTTCTCAACGCCGTTGCTGGATCCCGACCTGGTCGGTTACTGGCCCATGGACGGAGACTGGAACGATTACTCGGGCAATGGGAACAACGGTACCGCTTACGGGTCCTCTGCCTTCACGGCTGGTCGGGCACCGGGCGTACAATCGGGGAACTTTGTCATCGACTCTGTGTTCTTTGAAGGTTCAGGCGGTTATGTTCCCACAACGCCGCAGTTCATAGATAATGTCCCCAATACCTTTACCATGTCATTCTGGGCCAAGCCGACAGCGACCAGGGAGAGCACTCCGGAAACGAATGCCACTGTGACGTACGGTGAAGGAATCCAGCGCTTCGCCATCGCGCCAATTAATTTCTACAATCTTGGGTATCTGGGCGCCACTGCCGGTGTTTCGGTCGGCACCAACGGGATCAGTGTTTTTGAAGAGACCACTATCGTTTCAGGGGCCCTCAGCTTCGGCTACATGCCGTCACTACTGGTGTACGACTCTCCGGCACCATTAACCGGCTGGAACCATATTGCGGTGGTTTATAACAACAAACAGCCAAGCCTCTATCTGAACGGTGTTCTCGTCAGAACCGGCCAGACCAGTCAACAGTCTGAGATCTATCCTTCAGCTGTATTTGCGCACGGTGGTGAACGGGCGACCGGTTCCTACAGCGGCCAGCTGGAAGGGATCGTGTATCACAAAAAGGCTCTTACCGCCCAGGAGATTCAGACCCTTTACCAGGGACAGACTAAGGCAGTACCGCAAATATCCATTACTTCTCCCGGCCAGACGGTCAAGTACAAACCGGGCGAAAGCGGCAGCGCCACGATCACGGCAACCTCCACCATCGGCATAACCAGACTTTATTGCAGCGCTTCCGGCGCAACCAGCGATGGCGGTTTGGCAATCGATTTCGGTCAACCTCAGACCCAGACAACACAGCAGCTCAACTTCCATGTTGCGGCGAATTCAGCCCCGTATGCACCGATTGTGCTCTCCTGCGTGGCTCAGGCAGCTGATGGGGCCTTGGGAGTTGTAGAATTGCAGCTGCAAGCAGCCGATCTCGTTCTCCCGACCGTTGTCAGCACTACTCCGGTGAACAATGCCATTGATGTCAGTGCAACCATGCCGATCACCATAGTCTTCAGCGAGGCCATGGACCCGGCCAGCATTATCAGTCACGACACTTTCAAGTTCCAGCGCACGGATAACGGCGCCTGGGTTACCGGCATGTACCGCATGTCAACGGACAACACGGCGATGCAGATGCTTCCCTCTCCTGCCCTGGATTCGGCGACGTCGTACACCATCACGCTCAGCGGTGTGCGCGACCTGGCGGGAAACAGCTTGGCGAGCGACTATGCTCTCCAGTTCACAACCCTGCAGCAGGCCTCGCTTACCCTTTCTAACCAGGGTACTTCATCATCGCCATATGTCCTGCCGACGGGCCGCTACGGCACTTTGACCCTGAACAACAGCTTTGTCTCGGTCAGCGGTGGACTAACCGCCGATACAGTGACCATGGACCATAGTACGCTGAACGTTAGCCCAAGTGCGTCAGCTCCCGGCGACCTGAGCGTGGCATACGGAGATATGCTGGTCACCAACAGCTCACAAGTGGATGTCAACGGAACGCTGAATCTTTCTGCCAACCTGAATCTGACCAACAGCAGCATGGCGGTTACCGGCACCGGAACGGCGGCGGGTAATGTTGCCCTAAGCATCGGTACCCTCACACTCAAGAGCCCGTTGCAGGTAACTGGCAACGTGACCCTGCAGAATAACAGCCTCCTCACCCATTATGCGGCAACAAAGACCGATACTTCAAAGTTGGATGTTACCGCGGCAAATATGACTGTTGATGGTACGTCGAAAATTGATGTGGCTGGAAAAGGTTATTTAGGGGGTTATCCGGATGCTGATGTCCCGAGTGATGTTACCGCCCCTGCTCCTGGTTATACTTTGGGGAACACGACCAGTGGTGGAAGCAATAACAATTTTGGTGGAAGCTATGGTGGCCATGGCGGCGGCAGCGAAGTTAATGCAGCTTATGGCGACATGGCAAACCCGAATGAATTAGGTAGCGGTGGTGGTGGCTATTATTACGATCTGTTCACCGGTTCGAATGATGTTATCACCAGGACTCAAGGAGGTAATGGCGGCGGCCTGGTCCGGCTCACTCTTGCGAATTTAGCCCTTGATGGTGTTATCAAGGCAGATGGAGGCGTCACATCTGCATCCGGCGGAAGTGGCGGTGGAATCTATATCAATGCTGGGAGCATCAGCGGTTCAGGTAGCATTAGTGTAAAAGGAGGCTCAGCAGGCAGTGGTGTTGAAGCTCCTAGCGGCGGTGGTGGTGGTCGTGTCGCACTCTATTACACGACATCGACACTCCCGGTTGCCAATATCAGTGTTGTTGGTGGAGTAGGGCTAAGTAACGTCGCGGGTGAGAACGGCAGCACCGGGACAATCTACCTGAAAGGAACTAGGGCTCCTGACCTTATTGTAGATAGTAAAAACATTGTAACTAACAAAGCAACCCCAATCAGTAGTGGCAACTATGGTGCGGTAAAAATAATCAATGGCTCTGCGGCGACAGTCATGACCGCTGGGGATATGCCGATGATTGATCAGTGGAAGCTGGATCTCGTCGCAGACACAGTGCTTGTTGACGCATCCTCGAAGATCGACGTCACTGGCAAAGGCTTCCTCGGTGGGTACAAACCTGGCAACAGCAGCATCAACGGCATGACCTATGACGTGGTGACGAAAGGCCCGTCTACAACTGGAGGAAGTTCGAAGATCAGCGGCGGTAGCTATGGCGGGATCGGTGGGACTGGTGAAGGAACACCAGCTGGTACGTACGGTGATTTCCGGAACCCAGCTGAACTCGGCAGTGGCGGTGGCGGGTTGCTGGCTGGGTGGTACTACCCACCGATCTACTACCAAGGATTGAATGGCGGTGGCCTGCTGAAAATAGCCACGAACTCATTGACCATAGACGGGAGCCTCATAGCCGACGGAGAATCCGCGTTCGGTGGCAATTTTGGTGGTGGAGGCAGCGGAGGTGGGATCCTGATCCAAGCTACTTCGCTGTCCGGCACCGGCATCATCAGCGCGCAAGGTGGCACCGCCTACAATATCAGCGGTGCTGGTGGCGGCGGTCGTATTGCGATCTATTACTCTACGAACACTGTGCCACTAGCGAACATCCGCGCCAATGGCACGAGCAGCGACGGCACTGCTGCCAATACTGGCGGTGCTGGCACGATCTACCTGAAGAACGTAATCAACACCAAGGGTGATTTGGTCATCAACAACGGTGGCTTTGTGACGTCGCACAGCACACCGGTACTCGGCGCAGACTACAGTAAACTCACCGTCGAGGGCGGTGCTATGACTAACATTGTCGGTGACATAAGCTTTGATCAGGATGTGACCTTCACCGGCAGCAACTTGACATTCGCGAATGGCATCACGACACCCGGTAACCTAACGATCGACACCAGCACCATCACGGTAGCCGGCCCGGTCAATGTTGGCGGCACCCTGACGCTCAAGAACGGTAGCGTCCTGACGCATCCAGCTACGACTTCTACGACGGTCTACAAGCTGGACGTCACTGCTGGGACCGTCATCATCAACGACACGTCCAAGATCGATGTTCGTAGCCGAGGTTTCCTCGGTGGGTATACATTCGGCAACACCAGCATCAACGGCATGACTTATGATGCGAATCTTCTGATGCCGACCATCACTGGAGGCAGCACGAAGCGGAGCGGTGGCAGCCACGGTGGTGTCGGTGCAGCCGGTGAAGGTGTCGCGGCTGCCGCATACGATAATATCCTGCAACCAAATATATCTGGTTCTGGTGGTGGCGGGTTATGGATGGGTTGGTATTATCCGGCGGTGCTCCAGCCAGGCGCGAATGGCGGCGGCGTAGTCAAGATCACCTCGAACGCGTTGAACCTCAATGGCGCCAGCACCGGCATCTTCGCGGATGGAGCAACGGAGCCAAGCTACGGCGGCGGCGGTGCAGGAGGCAGCATCTGGGTCAATGCCGGGAGCCTCACCGGCACAGGCTCCATTAGTGCCAAAGGCGGGACATCTGGATATGGAGACAGTTCTGGTGCCGCCGGTGGTGGAGGCCGTATTGCAGTGTACTACACGACGAACACCTTGCCGCTGGCCAACATACTCGCCGCTGGGGGCAAGTACCTGAATGGCGCTACCGCGGCTAACAACGGTGGTGCTGGCACGATCTACCTGAAAGACAGCACAAAGGAGCGTGGCGACGTCATCCTCGACAACGGTGGTTTCGCGACTACTCAGACGACTGTGATCGCCGGTGGCGACTACGGGCAGGTGACGGTATCTGGTGGCGCCAAGTCCAGCATTGTTGGTGCTGTGAGCTTCGACCAAGACGTGACCTTCACTGGCAGTACCCTGACGTTCGCTGGTGGCATCAGTTCGACGGCGAGCCTGACGCTTGACAATAGCACCATCACCGTAAACGGCCCTGTGAATGTCGCAAACACACTGCTGCTTAAGAACGGCAGCGTCCTGACGCATTCTCCTGCGACAATTACTACAACATATAACTTGGACGTCACGGCTGGGACCGTCACGCTCAATGACACGTCTAAAATCAACGTCAACTATCGCGGTCTCCTCGGTGGGTATACCTCTGGCAACACCAGCATCAACGGCATGACGTTTGACGCGAACACTCAGGCGCCAACTCTTACTGGCGGCAGCGGAAAGCGGAGCGGTGGCAGCCACGGTGGTGTCGGCGCGGCAGGTGAAGGTGTCGCAGCTGTAGCCTACGGTAGCATCATGCAGCCTAGCACGCCAGGTAGCGGCAGCGGCGGTTTAACAATGGCATGGTATTCCCCGGCGATACTTGAACCAGGTGCAAACGGCGGCGGCCAAGTGAAGGTGACCGCGAACACGCTGAACCTCAATGGTGCAAGCACCGGAATCTTTGCTGACGGCGCAACACAGGTAAGCTACGGCGGTGGCGGTGCAGGCGGCAGCATCTGGGTCAATGTCGGGAGCCTCACCGGCACCGGCACCATCAGTGCCAAAGGCGGAACATCTGGATATGGAGACAGTTCTGGTGCCGCCGGTGGTGGAGGACGAGTCGCAGTGTACTTCACTACGAACACCTTGCCGCTGGCCAACATACTTGCAGCTGGGGGCAAGTACCAGAATGGCGCAACCGCGACTAACAACGGCGGTGCTGGCACGATCTACCTGAAAGACAGCACCAAGGAGCGTGGCGACGTCATCCTCGACAACGGCGGTTTCGCGACTACTCAGACGACTGTAGTCGCAGGCGGTGACTATGGGCAGGTGACGGTATCTGGCGGCGCCAAGTCGAGCATCTCCGGATCAATCACCTTCAACAAAGATGTGACCTTCACCGGTGGCACCTTGATAGTTAACGGTGGCATCAGCTCGACCGCGAACTTGACACTCGACGGTAGCACTGTCCTCGTCAGCGGCCCAGTGGATGTCGCGAATACTTTGACGCTCAAGAACGCTAGTGTCTTGACGCACTCGACGGCGACAGCGACTACAGCCTACAAGTTAGACATCACTGCCGCGACCATCACCATTTTGGATACATCGAAAATCGATGTCACCGGTAGAGGCTTCCTCGGCGGATACCAGCCGGGCAATATTAGCGGCAATGGCATGACATACGACGCGACCACTCAGGGCCCGACTACCGTCGGTGGTAGCTATGGTTCCGGCGGTGGCAGTTATGGTGGTAAAGGTGGCGGGAACTCGAACGCTGCGTTTGGAAGTCTCGTTCAACCGGTGGTGAATGGCAGTGGCGGCAGCGGTAGCCCATACAACCAGACGATCAACTATCTCGGAAGAAATGGTGGTGGCTCGGTGAAGGTGACTGCTGGCACACTCAACCTTACTGGCACTGGGACTGCTATTCTGGCGAACGGGAACTCCAATACGAATGATACCCTCGGCGGTGGTGGAAGTGGTGGATCGATATGGATCAATGTCGGGACGCTGTCTGGCACTGGGAAGATCACCGCGAACGGTGGAGCAGCTAATTGGGGTACCGCTAACTACGGCGGTGGTGGAGGACGAGTCGCAGTGTACTACACGACGAACTCGCTGCCGATAGCTAATGTCGCGGCAACCGGCGGTAATGCCAATGTCACCGCGAATAACGGCGGTGCTGGCACGATCTACCTGAAAGACAGCACCAAGGAGCGTGGCGACGTCATCCTCGACAACGGTGGTCTTGCGACTGCGCAGACGACCGTGGTCGCCGGCGGTGACTATGGGCAGGTGACGGTATCCGGTGGCGCCAAGTCTAGTATCACTGGCGCGGTTACTTTCGACAAAGACGTGACCTTCACCGACAGTACCTTGATAGTTGATGGTGGCATCAGCTCGACCGCGAACTTGACACTCGACAACAGCACCATCACTGTCAACGGTCCAGTGAATGCGTCCGGCACCTTGACACTCAAGAACGCTAGTGTCTTGACATATCAGGCAACAACAGCCTCAATGGTGTATAAACTGGACGTCACTGCTGGGGCGGTTGTTATCAATGACACCTCTAAGATAGACGTTACCGGTAAAGGATATCTTGGTGGTGGGACAAGCAGCGCAGCATATGGGTACACGTACAACCCGAGTAATCCGAGTGTACCAACGAAGTCCGGAGCTCCTGGAGGCGGTGGTGGAGGCACCTACGGAGGCAAAGGTGGATTCAGCTCGACAAATACAACTATGTACGGTGATCTAAAATCGCCGAATGAGGTGGGATCTGGTGGATCTGGCGATGGCACAATCTACGTCGGTGTCAGTGGCGGTGGCGCGGTAAAACTGACTACGAACACGCTGAACCTGAACGCCACCACGGCTGGTATCATCGCGAACGGTAACAACGATCCGGATTACGGCGGGGCTGGGAGTGGTGGCGCGATTTGGATCAACGCTGGGTCCGTTACCGGTACCGGCTTTATCCGTGCAAACGGTGGGACGGCATCCTCGTATGGTGGTGGTGGTGGTGGCCGTATCGCTGTGTACTACGGCACCAACAGCCTGCCAACCGCGAATATCTCTGCAGCCGGTGGTAAGAGTAGTTCTGGTACTACCGCGGCTAACAACGGCGGCGCTGGCACCATTTACCTGAAAGACAACGCCAAGGCGAAAGGCGATCTCATCGTCAATAACGGTGGGTTGACAACGACGCTCGCGACTGCGGTTTCTGGTGATTATGATACTGTTACTGCTAGCAGTGGTGCGATTGTTTCTGGCGCGTATACACAAAACGGCGGTCTCTTTTATTCGAATCAAACGTTGTCATTGTCGGAAATCAACACAACCGAGAATGTAACGCTTTCTTCAAGTACTCTGACTGTTTCCGGGGCTGTTTCTGCGAAGAACTTGAATCTTATAAACAGCACGCTGACTGCTTCCGGTGCTGTCAACGCTTCGGATGCTTTGACACTAACAACTAGTACATTAAATGCCTCGAATTCAGTTACTACTACAAATAAACTTTGGCTTAAAACAAACAGCTCTCTGAACAATGCAACACTTGTTTCTGCTGCCGATGTTACTCTTGATTCGAGCAGCTTCAATGTGAATGGACAGTTCACTGCAACAACCACGTTTGTGCTGAACAGTAGTACTGCAGTGAATCGTTCACTCCTTACAACTACTGCGACGTCAATGACACTGAATACAAGCAGCTTCAGTGTCAGCGGGCCAGTGTCGGTAACGGATGCACTGACACTGAGCAGCACCAGCACCCTGACTCATGCCGTCACGACTGCGACGACTGACTACAAGCTCGATGTCACTGCTAACACGGTGTCTGTCGACGCGACCTCAAAGATCGACGTCACCGGGAAAGGCTACCTCGGCGGCCAGCAGAGCGGGAACCCGACTGATCTTGGCCGGACGATCGGCAACACAACTAGTGGCGGTGCTGGTCTTCTCGCTGGAGCCAGTTATGGCGGTGTCGGTGGCATGATGACCGGATACGGGGCCCCGAACGCGGCATACGGCAGCGTCTCTCTACCGGTCAATCCCGGCAGTGGTGGTGGCGGCAACGGCAGCGGCCAGCCTGGCGGCAATGGAGGCGGCGTAGTCAAGCTCACGGCGAACAGTCTGAGCCTCGCCGGCAGCATCCTCGCCAACGGTGGTTCCAGCACTACATCATATTCAGCTGGCGGCAGTGGCGGCAGCATCTTGCTGAGCATCGGCACGCTGTCCGGTACCGGTACCATCTCGGCGGCCGGCGGGTCACCTAATTATAATAGCTCCGGCTACGGTGCTGGTGGTGGTGGCCGTGTCGCAGTGTACTACACCACGAACTCGTTATCGACGACGAAAATCACTGCAGTCGGTGGCCTCGCTACCGGGGCGCTCCCACTCAAAAACGGCGCCGCTGGCACCGTATACCTGAAAGACGCCGCTAAGGCAAACGCCAGCGTCATCCTTAGCAACGGAGGCACGGCTACGACCAACCTGACGACTCTTGTTGGTGGAGCGTATGACCCGCTTACAGTCAACGGCGTATTGGTCCGGTTCACCAGCAGCCTCAGCCTCGACCAAGATACAACGTTCACCGGCAGCACAGTCACTGTAGATGGTGGCATCACTGCGCCGAACTTGACGCTGACCAGCACGTCGGTCTCCGTCGCTGGCCCAGTGAATGTTGCCAATGCCTTGACGCTGACTAGCACCAGCACCCTGAGCCAGGCTGCGACAACTGCGGCGATTGATTACATGCTCGATGTCACTGCTAACACGGTGTCTGTTGATGCTACATCAAAGATCGACGTCACCAGCAAAGGCTACCTCGGTGGCCAGCAGCCAGGCAATCCGACTAATCTTGGCAGGATCTACAGCGCTACGCCGGGTGGCACGACGACCGGAGGCCCCGGTGTCTTTGCCGGTGGCAGCTACGGCGGTGTCGGTGCCACGATAACTGGGTATGGGATCCCGAACACTGTGTACGGCAGCTTGTCGCTTCCGGTATCTCTCGGCAGTGGTGGTGGCGGGAACGGCAGCGGGCAGCCTGGTGGCAATGGCGGCGGCATCGTCAAGCTCACGGCGAACAGCCTGAGCCTTGCCGGCAGCATCCTCGCCAACGGCAGCTGGAGTACCACCAGCGCTGGAACCGGCGGCAGTGGCGGCAGCATCTTGCTGAGCATCGGCGCGCTGTCTGGCACAGGCACCATCTCTGCCGCCGGTGGGTCACCTAACTACGGCGGCGGCTTCTACGGCGGCGGCGGTGGTGGTCGTGTCGCAGTGTACTACACCACGAACTCGCTGCCGACTGCGAACATCACTGCTGCCGGCGGTAAGAGTGGTGATGGGACAACTACTAGTAAAAACGGCGGCGCTGGCACAGTCTACTTGAAAGACGCCGCTAAGGCAAACGCCAGCGTCATCCTTCGCAATGGAGGCACTGCTACGACCAGCCTGACGACTCTTGTTGGTGGAGCATATGACCAGATCACGGTCAACGGTGTATCGACTCGATTCACCAGCGGCCTCACTCTCGACCAAGATACAACGCTCACTGGTAGTACAGTCACTGTAGATGGTGGCATCACTGCGCCGAACTTGACGCTGACCAGCACGTCGGTCTCCGTCGCTGGCCCAGTGAATGTTGCCAATGCCTTGACGCTGA
>Ga0137449_1000019_pt1 | contig 18043 bp, 22 predicted proteins | sample EasRivERMGT436_2_FD_104905 | JGI IMG/M metagenome (GOLD analysis project Ga0137449, IMG submission 104905) | Soil microbial communities from meander-bound floodplain in the East River, Colorado, USA - East River MetaG ERMGT436_2 | ecosystem: Environmental > Terrestrial > Soil > Floodplain ... | reverse complement strand
TGCGTGAAGCGCTCCATGCGGTCGCTGGTGGTTGTGCCGATGCAAAGGGGCGCGTACCCGGCGGGGTTCGCGTCGCTCTTTGCCACCTTCCTCACGTTCGGTGCGGTGTGGATCACCGCGTGGCCGGAGAGGTCGAAACGCGTCTTCCTGCCGCGGTCGAACATGTGGATTTGCGTCGCGTCGCGGATGCCATAGAGCGTGCCATTCAGCGTCACCGTGTCGTCCACGCGCAAGGCGCGCGCCTGCGCCTCGCTGACCGGCATGGTGAATTCGTGGTGCGCCATCGCTAGCCGCCGAGCAGCGCCTTCTTCAGGTCGTCCTGCACCGGCTTCTCGCCCAGCCAGATGCGCAGCAGCGCGCGGTAGAAGTCCTCGCCTTCGATGGGCTTGCCGGAAGGCTTGCCCGCGACCGTCACCTGGGTGCCGCTGCCCGGAATCCAGTCGAGCGTGATCGCCATCCCCTCCTTTGCCACTTTCATCTCGGCCATGATCGCGACGAGCTGCGCGATGCGCGGCTCGAGGGCTTTCATCGTCGCCTCGTCGTGGTTGGGGCGCATGCCGTCCACCAGAGCTTCGGCGAACTGGTCAGCGCCCACGTCGCGCAGCATGTGGATCGCCACGCGCTTCGCGCCGGGCTGCGTCACCGGGTCGGCCTTGCGCTCCGCGACATACAGGCCCATCGCGTAGACCTGCACGAAGAAGCGCTTGCGCAAGCCCGCGCCCTTGAGCACGAGTGGCGCCTCCGCGACGCGGATCTGGTCCTCGATCTTCACGCCGGCCACCTCGGCGCCGAACGCGGGCGATGCAAGCAGAAACAGCAGCAGGATCCTAGTAACCATATTCGACTCCCTCCGGCCGGAAAGTGGCGCGCGCGCGGCGCGCCGAGTGGCACTGCATGTTCACTGCAACCGGGTTCATGGTGATGTGAGTGGCCGCAGTCTCCACGTGCACTGCGAAGGCGGTGGCATCCCCGCCCAGGCCCTGCGGCCCCACGCCGAGCGCGTTCACCGCGCCGCTCAGCTCCGTTTCCAGTTTCGCCCCCTCGGGGTCGTCGCATTTCGAGCCGAGCGGGCGCGTCGCCGCGACCTTGGCCAGGTGCACGCACAGGTCCGCGGTGCCGCCCACGCCCACGCCGACGATGGTCGGCGGGCAGGTCTTGCCGCCCGCCTCCAGTACGCAGTCCACGACGAAGGTCTTGATCGCGTCCACGCCCTCCGCCGGAATCGCCATCTTCAGCCAGGAATTGTTCTCCGAGCCCGAGCCCTTGGGCACCATCTCGATCCTCAGCGTGTCGGCCTCGTCGCTGAAGTCGATGTGGATCACCGGGATGCCGCGGCCGGTGGAGTCCTGCGCGTTGTGGCGCGTGGTCGGATGCACGATGGAGGAACGGAACGAGTACTCGCGCGTGGAGCGCGCGCAGCCGCTGCGGATCGCCGCCTTCAGCGCCACGCCGTCCACCTGCACGTTGCGCCCGATCCACACGTTGTAGATCGGGATGCCGGTGTCCTGGCAAAGCAGGTTGTCGGTATCCTCGGCGACCTTGATGTTGCGGATCATGGTGCCGAGTATGCGCTTTGCGCCCGCGTCCCTCTCGTTCCGAGCCAATTCGTCGAATCCCCGCTTGACGTCCGGCGGGAGGCGCTTCAACGCGCGGATGTAGAGCTCCTTCGCCGCCGCCTCCACCTGTTTGAGATCGACGATCACTTCACGGAGATGTTCCGTTCGCGCACCACGCGCGCCCAGAGCTGCGTCTCTTCCTTCATCGCGCGGCCCATTTCTTCCGGGGTATTGCCCACCGGCGCGAGGCCCTGGACGTAGAAGCGCGCCTTCAACCGCGTCGACTCGAGCGCCTTCTTCGTGTCGCGGTACACCTTCTGCACGACTTCTTTCGGCGTGCCGGTGGGCGCGACGATGCCGAACCAGCCGGTGTTCTCGAAGCCCGGCAGCGTCTTCGCGATCGCGGGAACGCCGGGCAGCAGAGCGAACTCGGTCCTGCTGGTGACGCCGAGCGCGCGCAGGCGGCCGGAGTTGATGTGCCCGATGGTTGCCGCGACGTTGGTTACCGCAAACGTGGTGTCGCCGCTCACCAGCCCGGTCAGTGCCGGGCCCTCGCCCTTGTAGGGCACGGCGAGGGCGTCGATCTTCGCGGCGTTGACGAAGTTCTCCGCCGCGAGGTGGGTCTGCGAGCCGATGCCGGCGTGGCCGAAGGTGAGCCTGCCGGGCTGCGCCTTCGCGGCGTCGATCAGCTGTTTCACCGTCTTGTAGGGCGAGCTCGCGTTCACCACCAACACTTGGGGGCCCGAGACCACGTTGGTCACCGGCACGAAGTCCTTTTCCGGGTCGTAATTCATCTTGGCGTAGATGTGCTGGTTCGCCGTCACCACCGAGCCCGAGGGAAAGAACAGCGTGTAGCCATCGGGGGCCGCGCGCGCCGCTTCCGCTGCGCCGATCCCGCCTGCGGCGCCGCCTCGATTCTCGATCACCACCGTCTGGCCCCAAATCTCGGAGAGTTCCTGGCCGACCAGGCGCGCCGAGATGTCGGTGGCGCCGCCCGGCGGGAAAGGCACGATGAAGCGCACCGGTTTCTGCGGCCAGGATTGCGCCTGCGCTGCCGTGGCGAGCGCCATGCCGGCCAGAAACATCGCGAATCTCATTGCATCCCCGGGTCGTCTGGTTCGAAAAGCATTCTACAGCGCGAGCGCGAAGGCAAGACCCCATCCCAGGGTGAGCGCCGCTGCCGCGGCCGTGAGCGATTTCTGCCAGTCGCGCCAGGGCAGGAATTCGAGCGCGAGGACGCGCAGGCCCCCGCCCAGGTGGGCGGCGAGCAGCACCACCAACACCCACTCCGCCGCCTTCACCAGGGGTTGCTCGGTCCACCTGAGCAAGCGGTCCATTTCCAGGCCTTGGCCGAGCACCCAGAAATGGGCGGGCAGGAACAGCGCGAGCGCGATGCCCGACACGCGGTGCACGAGCGCCGCCCACCTGCTCATGCGAACACCGTACGCACCGCGCGCATGCCCATCCAGGCAAGGAGCATGGCAAAGAGGAGGAGCGTTAGGTCGCTTGAGCGACCACGCCAACCCAGCCATTCGCCGAGCACTGCGCGCAGTCCTATGGGCGCATGCACCGTCACCGCCAGCACGAACAGCGAATAGAAGGCGAACCAGGCGGCGCTGCCGCGCGTGCGCGCGAGAATTTCGGCGCCGGTGAGGCCGCCGCGCACCGCGTAGATGATGGTCGCCAGGTGCACCAGTACGCACAGCGCGAGCACCGCGGCGCTCGCGCGCTGCACGATCCAGAGGAAAGTTTGCGACCTCATGGATTTCACAATTCCCCCCGCAGCGCGGCCTTCAGCGTCGCGCGCTTGAGTCCCGCGATGCCCGCCGTGGGCGAGAGAGCCTTGGGGCAGCGCTCGGTGCAGCTCATGTGGGTGTGGCAACTGAGGCAGCCGGCATCGCCCGCGACCGCGCGCAGCCTCTCGGCCTGGGCTTTGTCGCGCTCGTCGTTCACGAGCGTCCAGGCGCGATTGAGCGCCGCCGGGCCGAGGTAGTCCGGATTCCAGGCCACCACGTCGCAGGCGCTGTAGCACACGGCGCAGCCGATGCACTCGATGTTCACGTCGGCGAGCTTGCGCTTTCCGGAAACCGGGGAGAGGAGCGCGAAATCGTCGCTGCGCTTGCGTTCGCCGCCGAACTGGCCTTTCGCTCGCGCCCACTTGTCGAAGAACTCGCGCATGTCGGTCACCAGGTCCCGGATCACCGGGAGGTTCCCGAGCGGCGAGATCTCCAGGCGCCCCTCCTTCGCCACCTTGTCCACGTGGGTGCGGCAGGTCCAGCGCGGCGCGCCGTTCACCGTCATGGCGCACGAGCCGCACATCCCGACGCGGCAGGCGTAGCGGTAGGCGAGCGTGGGATCGAGGTGGCGCTGGATGTGGGTGACCACGTCGAGCACCGTCTGGCTCTCGCGGCGCGGCACTTCGAAGGCCTGCCAGGCGTCGCCGCGACGGACGCTAACGCGAAGAACGCTCACGCGCTCTCGTACAGCCTCGTCAATACGAACTCGCGGTGTCCGAGCGCCTCGGCCGCGGTGAGGCGGCCGTTGGCCGTGCGCAACATGCACTCGAGCAGCTTGTCGCCTGCCTGGTCGGGGGACATCTCTTTCCTCAGCAAGCCCGACACGTCCACGTCGATGTGCTCGCTCATGGTGCGCACCGTGCGCGGATTCGCCGACAGCTTGATCACCGGCAGGATCGCGTTGCCGATCACGTTGCCCTGGCCGGTGGGAAACAGGTGCACCGCGAACCCGGCTGCGGCGCACAGGGTCACCATCTCGGCCGCGGCCGAGGAGGAGTCCATGAACCACAATCCCGGCCCGGTCGGGGCTTCGGCCTTGTCCAGCACGCCGTCCACCAGGCACTTGCGGCCGATCTTCTGGATGTTGCCCAGGGCCTTCTCCTCGATGGTGGTGAGGCCGCCCTCGATGTTGCCCTTGGTGGGCTGCGAGTCCATCAGGTCGCTGGTCTTGTGGCGGTCGACGACCTGCTGGTAGCGGTCGAAGACGAACTGGAACTTCTTCCTCACCTCGTCGTTCCTGCAGCGCGCGGCGACCAGATGCTCGCCGCCGGTCAATTCCGTGGTTTCGCCGAACACCAGGGTGACGCCGTGCGGGTACATCTTGTCGAAGGCGTTGCCCACCGTGGGATTCGCGCCGCAGCCGGAGGTGGTATCGGATTCGCCGCACTTGGTGGACACCCACAGGTCTTTCAGCGGGCGCTCCTCGCGGCGCAGTTCGGAGGCCCACTGCACGTATTCCTTCGCCGCTTTCGAGGCGCGCATGATGGTGTCGTGGTCGCCGTGCTGCTCGATGCCGAAGTGCGCCACCGGCTTGCCGCTCGCGCGGATGCCGTCGGCGACCTTCTTCGCCCAGGTGTCCTCGATGCAGATCACCACCACCGCGGCGACGTTCGGGTTGCAGCCCGTGCCGATGAGCGTGCGGAAATGCAGGTCCAGGTCGGCGCCGAACTGCAGGCGCCCGTAAGGGTGCGGGATCGCCATCGCCCCCTTGACGTTGTTGGCCACCGCCTCGGCGGCGGCGTTCGAGAGGTCGTCCACCGGCAGGATGAGGACGTGGTTGCGCACACCGACGCGGCCGTTCTCGCGCTTGAATCCGTGGAAGCTTGCTTTGTCCAGTTTCATGTTCACCAGCGCTTGGTCTTGAGGTTCTGGATGTGCGTGTGCTCGCCCTTCCTGATCGGCGCGACCACCTTGCCGATGTCCACGCCGTACTTGATCACGGTGTCGCCGGGCTTGTAGTCCTTCAGCGCGAGCTTGTGGCCGATGGGGATGTCGCCTTGCGCGACGACCTTCACGTCCTTGTCGTCCTCCATGATCCAGCCGTTCAGTTCCTGGCCCTTCTTCACGCCCTCTACGACGACCACGCCGACGCCGTCGCCTTCCTCATGTACGACGAAATGGATCATGCAACACCTCGCTACGGGAAGCCGATATTCTAGCCGCATGTTCGACCGCCGCCGGTGCGCGAGCGCGGCCTGACCTGAGGTGCCTTAGCGCGCGTGCTTGCGCGCGGCGCCGCTGTCGGCGACGCCGAGCCAGGTTTCCAGCGCCGCGCGGTCCTCGCGCAGCGCCGCGCTGGCGCCCTCGTACACCACGCTGCCGCGATCGAGGATCGCGGCGCGGTCGGTCATGCCGAGCACCTTGCGCGCGTTCTGCTCGACGATGATCGCCGCCAGGCGCTCCTCGCGCACGATGCGGCGCAGCGCCACGAGCAGTTCCTCGACGAGGATCGGCGCGAGGCCCTCGAGCGGCTCGTCCAGCAGGATCAGGCGCGGGTTGAGCACCAGCGCGCGCCCTACCGCGAGCATCTGCTGCTCGCCGCCCGAGAGCCGGTTGCCCAGATTGCGGCGGCGCTCCCTCAGGCGCGGAAACAGGTCGAATACCTTGGACGGCGTCCACGGCCCGGGGCGCGCCACCGCGGTGAGGTTCTCCTCCACGCTGAGCGAGCGGAAGATGTTGCGCTCCTGCGGCACCCAGCCGATGCCGGCCGCGGCGCGCTGGTCGGGGCGCAGCGCCGTGATGTCACGGCCGTCCAGCCGCACCGTACCGCCGAGCCGGCGCGTCACGCCGATCACGGAGTTGACCAGCGTGGTCTTGCCCATGCCGTTGCGGCCGAGGAGCGCGAGCGACTGCCCCTCGGCAAGCGAGAGCGAGATGCCATGCAGCACCGTCGCCTCGGCATAGCCCGCCGAGAGCCGGTCGAGGGTCAGCAGTTCAGGCATCCACCACCTCCTCGCCGAGGTACACGGCCTTCACGCGCGGGTCCCTGGCCACCTCGTCGGGCGAGCCCTCGGTGAACAGGCCGCCGTTCACCATCACCGAGATGCGCTCGGCGAAGCTGAACACCAGGTCCATGTCGTGCTCGATGAACAGCACCGTCACCTCGCGCGGCAGCGAAGCCACGGCGGAGAGGATCTCGTGGCGCTCTTCCTCGGGGACGCCCGCCGCCGGCTCGTCGAGCAGCAGCACGCGCGGCTGGCAGGCGATCGCGAGCGCGATCTCGAGCAGCCGCTGTTTGCCGTAGGGCAAAGTCGCAACGCGCTCGTGCATCACCTCGGCGAGGCGGAAGCGTTCCAGCACGCCGACGATATCGGCGTCCAGGCTCAGGCGGCTGCCGGCCACGCGCCACCAGTCGCCGCCGTGGCCGAGGCGTTCCGAGACCGCCAGCCCGATCGACTCGAGCGGTGTGAAGTCCGCGAACAGCTGGTTGATCTGGAAGGTGCGCGCGAGCCCGCGCCGCACGCGCCGGTGGGGCGCCGCGGCGGTGATGTCTTCGCCCTCGAGCAGGATGCGGCCCGCGCTCGGCGAGAGCACCCCCGTGAGCAGGTTGATGAGGGTGGTCTTGCCGGCGCCGTTGGGGCCGATGAGCGCATGGCGCGCGCCGCGCTCCACGCGCAGCGAGACGTCGGTGCAGGCCGCAATGCCGCCGAAATTCTTGTGCAGTCCCAGCGTCTCCAGCGCGACCGGCATGTCAGCGGCCCTTGCCGAACAGGCCGCGCAGCCGCGCCGCGACGCGCTCGCGGCCGACCAGCACGATCATCACCAGCAGCAGCCCGATCCAGAACTGCCAGTACTGCGGAGTAAGCGAGGCGATCCAGTCCTGCATCAGCTTGAAGGCGACCGCGCCTGCCAGGCCGCCGTAAAGGTAGCCGGTGCCGCCGATGATGAGCACCAGCAGCAGGTCCGCCGAGCGTTCGAAGGAGAATACGTCCAGCGAGCAGAAAGAAGTGGTCTGCGTGAGCAGCGCGCCGGCGATGCCCGCGTAGCAGGCCGCAATGGTGTAGATCGCCACCAGGCGCCTGTTCACCGGGATGCCGATGGCGCTGGCCCGCAGCGGGTTGCCCTTGATCGAGCGCAGCGACAGGCCGAAGGGCGAGTGCACGATACGGCGCGCGACCACGAAGAGCACGAACAGGATCGCGAGCACGTATGCATAGGCGACGTGCCCGGTGATGTCGAAGGAGAAGCGCCCCAGCAGCGGCGCGGTGGCGATGCCTTGCAGGCCGTCGGCGCCGCCGGTGATGTCGTCGAAGCGGTTGGCGACCTCGCGCAGCAACATGGCGACGCCGAGGGTCACCATGAGGCGGGTCAGGTCCGAGCCCCGCAGCACCAGGAAGCTGGTGGCGAAGCCGAGCGCCGCCGCGGCGAGGCCGGAGGCGAGCAGCGCGAGCACCGGTTCGTCGATGACGTGGTGCTTGGCGAGCAGCCCCGCGGCGTAGGCGCCGAAGCCGAAGAACGCGGCATGGCCGAGCGAGAGGATGCCCGCGTGGCCGAGGATCAGGTCGAGCGACAGGGCGAACAGGCCGAGGACCGCGATCTCGGCGAGGATCAGGTGCTTGCCCGGAAGGAGAAACAGGCTCGCCAGCGCCGCACCCCAGAAGGCGACCTCGAGCGCCCGCCAGCGCGCGCGCAGCGCGAGGTGGTCCGCGACCGCAGTGGCGAGGACCGGGGCGCCGGCGCTCATTTGCCCTGCACTCGGCTGAAAAGGCCCTGCGGCCGCAGGATCAGCACCACGATCATGATGGTGTAGATCGCGAACGCGCCGAACTTGGGGATGTAGTACTTGCCGGCGACGTCGCCGATACCCAGCAGCAGCGCGGCGAGAAACGGCCCCGTGATGCTCGAGGTGCCGCCCATTGCCACCACGATGAGGAAATAGATCATGAACTTGAGCGGGAAGTGCGGGTCGAGCCCCAGGATCTCCGCGCCGAGCGCGCCGCCAAGGCCGGCGAGCCCCGAGCCCACCGCGAAGGTCACCGCGAAAACTGCGTTGACATGGATGCCCAGCCCCTGCGCGGTGCGCGGATCGTCCACCGCGGCGCGCAGCCGGCTGCCAAAGCGCGTTTTCGAGAGCGCGAACTGGAGCGCAATCGTGAGAACGCCGCAGACCGCGATGATCATCAGCCGGTACTTGCCGATGCCGACGCCGCCGACGTCGAACTGGCCCTCGAGCCACTTGGGCAGCTGGACGAACACCTGCTGCGACCCCATCAGGTAGTCGGTGGCGGCGACCGCCATGAAGGCGAGGCCGATAGTGAACAGCACCTGCTCGAGGTGCGAGCGCTCGTACACGTGGCGGTAGAGCGTGCGTTCGAGCACGAGGCCCGCCAGCGCCGGGATGAAGAAGGCGAGCGGCAGCGCGGCGAAAAAGGGCCAGCCGAGCTTGTTCACCAGCACCACCGCGGCGTAGCCGCCAACCATGGCGAAGGCGCCGTGCGCCAGGTTGATGAAATTCATCACCCCGAGCGTCACCGCCAGGCCGCTCGCGAGCACGAAAAGCAGCATGCCGTAGGCGATGCCGTCGAACAGGATGGTGAGCATGAAGAAGGGCGCCGCCCGAAGGCGGCGCCAGGGTCGGCAGATGCGGTCGATACGCTCCGGGCGCGCTACTTCTTCTGTGCCTTGACCGGGTCCTTCACCGCCTCGAAGGTCGCGAACTCCACGTTGTAGAGCTCGCCGCCGACCTTCTCGACCCTCCGGATGTAGATGTTCTGCACGATGTCGCGCGTCTCCGGGTCGATGCTGATCGGGCCGCGCGGGCTTTCCCATTGCATGCCCTTCATCGCGTTGATCAGCGCGTCGCCGTCGGTCGAGCCGTTGGTCTTCTTCAGCGCCTCGTAGATGAGGTGCATGCCGTCGTAGCCGCCGACCGACATGAAATTGGGCCGCAAACCGCCGTTCGCCTTCCGGAACGCCTCGACGTAGGCCTTATTGGCCGGCGAGGGGTGGGCCGCGGAATAGAAATGCGCCGTGACCGAGCCGAGAACCGCGTCTCCCATGCCGTTCAGCAGGTCGTCGTCGGTGACGTCGCCCGGCCCGATCAGCCTGATGCCCGCCTTGTCCAGGCCCCGCTCGGCGTACTGCTTGGCGACCGCGCCGCCCTGACCCGAGGGCACGAAGATGAAAACCGCATCGGGTGAGGCGTCGCGCGCACGCTGCAGGAACGGCGCGAAGTCCGGATTGGCAAGCGGGATCTTGATCTCGGCGACCACGGTTCCCCCGGCCTTCTCAAAGCGTTCCTTAAAGGAGTTCTGCGCATCCGCCCCGGGCGCGTAGTCCGACACCAGCGTCGCCACCTTCCTGATGCCGTTCTTTGCCGCCCAGTCGGCGATGATCACCGAGGACTGCGCCAGTGTGAAGCTGGTGCGGGCGATGTAGGGCGAGCGCTCGGTGATGATCGAGGTGCCCGCCGCCATTACGATCTGCGGCACCTTCGCCTGGGTGGCAAGCGGGGCCACGGCGAGCGCCGCCGGCGTGACGCCGAAGCCGGCGAGAAAGCTCACCTTGTCGTTGACGATCAGTTCCTGCGCGATGCGCTTGGTGTTGTCGGGCACCGCGCCATCGTCCTTGATGATCAGCTCGATCTTCTTGCCCGCGACCGTGTCGCCGTACTGCTGCATGTAGAGCTTGGCCGCGGCGCTGATCTGCTTACCGGTCGAGGCCTGCGGGCCGGTCATGGGCAGGATCAGCCCGACCTTGACCTGGGCGAACGCGCTTCCCGAAACGACGGCACCGGCGATCAATGTCGCGGCGAGTGCCCTGATGTTCTTGCCTGGCATGGTTGTCCCTCCTCAGTTAGCCCGTGATTATTCATGAAATGCGGTGCCTGCGCTTCAATCTCTTGCGCATCGTCGAACGTAGAGGCCGAGTATGCTCTCAGCATGGTCGACCGCCGCAGGTTCCTGCAGGCCTTCGCCGCGGCGTCTGTTTCACCTGTGCTGCAGGCCTGCGCGCAGGCGCCCGCACGCTTCGCGCGCAATCCCTTCGCCCTCGGCGTGGCCTCGGGTTATCCGCATCCGGGAGGCATGGTGCTGTGGACGCGGCTGTTGGGCGGGCTCGACCCCGTCGCTTATCCGGTGCGCTGGGAGATTGCATCGGACGAAGCGATGCGGACTATTGTTGCTTCGGGCAGCGCCGTGGCCGAGCCGCAGTGGGCGCATTCGGTCCACGTAGATGCGAAGGGTCTCGAGCCCGACCGCTGGTACTGGTACCGGTTCATGGCGGGTGAGGCGCTGACTCCCGTCGCACGCACGCGCACCGCGCCGCGGCTGGATGCAGAAGTGGCTAAGCTGCGCTTCGCCTTCGCCTCCTGCCAGCAGTACGAGCAGGGCTATTACGGAGCACACCGGCACATCGCCGCCGACGCGCCGGACCTGGTGGCGTTCCTGGGCGACTACATCTACGAGTCTTCGTGGGGCAAGGAGCACGTGCGCAAGCACGATGTGGGCGAGCCCTACGACCTCGAGGGCTACCGCCGGCGCTACACGCAGTACAAGATGGACCCCGACCTGCAGGCTGCGCACGCCGCCTGCCCGTGGGTCGTCACCTGGGACGACCACGAGGTGGATAACGACTACGCCGACGACCGTCCCGAGGACGGCATGCCGAAGGAGCAGTTCCTTCTGCGCCGCGCGGCGGCGTACCAGGCCTACTACGAACACATGCCGCTGCCGGAACGCATGAAGCCCAAGGGGCCGGACATGCGCATCTACACCCAGCTGGGCTGGGGACAGCTCGCGCGCTTCTTCGTTCTTGATGACCGGCAGTACCGCTCCTGGCAGGCCTGCCCGCGGCCCAAGCGCATGGGCGGCTCGAACACGGTGGACATCGAGCAGTGCGAGCAGCTCGCCAATCCGAACCGCAGCATGCTCGGCCGCGCGCAGGAGCGCTGGCTGGAAAATTCGTTATCCGAGTCGCGTTCGCGCTGGAACCTGCTCGCACAGCAGACCACCATGGCGCAGTTCGACCAGAAACCGGGGCCGGGCAGAAGGGCGTGGACGGATGGATGGGATGGCTATCCGGCGGCGCGGAAGAGGCTGCTGGACTATTTTCATGAGAAGAAGATCGCCAATCCCGTCGTGCTGGGCGGCGACGTGCATTCCTTCAACGTCGCGGACCTGAAGCTCGATTTCGACGATCCGAAGTCGCCGGTGGTGGCGAGCGAGTTCGTCGGGACTTCGATTACCTCGCAGGCCTGGGCGCAGGAGCGGCTGAACAAGTTGCTGGCCGACAACCCGCACATGAAGCTGATGGACAGCCGGTATCGCGGCTACGCGCGGGTGGAGGTTACGCCGGGGAGGATGCGAACGGAGTTAAGGGCGATGGAGTCGGTGCTGTCGCGGGATGCGGCGTGCAATACGCTGGCGACTTTCGTGGTGGAGGATGGGAAAGCCGGGCCGCAACGCGCTTAGGCACCCCTGCCGGTGCGAGGGCGAGCGGCTCGGGACCCCATATGCGATGATTTCCTTCATGGTCCATCATCTTCCGCACTACGGCCGCTTCCTGTGACGCGGAACCGGCTGTGGCAGGGCCTGCGGCGGTTCCGAGACACCGACCGCGGCTTGTCCATTCTCCTTGCGCTGCTCGTCATTGTCGTGTTCGTACTGCCGGCGGCTTCGACGCCGCACGTCGACGCGCGGTTTGCGGGCGATTTTGCATTCTCGGCGCTTCTCATCGCCGGCGCGGTCGCTACGTCCGAGCGGCGCTGGATCCGGTTCGCCGTGGCAGTGCTCGTGGCGGCTGCGCTGCTGGTTCGCTGGGTGGCCAATGCGGCGCCCGCCGACAGCTTCGCCATAGGGCGCGAAGCGTCCACGCTCGTCACGCTCCTCGCGTTCGCCGCGGTCGTGGCGGCGGAGGTCTTTCGTCGCGGCGCGGTGAACCATCACCGCATCCTGGGCGCCGTCGCCGTGTACCTGCTGATCGGGTTGGCGTGGGCAAGCGCTTGCGAGCTGCTGCATGTCGTGCATCCGGGGGCTTTCAGCGGCGCGCTCCCCGCCGAGCCTGTCCCCCAGACCTGGATCTACTACAGCTTCGTCACGCTCACCACGATGGGCTACGGCGACATCACGCCAGTGCATCCGGTCGCGCGTTCACTCGCGATCGCCGAGGCAGTGATCGGCCAGCTTTACCTCGCCATCACCCTGGCGCGTCTGGTATCGCTGCGCGAGAGCGCAAGCGATCATCGCAAATGACCGGCGGGTGATAAGCCAGCGATTCGCGATCCCGCGCGCGGTGCGCGTGGACTGAGGCATCGTGCAGTTCCTCAGCCATGCGGCCTCCTCGAACCGGCAGCCAGGCGCTACTTGCCTTCTATCCTCCCGAGGACTTTGCCGCTTTGGTCGATCATGAATATCGCATGGCCGCCGGGATAGGGGGATGGCTTGTCCTGCGGCGAGTTGCGCTTCGTGAATTCCACGCGGACATACCACTTGTTGTTCTCGGTCTTTGCGCTGAACGTGCACGGCGTGACAGAACTGCAGCGGTCGCTCACTTGGCGCCCGGCGACGTCGATTGCGCCATGTCTATCGAGGGCCGCGGCGCATGGAGCCCATGCGGCGATGAGCACAGCGAGGAATGCGGCGAGCGCTGCGTGAGCTGTCCCTCTCATTTGCTGGCCCTGTAGATTACAAACTTTGTACCGTCCCTCTTGTGAATTGTGTCGGCAGGCCGGCGCGCGTTCATGATTTACACGTAACGTTCGCAGTGAAGGGCGGGCCGCTTGTGGCCCGTCCCTCCCGACTGTTGGGCTAAGGTGCTCACAGGCTGATATTTAGCGCGTTGAGAATAACGAATATCAGCAGAATGCCCAGCAACGCACCCGCGACCAACAGACTGAACTGAAACACGATTGCGCCCGCACCGAGCATGGATGCCGCGCCCGCAAACCGCCACGGCTCGTGAGCCACAAAGGAGATAGCAGCAAGGAGGAGGGCGAGCACGCCGAGAGTGACAGCAGCAATGGCGAAGATTTGATACCAATCAAGCTTGCGTTCGGGCTCTCTGTACTCAACGCCCTTAACTCTTGCGGCCACCCGGTCTTTGATCTTTTGAGCTGTATCGACCACTACCTTGTCAACGGGCTCGGGCGGAATGATCGCCGGAAGCACCCACGTTGGTAGAACAGCGGCGACGACCGCAAGGCAACCTACGACGGTGCCAGCTATCCCGAGCCAATGTGTCTTCTGCGCTGTGGTCATTTGAGCACCCTAAGGTTTACGTCCACCAACGCGCGCCCGGCGACGGTTGGAGAGCACGGCACTCGCGCGCGCGCCGTCCCAAGCTAGGCGGAAGATCCGGGAACTACGATCTTCGAATCCTCCCGATTGCCCCACTCCCCCCACGACGCCACGTAGTTCCTCACCCGCGGATACCCGAGCGACTTGAGCGCGATGAAGGTGCTCGCCGAGCGGTAGCCGCCCTGGCAAACGGGAATCACCATCTTGTCCGGCGTCACGCCCCTCGAGACATACAAAGCACGGATCTCCTGCGCGGAGCGAAACGCGCCTTTCCCATCCAGATGCTCGCGCCAGAAAACATGCACCGCCCCCGGAATGGTTCCCGCGCGCCGCGCCCGCTTCTCCGTCCCCCGGTACTCCGACTCGCGCCGCACGTCGACGATCACCGCCGTCGCGTCCCCGATCGCGCGATGCACGTCGAACCGGGTCGCGAGCAGATCGGGATTCACCTCGCCCTTGTAAGGAGGCGACGTCGGCGGCGCCTTTGCGGGATCGGCGGGAGGCGGCGCCTCCTTCAGGCGGACCAGCTCATGACCGGCCGCGGTCCAGGCCTGCGTCCCGCCGTCGAGAAGCCTGGCATCCGGATGGCTCAGCAGCGCGAGCAGCCAGACCGCGCGCGAGGCGCGCTCGCCGGACTCGTGGTCGTAGATCACCACCGGCTTGTCGCTGGATACGCCCCGGGTGCCGAACAACAGCCGGAAGATCTGCACGAAGGCATTCAGCGGAGCCTCCGAGGAATCGTTCAGGCTCACGCCGTAGAGGTCGAGGTGCCTGCTGCCTGCGATGTGGCCCACCGCGAAATCCTCCGCCGGGCGCAGGTCGATCAGGGTGACCGCGCCCAGGCGCTCACTCAGGTCGCGCGCGCTGATCAGGTACCGCTGCTCGGGAAAGTCTCCTAGCGGCACTTCAGATTCGCGGACCAGTCCAGGATGGGCTTGGAGCAATCCTGCGCGTGCACGCGGCGGCTGGCGTCGAGCTCCGGCGGCCGCCGGGATGAAGCGTCGATGGCAGCAAACGGGTTCGCGTTATAAGTGGTCGTGCCGCTCGCCGATTCGGTGCTCGCGCTCATCATCATCGCCGCCGCGACGGCGAACAGGGCGATTGCGCCGGCGCTGGTGCCCGCCGCTGTGACCTGCGCGCCGACCGCAGTGGTTCCCGCCGTCACCGAACTCGCTGTGGCAGTGCTCGTGGACACCGTGGCCACGCTGTTGGCGCAGCCCGCGATCTGCACGCAAAGCAGCAAGGCGATGAGCCGTTTCATCCCGTCGCGCGCTCCAGCCTGTCCCTCACTCCAGCCCATGCCGGAGCCTCGGGCGGCGCTTCGATGAGGATCATCTCACACTGCGCACTGTCCAGTTCGCGCAGCGCTGCATAGAGCTTCTGCGCGTACGCCCGCGGTTCGCGCGGCATGCGCAGCCAGCAATCCACCCGCTCATCCGGCCGCGAAAACGCGAGCACCGCGACCTTCGCCCCCAGCCGCGCGATCTCCTGGTCGAGCTCGTGCGTCGGCACAAGGCGCGCCGGCGTGCGCGGCGCGTAGTGGCGCTCGAGGCCGCCGGAGTGGCGAGGCGCATCAGCCTGCTTCGCGAGAACGGATGCACCGAGAACAGCTTCGAGTTCTGCGGCAGAGATCCTTCCGGGACGAAGTAGCGCAGGCTCCCCTGCGGAAAGATCCACGATCGTGGACTCGATGCCCACCTCGCTCGGCCCGCCGTCGAGCACCAGTTCGACGTCTTCGCCCAGGTCAGCACGCACGTGCGCCGCGGTCGTCGGCGACACCTGCCCGAAGCGGTTTGCCGACGGCGCGGCGACCCCGCCGCCGAAGGCGCGCAACAATTCCCGGGCAACAGGATGTGCGGGCACGCGCAAACCCACCGTGTCTTGCCCTCCGGTGACGAAATCCCCCGCCTTCGCGGACTTCTTCAGAATGAGAGTCAAAGGTCCCGGCCAGAAGGTCGCCGCGAGCTTTTTCGCCGCCTGCGGCACTTCGCGCGCCCAGCAGAAAGCAAGAGAGGAGTCGGCGAAGTGCACGATCACGGGATGATCGAGCGGCCGACGCTTTACCGCGTATAGACGGGAAACGGCATCCTTGCTCGACGCATCCCCGCCGAGCCCATAGACAGTTTCAGTAGGAAACGCGACCAGCCCGCCGCGCTGCAAAATTTCCGCGGCGCGCCGGACCCCAGGCTTCACAGCTTGAGCGGCGCAGCTTTCAGGACCGCTGCGGTCTGCTTCTCGCGGAACCTCAGCAGCTTCTTCGCCAGGGACTTGTCCGTCAGCGCAAGGATCGCCACCGCGAACAGCGCAGCGTTCGCCGCGCCCGCCTCGCCGATGGCAAAGGTGGCAACCGGCACGCCCTTGGGCATCTGCACGGTGGAAAGCAGGGAATCCAGCCCCTTGAGGTGCTGCGAAGGCATCGGCACGCCCAACACCGGCAATGTCGTATGCGCCGCCACGACGCCAGCCAGGTGCGCCGCGCCGCCTGCCGCCGCGATGATCGCCTTCACCCCGCGCTTGGGCGCACTCTCCACCCACTTCACCACCGCACGCGGACTGCGGTGCGCCGACATCGCCTTGGCTTCAAAAGCAACGCCGAACTCCTTCAGCATCTTCGCCGCCGCCTTCATGGTCTCCCAGTCGGAAGTGGAGCCCATCACGATGCCGATCATGCGAGTTTCCTCCCGGTCAGGCGCTCGAGCGCCTCCTGGTATTTCTGCGAAGTCTTGGCAATCACCTCACGCGGCAGCCTCGGCGCCGGCGGCGTCTTGTTCCAGTTCATGGTCTCGAGGTAGTCGCGCACGTACTGTTTGTCGAACGAAGGCGGGCTGCTGCCGACCTTGTAGGAGTCTGCCGGCCAGAAGCGGGAGGAGTCAGCGGTAAGCACTTCGTCGATCAGCACGAGGTTGCCCTCGCCATCCGTGCCAAACTCGAATTTGGTGTCGGCGATGATGATGCCCCGGCTCGCCGCGTAGTCCGCCGCCTCCTTGTAGAGCTGCAGCGAGACCTCGCGCACCTTGTTGGCGAGTTCCTCGCCGATGAGCTTCTCCACCTCGTCGAAGGAAATGTTTTCGTCGTGCCCTTCCTCGGCCTTGGTGGCCGGGGTGAAGATCGGCGCGTGGAGCTTCTGCGCCAGCTGCAGGCCCTTCGCCAACTCGATGCCGCAGATCTTGCCGGTGTTCCGGTAATCCTTCCAGCCCGAGCCGATGAGGTAGCCGCGCACCACCGCCTCGATGGGCAGGGGCTTGAGCTTCCTCACCACGACGGAGCGGCCCTTGACCTGCGCCTTGTCTTCGTCACCTTCGACGACTTCCTCCGGATCGATGCCGGTGAGCTGGTTGGGAACGATGTGGCCAAGCTTCCCGAACCAGAAGTTCGCCATTTCGTTCAGCACCCGCCCCTTCTGCGGGATCGGGTCGGGCAGCACCACGTCGAAGGCCGAGAGTCGATCGCTGGTGACGATCAGCATCTTGTCCTCGCCCACCGCGTAGATGTCGCGCACCTTGCCCCGGCCAATGCGCGGAAGACTTTTCAGGGAAGATTCGTACAGAGCGTTGGTCAAGCCGCTTGTTTCTCGAGTTCGGGCTTCCACTTTCCCTGTGCCGCAAGCCCGTTCATGCGGGCGCGATGGTGGAAGGCCTTCTGCGCCGCGGCGGCGTTGCCCGCCTGGCCGCGCCAGGCCTTGAGCGCGGGGTTCTGCAGCGCGCGCGAATAGGAGAAGGTAAGCGGCCAGGGCAGGCCCTGCATCGCCGCCATGCCATTCAGGTGCGCCGTGGCGGCCTCATCCGTCTGGCCGCCGGAGAGGAACACGATCCCCGGCTGCGCCGCGGGCACGGTGCGCTTGAGAACGCGAATGGTGCGCTCCGCGACTTCGTCCACCGGCGCCTGGCGCGGGCATTCCTTGCCCGAGACCACCATGCTGGTTTTCAGGATCAGGTGCTCGAGGCAGACGTTGTGCGCGGCCATTGCCGAGTAGGTGGCGCGCAGCGCCGCTTCGGTCACTTCCTCAGCGCGCTCCACCGTGTGGCTGCCGTCGAGCAGCACCTCGGGCTCGATCATCGGCACGATGGAAGCCTCCTGGCACAGCGCCGCGTAACGCGCGAGCGCATGCGCATTGGCGTACAGGCAGGCGTGGCTCGGAATTCCCTCGCCGATGGCGATCACCGCGCGCCACTTGGCGAAGCGCGCGCCGAGCTTGAAGTATTCCGCCAGCCGCGGCCGCAGCCCGTCCAACCCTTCGGTCACCTTCTCGCCGGGGCACAGCGCCAGGTCCAGCGCGCCCTTGTCCACCTTGATGCCGGGCAGGATCCCCTTCTTCGCCAGGTACTCCGGGAAAAGCACGCCGTCATTGGTCTTTTGCCGCACGGTCTCGTCGAACAGGATGACGCCGGAGATGTACTGCTCGGCCCCCGGCGTGCTGAACAGGAGCCCGCGGTAGGTGCGGCGCGACTCCTCGGTG
>Ga0137449_1000018_pt1 | contig 18068 bp, 14 predicted proteins | sample EasRivERMGT436_2_FD_104905 | JGI IMG/M metagenome (GOLD analysis project Ga0137449, IMG submission 104905) | Soil microbial communities from meander-bound floodplain in the East River, Colorado, USA - East River MetaG ERMGT436_2 | ecosystem: Environmental > Terrestrial > Soil > Floodplain ... | reverse complement strand
CTTGCGGAGCGTGTTGCGCCTGTCATTGCCGGACCAGGCAAAGCACTGGTCTATGGTCACGGGCTATTCACCATAGGCAGGGAGGATTTTGGGGAAGCGTTCCGCGCCATGGTGGACGTGGAAAACTGGTGCCGCGACGAATATTTCCGGCGTCTGCGGAAGCGGCATTGAAAGCGTATGAGAAAATACATATTTTTATGTTATACTAATTTAAATCGATTTTTATGGGGCATTGATTATCGGCCAGCCATATATTGACCGGCTGTTCCTGAATTGCAGCTCTTCCTTGATGGTCGCGGAAAATTTCTCAGAAGATTAAGGATTGATATGAAAAGAACGGTTTTTGTCGCTTTTATCTCACTGTTCGTTCTTCTACTGCCTGCTTACGCGGAAGACCCGGCAGATTATACTTACCCGTACCCCTCTCCATCTTCTTATTCTTCCCCGTTATACGGCGCGCCTCCCGCGACACCGGGAACCGCACCCGCGACTTCCGGGGCTTCGTTCATGAACTACAGTTCCCAGTATTATCGTAACGACAGGGGCTCAACATATAATGAAGATTCGCGATACGACTATTCTCCGGATAGTGGAACGGGATACGAGTACCCTCAGGACAGGGGGACGAGATACGACTATCCACAAGACAAGGGAACCAGATACGACACCCAACAAGACAGGGGAACCAGGTACGACACTCCACAGGACAGGGGAACCAGGTACGACACCCAGCAGGACAGAGGAACCAGGTACGACACCCAGCAGGACAGGGGAACCAGGTACGACACCCAGCAGGATAGAGGAACCAGGTACGACACCCAGCAGGACAGGGCGACCAGACGCGACTATCCCCAGGAAAAGGGGAGAGCGCCATCGCTTGGCGGCAGGACACAACCCATTGAACTATCGCCCATAGAAAAGGCGCTTTACGGGGATATGTCACCGATTCAGAATGCCCGGCCGCAAGCCTTTTCGATCGAACATTTAAAGCAGTTCGGCTATAGTTTCTTCCGGACCGACTCCGCCGGTTTCGCGCCGGTTACGGACATCCCGGTCGGCCCGGATTATATTGTCGGTGTCGGTGACAAGGTCGTGCTTACCTTGTGGGGGAGCATTGAGGGAAAATATGAACTGGAAGTCAACCGCAATGGCGAAATAACCCTGCCGAAAGTTGGAACGGTGATTGTCGCCGGGATCAATTACGTTCAACTTAAACAGGTAATCCATGCCCTCCTGGCAAAGGTATTCAAGGATTTCGATCTTGATGTAAATATCGGCAAATTACGGCAAATAAAAGTTTATCTGGTCGGAGAGATCAAGAATCCCGGCGATTACAATCTCACTTCTCTCGCTACGGTCATAAACGCCCTGTCCGCGGCCGGAGGGCCGACGAAGAACGGCAGTCTGCGGAGAATACAGATTAAAAGAAACGGCAAATTAATAGAGACGGTTGACCTGTATGATTTTTTCCTGAAAGGGGATAAAAGCAGGGATATCCGCCTGCAATCCGGTGATACCGTCTTTGTTCCGACTATCGGCCCTGTTGCGGGTGTCGGCGGCAATGTCAAAAGACCGGCGATTTACGAGATCAGGGCCGAGAAGAGCCTGAAAGATATCATCAATCTTGCCGATGGAATAAATACCGGGGGTTACCTCCAGAGAATCCAGATCTCCAGAATTGTAGCCCATGAAAAGAAGATAGTATCCGATTTCAATCTGGATCCTGCGACGACGGGCAAGAGCGCCGACGAACTGACCGGCTCCATATTGATTCAGGATATGGACATGGTGAAGGTTTTCCCCATAGATGCCACTTTGCGCGGCTCGGCAAGGCTTGTCGGATTTGTTCTGCGGCCCGGCAATTACGCCTTGAAACCGGGGATGCGTCTAAAGGATATTCTTGACAAGGACAATCTTCTCCCCGAATACTATCAGGATATCGGTGAAATTACCCGCCGTGCTCCCCCGGAATATCAGCCGGAAAAGATTATTTTCAACCCTTCCAGGGCCGTTGGCGGCGATCCGCAGTACAACCTCGAATTGCAGGAATTCGATGTTGTGCGGATATTCTCGCATTGGGAGATGGAAGAAATGCCCCGGGTGAGAATCAGCGGAGAGGTGCAGAAACCCGGCGAATACAGGCTCTACAAAAATATGACCGTCCGCGATCTGCTCATCCTGGCAGGCAATCCAAAACTTACCGCCTACATGAAGAACGCCGATATCACCCGCCTCAAAAGAAGCGGTGAAGCGGTAAGCTCATACCCCATCAACATCAATCTGGAAGAGGCGCTAAAGGACAACCCGCAGCATAACATACCGCTCATGTCATTCGACGAACTTATCGTGCGAAAGATTCCCAACTGGGCCAATGAGACCGAACGGTATGTTGTATTGACGGGAGAATTCCGCTTTCCCGGAAGGTACCCTATTTTCAAGGGGGAAAAACTCAGTTCGGTCATTCAGCGGGCCGGCGGTTATACCGACAAGGCTTACCTGCGGGCCGCCAAGTTCACCAGGGTATCCGTCCGGGAGCTGCAGCAGAAGCGCATGGATGAGATCATTGTCAAAACCGAACAGGAAGTTGTGAAGAAGAAGGCGGAAGTAGCCTCTGTTGCCGCTTCGGCGGAGGAGCTGAATGCGACCAAGGCGTCCCTGGAAGGGCTGTCAAGGTCGATAGAATTGCTGAAAACCGTGAAGGCTGAAGGGCGGCTGGTGATTCATATGAGCCAGCTGGACAAATTCAAGGATTCGCCCTATGACGTGGAACTCATGGGAGGCGATATCCTGGATGTTCCTCAGAAGCCGAACGCGGTCAATGTCCTCGGCCAGGTCTTTAACCAAACCAGCATAATCCTGATCAGCGACGAGGATGCCGATTTCTACCTGGAGAAGGCGGGTGGCCCGACCAGGGATGCGGACCAGGATAACATCTATATAGTGCGGGTGGACGGCACGGTCCAGAGCCGGCAACAGGTATCCTTCTTCAAGGGGCTCTTCTCCAGCAGTTTCATGTCCAATATTCTCGGACCCGGCGACACCATTGTCGTCCCGCAAAGATATGAGAAGATTGCCTGGATGCGTGAAATCAAGGATCTGACCTCCATTCTCGCCAACGTTGCGCTCACGGCCGGTGTCTTGGTTGCGGCGGGGCTATAAGCAAGTTCTATGTTCTGCGTTCTAAGTTCTATGTTGAAACCTTGACCTTGAACCCGGGAGGATGGTGTGCATAAAAAGGAACGGGTCATTTCGGTTATCGGCCTCGGATACGTGGGCTTGCCCGTTGCGGTTGCATTTGGCAAGGTCGGCAAGGTCGTGGGGTTTGATATAAATCCGGTCCGAATTGAAGAATTAAAGAATGATTATGACCGGACAGGTGAGGTCACGGCCGAGGAACTCCTCGCCGCCGGCATTCTATTCACCAGCAAAACTGGAGATCTGAAACAGGCCGATTTCCATATCGTTACTGTGCCGACCCCGGTAGATAGCGCAAATCAGCCTGATCTTACACCGATTATCAGGGCGTCTGAAACAGTCGGCAAGGCGTTGAAAAAAGGAGATATAGTCGTTTACGAATCTACTGTATATCCGGGTGTGACCGAGGAAGAGTGCGCCCCTGTTCTTGAGCGGATTTCAGGTCTTGAATGCGGCAGGGATTTCAGGATTGGCTACAGTCCCGAAAGAATCAACCCCGGCGACAAAGAGCACACCTTTACAAAGATCAGGAAAGTGGTTTCCGGGCAAGACGAGGAATCGCTAGATATCATAGCCCGTGTTTACGAATCGGTGGTGACCGCGGGTGTCCATCGCGCATCTTCGATCAAAGTCGCAGAGGCCGCCAAGGTAATAGAGAATACCCAGCGTGATCTTAATATCGCACTGATGAACGAATTGGCCCTGATATTCGACAAAATGGGTATCGACACCAATGATGTTCTGGAGGCGGCCGGCACCAAGTGGAATTTCCTAAAATTTTCACCGGGATTGGTCGGCGGGCATTGTATCGGTGTTGATCCCTATTACCTGACCCACAAGGCGGAAAAGATCGGTTATATTCCCCAGGTAATTCTTTCCGGGCGCCGCATAAACGACGGCATGGGCAAATACATCGCCCAGCGCACAGTTAAGGAGATGATTCTCGCCGGCCATAATATCCTCGGCTCTACCGTTACCGTGCTGGGACTCACCTTCAAAGAAAACTGCCCCGATATCCGCAACTCCAAGGTCATTGATATTATACGCGAACTGCAAGACTATGGGGTGAAGGTCCAGGTCCATGACCCTATCGCCGACCCGGATGAGGCAAATCGTGAATACGGCATAATACTTTCGGCAAGAGAAACTCTGCAACCGTCTGCCGCGATAATAGTGGCGGTTGCTCATCAGCTCTATCGGGAGATGTCGGTTGCTGAACTTGTCGGCGTTATGCGCGGCAACCCGGTTTTGATCGATGTAAAATGCATTTATGAACGAAAGGCCCTTGAGCAGGCCGGCGTCCGCGTCTGGCGCCTGTAAGGGGAGTGACACCGGATATGCGCAAAGTTCTGGTCACCGGAGCGGCCGGTTTTATCGGCTTTCATCTGGCGAAACGGCTTATAGGAAATGGCGAAATGGTAATTGGCCTGGATAATGTCAACGACTACTATGACGTCAACCTGAAGAATGCGCGCCTCTCCCGGCTTGAGAGCCATGATAATTTTCGTTTCATAAAGGGAGATATCAGCGACCGGCGGATGATGGAAAAGCTCTTCGCCGCGGAAAACTTCGATTGCGTGGTGAACCTGGCAGCCCAGGCCGGGGTAAGATATTCGCTGGAAAATCCATACGCCTACATTGACAGCAATATAGCCGGCTTCATAAACATCCTCGAAGGATGCAGGCACACAGCGGTCAAGCATCTCGTCTACGCCTCATCCAGCTCGGTGTACGGCGCAAATACCCGGATGCCCTTTTCCGTGCAGCAAAACGTCGATCATCCGGTTTCACTTTATGCGGCCACAAAAAAAGCCAACGAGTTGATGGCGCATACCTATTCGAGCCTTTACGGCCTGCCGACGACCGGACTGCGCTTTTTTACGGTTTATGGCCCATGGGGGCGGCCGGACATGGCGCTCTTTCTCTTTACAAGGGCAATACTCGCCGGCGAAGCGATCGATGTATTCAACTACGGGAATATGCAGCGTGATTTCACATACATCGACGATATTGTCGAAGGGGTGGCGCGGGTGACTGCCGCCATTCCGGCCGCCGATAGCGGCTGGAGCGGCGATGCGCCGGACCCGGGCACAAGCTATGCGCCCTACCGGATTTACAATATCGGCAACAATAACCCTGTCGAATTACTCCGTTTTATCGAAATACTGGAGCGCTGCCTGGGAAAAAGCGCGAAAAAGAATTTCCTCCCCATCCAGGCGGGGGACGTACCGGCCACCTACGCGGATGTCGATGATCTTGCGCGCGACGTGGGATTCCGGCCGGCAACCACGATCGAAGAGGGGATCGGAAAATTTGTAAAATGGTATCGGGAATACTACAGGCAGTTCTAGGTTCTACGTTCAAAGTTCTAGGTTAAAGAAAATGAAAATTGAAAGATTTGAAGACATAGAATCTTGGAAAGAAGCGAGGAAACTTGTTGCAGATGTGTATGCCATACTTGGCGGTTGCAAAGATTATGGATTCAAAGATCAGTTGCAAAGAGCCTCTGTTTCAGTAATGACAAACATTGCGGAAGGTTTCGACCGCGGCACCAATAAGGAGTTTATCCAATTTCTGGTGATTGCACGGGGCTCGGTGTCGGAGGTTAAAAGCCTGTGTTATGCCGCTATGGATATCGGATATTTTGATGAAAGCAAATTCAGAGATGTTACTGAAAGGTGCACGAAGTTGATAAATCTTTTAAACGGATTAATAAGATACCTTAGGAATTCCAATAGAAAAGGATAAAAGTTGTTAGGTTTAACTTAGAACGTAGAACATAGAACATAGAACATAGAACATAGAACATAGAACATAGAACATAGAACATAGAACATAGAACGTTTCGCCTTTCACGGAGTTACAATGCAACAAATCGATGACAATAACCACGAACCTCGAACTTCGAACCTTGAACCAGCCTCTTCTCCGTCACTAATAGATTATTTACAGATCATTGTAAAACGTCGAAGGATGATAATTGGGATTACGCTGGCTGTTACGGTGATAAGCATTGTTTACAGTATTTCTTTGCCGAACATCTATACCGCCAAGACCCTGATTCTTCCGTCTCAGGACGACAAAGGGATGATGTCGGCCATGATGAGCCAGTTGGGGGGATTGGCTACAATTGCAGGCGGGGCCGGGGTTTCCCTGGGAGGCCCGTCAACTACCGAACTTTATGTGAGCATGCTGAATAGCGAGGCCGTAAAAGATCCGATCATCGACCGGTTCAAGCTGATGGATGTTTATAAAAAGAAATACCGGACAGATATCTATAAAACTCTGAATAAAAATGTGGCTGTTTCCGCTGGGAAAAAAGATGGCATTATCACGATATTGATCGATGACAAGGACCCTAAGCGCGCGGCTGAAATTGCAAACGCTTATGTTGAAGAACTGGGGAGACTGGCAATCAGGCTGAACGTCACCGGCGCCGGGAAAAACCGTAGTTTCCTGGAGGAGCGGCTCGGCCAGGCAAAGGCGGATCTTGCGAAAGCGGAAGATGGCTTGAAAACATTCCAGTCGGCAAATAAGGCCGTTCAGGTGACTGCCCAGGCGGAGGCCACCATCAAAGGTTTAGCGGAGATGAAGGCCCGGCTTGCAGTTCAGGAAGTTCAGCTGGCAACCTACCGCCGCCGGTTCACCGAATCGAGCCAGGAGGTTAAAAATCTTGCCACAGCGGTCAATAATCTCAGGGGCCAGATAGCAAGGATCGAAGGTGGCGGCGGCAATAGCGCAATTCCATCTGTTGGTTCGATGCCGGCCCTTGAACAGGAATATGTCAGGGTCAAACGCGAGTTCAAGATTCAGGAGTCACTGGTCGAGTTGTTGACCAAGCAGTATGAGTTGGCGAAACTTTCCGAGGAGAAGGATATCTCGCCATTCCAGGTGCTCGTTAAAGCCATGGTGCCGGAGAAGAAAAGCAAGCCGGCGAGGAGCAAAATGGTAATGACGATGTTTTTCCTCTCGTTGTTTGGCGCCTCGTTTTTGGCTCTTGTCCTGGGGGTCGTGAAAAACATCCCGAAAGCTGAAAAGGACCGCTGGATAAGTTTGTTTCGGCAAACAGAATGATGATTCCCTTAAAGATAACGGGTTATTTGGTTGAGTTCTGCTCTTTCACTTCGACTCTAGTTGATGAATCCTATCTGGTTGTCCATATAATGTTCAGTTGATCTGGTTATGAAATCAATGTTCGCAAGAGGGATATCCAGGATCACTTCAGAACGTTTCCGCCGCGTTGGGCGTGAAGCTGTTTTGGTCAGCTTGGGACAAGCCGCTGCTATCATAGGATCTCTCTTTGGTGTACGATTGCTTACTGGATTGCTGTCGCCCAAAGTTTATGGTGAATTGGCGCTTGCTATGACTGCGTCAACGCTTGTCAGCCAGGTGATACTGGGACCTATTAGTACAGGAGCAATGAGATTCTATGGAGTTGCAAAGGATGCTGGCAATTTCCGGGACTATTTAGCGGCGGTTTGCAATCTGGCATTTAAGGCGACAGGCACATTGTTGTTTGTTGTTGTCATAGTTGTTGGGTTAGTGCTGACATGGCAGGCAAATTGGGTTCTCTTAGGTGTTATGGCATTAGTTTTTGCTCTAATTTCAGGTTTCAATTCTGTACTCAGTGGAATACAGAATGCTGCTCGTCAACGCACGGTTGTTGCATTTCATCAAGGGCTGGAGACATGGCTTCGTTTCCTTATTGCTGCTGGATTGATTCTATGGATTGGCGCCAGAAGCAACGTAGCACTCTTGGGATATGTGCTGGCCGTACTGATTGTCTTTGTATCGCAATTAGCTTTTTTCAAACGATTCGTTTGCACGGCGGAAGCGCATAATCCCCAAGGCGCGAAAGCTAAAACGCAATGGGAAAAGCAAATATTCAATTATTCCTGGCCATTTGCCTTCTGGGGTGTTTTTACATGGGTGCAGATGGCCACTGATCGCTGGTCATTGCAACTTTTGGGGTCGGGCCATGATGTGGGCCTCTATGCTGCATTGTATCAGATTGGCTACTACCCCATTTCCATTGCCGCAGGGCTTGTGGTGCAGTTCGTAGCGCCCATCATGTTCCAGCGCGCCGGCGATGCCGAAAATATGCAAAAGATGAAGCATGTTTACGAACTAAATTGGTACCTTATTTATATAGCTCTCGGTTTGACGGCTTTTGGTTTCGTAATTGCCTTTCTGTTTCATGATTTTATATTTCGCGTTTTTGTAGCAGCCGAATATTGGTCTGTTGCCTATTTGTTGCCATGGATGGTTTTGGCAGGCGGTTTGTTTGCATCAGGCCAAACAGCTGTTCTTAATCTGCTGAGTTTTCGGGAAACCCGGCCGCTGATATTGCCCAAAGTAGTTACCGCCACAATTGGTGTGGGACTTAATTACCTTGGAGCCGCAATGTTTGGCATTCCCGGAGTTGTGGCGGCATGCATTGTCTTTGGTGGCGTTTACCTGGTTTGGATATTGATTTTAACCGTTTTTAAACACAAGCAACTGGTATCTTCGGGTGATGCCTGCATTTGAGAAATGCTCACCGAACCTTCTACTTGACAGCTATTTGGATAGGAATTCAAAAGATATGCGGAACGCTTTAAAAAGAATCTACTGGATTGCCAGTGCCCAGTTCGGTTTTGACCTGAGAAAAACTATAAGAAGCTTTATCAGCTTGCCGCGATATTTTATCGATTACTTTAGGTTTAAGGCGAGTTATGAGGGGCGCATCGAATTTCTTCCGTGCCTGCATGACTGGCATGAAGAGAATGGAGCAACGATTGATGAGTATTTTTGGCAGGATATATACATTGCTCAGAAAATATTTCGGTCTCATCCCGATCACCATGTTGATATCGGCTCACGAGTGAACGGCTTTATTGCCCATGTTGCAAGTTTCCGCGAGATCGAAGTAATTGATATTCGACCAATCACCATCTCTATTCCTAATGTAACATTCAAACAGATTGACTTGATGAAACCTGCCGACAATTTTCTGGATTATTGCGATTCGCTCTCCTGTTTACATGCTTTGGAACATTTCGGATTAGGCCGTTATGGCGATCCAATCGATCCGCAAGGCCATGAAAGCGGTATCCGCAACATGGCGCGTATGCTTCGTCCAGGCGGTATTCTCTACCTTTCTGTGCCTGTAGGAATTAACCGTGTAGAATTCAACGGGCAACGTGTATTCGATCCCCAGTTGATTATTGATATTGCTTACAGTAATCAACTTGAATTAAGCGAGTTTGTATTGTTTTCCGCAGGTAAAGGATTGGAAAAGATCGATCCAACAAAAGAGACATTGACTGCTCTTGGCCGAAACAGGTATGCGCTTGGGATATTCACTTTCGAAAAAGCTAACACTGCGAATGAAATGAACTGCACCGAATGATCACATGTGCGGTGAGGGCGCCAGCAAGGGCCATAAGTGCGAACCACCGATTGACAAAGAACAAAAGGAGTATGGGATAGATGAATTTCATAAAGGGTATTGTCGAGAATACTCCCCTGGCAGCCTTATATAGAGCGGTGCGTGACGAATTAAGATTCTCACGCCGTGAAATTAAGAAAACGCCCTTGGGCTATTATTTTACCGGACATTCGCAGATGCAGTCTGGCACTTTTGAACAGGCCGAGGTTGCGCTGCTCCAACATCATCTCAAAATGGCTGATGTATTCATCGATATTGGCGCGAATATCGGATATTTTACCTGTTTGGCCTGCTTGATGAAGAAGCGTGTAATAGCTTTTGAACCGCTTTCAAGCAATCTCCGCTATTTGTACGAAAATTTGCAGGCAAACGCGTGGGGAGGTGATGTGGAGGTCTATCCTGTCGGTCTTGCTGAAAGGCCCGGTCTTGCCGACCTTTACGGCTCAAGCACGTGCGCTTCTTTAATCCCGGGGTGGTCGGGCGCCTCCAAAAAATTTAAGCGAACCATACCATTGTCAACACTGGATATCCTGGTTGGCAACAGATTTCTGGGGGAGAAGATTGTAATTAAAATGGATGTAGAAGGGGCGGAATACGCTGCGTTACTGGGAGCAAAAACAATACTCCAGGCAGAACCAAGACCTGTTTGGCTGGTGGAAATCACTCTTTTCGAGCACCGCCAGGGTGAAAAGAACCCGCATTTCCTGAAAACATTTCAGCAATTCTGGGATAACGGTTACAGAGTTGCGGAAATTGGAGGAGAGGGTAGAGAAATTCCCCGTTCCGAAATTGAAGAGTACGCAAGAACAGGCAATCAGCCTGATTGGTCAGCAGGAAACTATCTGTTTGTCGACGGAAGGTCATGATTAATGAACTGCTTGATTAACTTCAAAACTCAAAAGAAATCTTGTATATATTTGGCATGCGGCAATGCCTTGTTGGCAGTTTTGACTCTATTGTTGAATTTGCGTTTCGAACCGGTTTGTTACATTGCATCTTTGTCTTTTATTATTTTTCTAGTATTACTCTGGAACAAATTTGATAACATTCTTTTCCTTGCAAGAACGTTATTTCTTGGAGGAATAGGGTATTTCCCAATGGTTGTTAAAATTGTGTATGGACCCGATGCTTTTTTTTCAGGACTCGAAAGAACTACGCAGGATTTTGATATTGTATTGGTAATGTATGTCGCGACCTCGCTCGCACTGCTTGGTAATGAGATTGGATTATATCTCGGCGAAAGGGGACAAAAGCAAACTGTTCCCCGACATGACACCGCTTATGAGAGATCACTTTGGAAGACAATCTTTTTTTGCAGTATTCCGATTGTATTGTGGGCATCATATGAAGCTGCCAAGTCTGCCGGCTCATCGGTGCTGATAGCAGGGTACGCATCAGAGTATCAAGATTTACCTATGGGGAACATCATAGCAATAGGCATCATCTGTCTTCTCGCAATGTGGGTCATGCTTCAAAAATACCGCTTCAAGTATGCGTGGTGCATTTTCATTTCTTTGGCAAGTATCTTTCTAGGTTATTCGATATTTCTAAGGGGGCAACGGCAAGACGTTTTGACAGCCTTGTTGGGAATAACAGTATGTTACGCACTTGTTAAAGGGAAATCATACAAGATAACTATAAAATCTTTTCTCACTATTGTGTTAATGTATATAGTATTTGAAATGTGGGGTGTAGCGCGGCTTGTTATCGCAACAACCGGAATTAATTTGAAACATCTATTTACAATCATTATTGCTAATGCCACTGATGCATCGGACGCAATAAAGTTTGGCACGGTTAGTCCAATTGCAACAACATTTTCAAATACCGTATGGTTGATCAACAGCGGGAATCTGGACTTTGCTTGGGGCAAATCCTATTGGGAGTTCATTTTGCGAACACCTCCCGAGTTTCTGTATCCCGGCCGGCCGACTGACTACTCATGGATGTTTGAAGATTACGGTCTGCTTGCTGGAGGGGGGTTTTTTGAACTGGCTGAGGCCTACATGAATTTGGGTTTGGTTGGTACGCTGTTAATTCCCGCAACAATCTCCTTCTTGTTGTCAAAGGCGTTCTATAACACCCTCCGCAAACAAACAGTTTTCAGTTACTTTCTGCTGTTCTCTTTTCTCGGAGTTTTCTTTCGTAGTACATGGTATCAAACTTTTGGGTTTTATAAGGCGTTTTGTACAGTGATCGTACTCTATTTCATATTTTGGTTAGTACATGAGATCTTGGTAATATGGCAGAATCTAATGACAACTTGCGTTCATAGTAAAGTTATACTATCCAATGAAAGATCTGAAAAGTAATGTCTAAACTGATAGTCCGCATAAAAGGAGGAATAGGCAACCAGCTTTTCTGTTACGCCGCAGCACGCCGACTGGCGTTGGTCAACAATGCCGAGCTTGTTATAGATAATGTTACCGGCTTCAGGCGCGACCAATACCGGCGTCAATACGCTCTGGATAAATTCAGCATAAAGGCCCGAAAAGCCAGTTCGCAAGAACGGATGGAACCTTTTGAACGCAGTAGAAGAGGGCTCTCCAAGTATTTTGCTCGAATCAGACCTTTTTTCAAGAGACACTATCTTGAACAGGAAGGCAATGATTTCGACGACAGGCTACTGGACTTCAAGATAAAGGGAACGGTCTATCTGGACGGTTACTGGCAAAGCGAAGATTATTTTAAAGACATTGAGAAAACAATACGCGAAGACTTGATGTTTATTTCCTCTGAAGACCCTGTAAATAGAGAATTGATAGAACGAATAACTCGTTGTAATGCTGTTGCGGTTCATGTGCGATGGTTCGATTCTCCTAGCTCTAATAACGTATCTCATAATGCAACAAAAATGTATTACGACAAAGCAATAGCAAGAATCAGAAAACAACTTACTGAGCCGCATTTTTATGTTTTCTCTGATCATCCTGTTGCGGCAAGAGATTTATTGAATCTACCAGGTGAGTTAATGACACTGGTGGACCATAACCCGGGAGATGAAAATGCCTGTTCTGACCTCTGGCTGATGACTCATTGTAAACACTTCATAATTGCCAACAGCACATTTAGTTGGTGGGGGGCATGGTTAGCCGAGTTCAATAAGAAGATCATTATAGCTCCTGGAATGATAATCCGCGAAGGAATTACCGTCTGGAATTTCAAAGGACAGATTCCTGATAGATTTATAGTATTGTAATTCTTTAAGTAGGATGGCGAAATGGCAAATGATAAAATAAAATTGAGTAACCGATTGGCAAAAAGTTTGCTGGGGATGTTGCCACGGTACAATAATTCCCTATACCGTCTCTGCAAAAAGTATGTGGATGGATACAGAGGGGATAATGATACGGATTTCAGGAGTAACGGGGAATTGGCTTTTCTTCGTCAGGAATTGGGGGGTGGGCAGGACTTGATCGTCTTTGACGTTGGATCAAACATTGGAGAGTGGGCCAGAGCAGCCCTCGCCATTAACGGCAACATAGTTCTGCATTGTTTCGAACCGAGTTCGGAAACATTTGCTCTCTTGGAAAACAATAAGTTCCCTCCCAATGTCACGCTTAATAGAGCAGGACTAGGTTCCATGCCGGGAGAAATGGAACTGCACATTGCCGGAAGCGGATCTCCCATGAACTCACTCTACATGAGACATGGCGTTTTCGGAGCTGAGATGACTCGAACAGAGAAGGTCAGCATTGAAACTGTGGACAAGTATTGCACTGCAAACAAAATCGATCATATCGATTTGATTAAAGTCGATGTTGAGGGCCATGAACTGGCCGTATTTCAAGGCATGCGACAAAAACTCGAACAGGGGAAAGTGAAATGTATTCAATTCGAATATGGTGGATGTAATCTTGATGCAAGAGTGTACCTCGGCGATATCTGGGAATTCTTCAGTAGATTTGACTATTCGTTTTACAAAGTATATCCCCAAGGGCTAAAGAGTGTGCTGACATACACCCCGGAATTGGAAACATTTCAGTATTCGAATTGGGTAGTCATGCATAATAATCATTCACTTAAGGTCAAGTAAGAAATGTCGATATCAAGACCGGAAATATCTGTTGTGATTCCTTGCTTTAATGCTGAGCTTTTTTTATCTGAAACCATAGAAAGTATCATCAATCAGACGTTCGAGAATATCGAAATAATATTGATAAACGATGGATCTACTGATACGACATCCGAAATCATAAAGAATTACGCGCAAAGGGATGAACGGATCATAATGATTGAGAAGCAAAACAGCGGTCCGGCAGACTCGAGAAACCGGGGGATTTTTGCTGCAAGGGGAGAATGGATTGCCATTCTGGACGCAGATGATGTCGCTCTTCCGTCCCGTTTAGAGCTGCAACTTGCATATTGTCGGGAGCGGCCAGAGTTGGTATTAGTTGGATCCGATGCTATAGAAATGACTTCATCCGGATCTCAAATACAGAGCTATCATTATCCGAGCACGCACTCTGACTTGTTTAAGCGCCTGTATCGTATGATGGCATTCCCTCCTCATTCCTCTTTAATGTATCGCGCGGAAGCAGTGCGAAGTATTGGCGGATTTAATACCCGGTATGTGCCTTCGGAAGACTATGATTTATGGCTGCGCCTGGCGGAATATGGGAAGATAGCCTGCTTGAGCAAACCTCTGGTGAAGATACGAAAACATGCCAGCAGTATTTCCAACCTTGCGGGAGGCAGGACACAGGCTGTAAATGGATTGGCCGCTACAGTTTGTCATTTTCTCAGAAGCCGGGGCGCTGCCGATGTTTCTTTGCAGAGCGATCAAGAGTGGTGCATGTTTAAGGAATGGCTTATCGGAAAGATGGAAAAAGACGATTTTTTTCAGCTAAGGAATGAGTGGGCAGTATTGAGGCGGCAGTATCTCTCTTCAAACAATAGGTTCACCAGCGTCTGGCGCCTGTCGACGGGTATGATGGGGTCAAAACATGCAATGCGGATTATTCATGAAAAGTGTTTTGGTTCAAATCTGCCGAAACAACTTGCGGATGAATGGATAAATAGACGGCTTAAGCAATAATTGGTTTAACGGGAATAGGTTTCCATGTCCTTTAGCATTAAATTCCGGTAAATAGATGAGTGTGAAACAGCATGTGCGGCATAACTGGAATAATCTATAAGAATGAAGACACTGTTGTTTGTCCTCAAAGAATTTTCAACTCCACTGAACTGTTCCGCAAGCGTGGGCCAGATGACGCGGGTTCATGGGTGGATAGGAATATCGGCCTGGGCCACTGCCGTTTATCGATTCTTGATCTGAGTCCGGCAGGGCACCAGCCGATGTTTTCCGATGATGGTCGTTACGTGGCGGTTTATAATGGCGAGAATTACAATTTTTCCGAACTACGCAGGCAACTTGAACCAGGCGGTGAATGGAAAAGCAATAGTGACACGGAGGTTCTCATTGCAGCTTATGCCGCGTGGGGAACCGCATGTGTCAAGCGGTTTCACGGCATGTTTGCATTCGCGATCTGGGATCGACGGGAAAAGGTTCTTTTTGCGGCGCGTGACCGCATGGGTGTAAAACCGTTCTACTACCACAACTCATTTAATACATTCGCCTTTGCGTCTCGGCCCCGTGCCATCTTCTCCTTACTGCCTGAACTCTCCAGGGAGGTCGATGAACAGGCACTCCGTTATTATATGGAGATCGGATATGTACCGGCCCCTTTTTCGATACAAAAAGAGGTCAGAAAGCTTCCGCCGGCGCATTTTTTGTTGTTGAGCAGCAAGGGCTTGCATATTGAACGCTATTGGGATTTCAGGTCGATTCAACCTGAAATACGATGGATTAAGCGACGGGAAGAAGACCTCCTGGATGAGTTGGATGAGATTGTTTCACGTTGCGTCAAACTGCGGATGATCAGCGATGTCCCTTTGGGGGCGTTTTTGTCTGGCGGTATCGATAGTTCCTTAGTTGTTGCGATGATGGCAAAGCACACGTCGCATCCGGTCAAAACCTTTACCATAGGTTTTTCGGAAAAAGAATACAACGAGAGCAGCCATGCGCGGGCGGTTGCGGAACACTTAGGAACTGACCACTACTGCGAGTACATGAGCATCGATGATCTCCTTAGTTTGATGCCTATGTTTCATGAGGAGTTTGATGAGCCTTTTTATGACAGTTCTGCTTTTCCAACCATGGCTGTTTCCAGACTAGCGCGACGGCACGTGACGGTCAGCCTTTCTGGTGACGGCGGAGATGAGCTTTTTGGGGGATATCACTATTATCAAATTCTACAGAGACTCAATTATTTCTTTAAATTACCTGAAAATGTTCGCAAGTCTATTGCTTTTTTTGTTGGTTTGTCGCCGAGACATCAGTACAAGCTATTGTCAGGTGCCTTGAGCCAAGCGGATATGGGCGCAGCTTTTGCTTTTTCCAGAAGCATAGCAAAAGACTTCAATGGAGTCCTGTCTCCGGGATTGATGGGCAGGACCATGAGCATACGTCAACTGTTTAGTGAAGCTTCGGCCGCATTTCCTGAAAGTTTGCACCCCAGCGAGCAGGGGATGAGACTTGATGCACTTTATACGCTTCCGGATGACTATCTGCAAAAAGTGGACTTGGCCAGTATGGCGTTTTCTTTAGAATCGCGAGATCCTTTGCTTGATCAAGATATAGTGGAATGGGGGATGAAACTACCGTTGTCATGGAAGCTGCGTGGAAATGTAAATAAATATCTCTTGAGGAAACTGGCTTACCGATATGTCCCACGCAAAATATTAGACCGACCTAAACAGGGGTTCAGTGTTCCTATTGATAAATGGCTAAGAGGTCCTTTGAAAAACTGGGCAGAAGAACGTTTGCATGACCAAAGTTTATTCACTAATTCTCCTATGGACCAACAAGCTGTTCTGTCTTTGTGGAAGTTGCATAGCTCTGGAAGTCGCAATGTCCAGCCACTATTATGGGCAATATTAATGTTCTTGGATTTCAATAACTAATTGATGGTTATTGCCCTCTCTGCGCGACTGGGAGACGGTCAATCATAGGTTTAGAGGCTAAAATGAAAATAGGCATCAATGCACTGTTTAATGCCAGTGGTGGCAGTTGGACAAATTTGCAGCAACTATTGCTTGACTGGGAGGCCAGTTGTTTTCATGAAAAGCATGATATCATTATATTTGCAAGCAAGTCTACGTTTGACAATATCAAGAAACTTGGCTTGACAAAATACAATATTATATTGATGAAACAATGCAACAATGTATTCTTAAGAATGTTAATAGAACAGATAATATTGCCATTATTAATGCTGAAACACAAATTAAATGTATTATTTTGCCCAGCTAATACTATGCCATTATTATCTCACATTCCTTGTGTTGTTACATTTCAGAATGCAGCACCATTCTGTGACAATATCAATGCGGCCTCTATCGGTATAACAAAATATCTTAGATTGTATTTGCTAGGAATATTCATAAAATATTCAGCCAAAAGGGCAAGACATGTGATCTTTATATCAAAATATTTCCGAGATCTACTTATTGAACAGTACAGTTTTGAATCAAAGCACGGTTCTGTAATATACAGAGCAAAAACCGGTGACGCTTCTCTGCAGAACGATATTGACGTGAAAAAGAAATATGGGATCGATGAAGAATATATTTTTTCGTCATCACATTTGATATCGTACAGAAATATAAAGGAATTAATCCTGGGGTATTCTCTAGCGTATAAATCATCTGGCAGTACACTTCCCGGATTATATATTGCAGGAGGCGAGGAGTTTGTGGCAGGCTACAAAAATGAAATGCAATGTCTGATTAATAGCTTGTCGCTTAAGGACAATATATATCTATTAGGTAGCATCCCACACGGTGATATAATTGTTTTGCTGCAAAAATGCTTATTTTATATTTTTACATCTACGTGCGAAAACTGCCCAACTTCTTTGATCGAAGCAATGTCAGCCAAAAGACCTATTGCCTGTTCAAATGTGGGAGTAATGCCAGAAATAGCTGGCAAAGCAGCATACTACTTCAACCCATACCTTCCCGCTAGTATCTCGGAAGCTATTATCTTTATGAGTACTAGCGAAGAAATAAGAACAAACATACAGTGTCACCTTGAAGATGAACTTACCAAATTCCCAACTAGCCAAGTCAATTCAGCACTGACTATGAACATTATTGAATCTGCTGGTTTATAACAAATGGTTATCTGAACTATTGGGTTAGTGTTGAGAATATGCTTAAGAAGGTATATTTAACTAGATAATTGGCCACTTATGTCAGCATTAATAGATCAATTAAGCATGGGCATACTAGTGCAGTTATGCATTTAAGCAAACTAGATATTGTTATCATCAGCTCCGTATATCCGCCGGAGCCACTAGTGTCTGCACAGATGTCCTTCGATCTGGCAAATTATATGGCTGAGCAGGGTTGCCTGGTGACGGTAATATGTCCGCAGCCT
>Ga0137449_1000017_pt1 | contig 18245 bp, 16 predicted proteins | sample EasRivERMGT436_2_FD_104905 | JGI IMG/M metagenome (GOLD analysis project Ga0137449, IMG submission 104905) | Soil microbial communities from meander-bound floodplain in the East River, Colorado, USA - East River MetaG ERMGT436_2 | ecosystem: Environmental > Terrestrial > Soil > Floodplain ... | reverse complement strand
TCAACAATAATCCGAAACGGCTGAAACCTTCTCACGGCAAACCGGCGCACCACTGGCAAGCGGGCGCAACCAGAACCGGCAGGCCATCGTTCGTGAAGTTGCGATACCCCGGAAGAGCCCTGACCAGCTGCACCGCCGGCACGCGCAATGCCCGTTGCGCGGCCAAAAGCGCCTTGGCCGGCTGTTCGTCATAAAGCTTGCATTCAACCAGAAGAAACGGTTCCCGTTCATTGGCGATAAGGAAATCAACCTCCTGCCGCTCCTTGTTCTTGATGAAATGCAGGGAAAAATCACCCCCTCCGAGGGCGTTCCAGGAAGTCACCGCCCGCCACAACTCCAGGGCCACCATATTCTCGAAACGGGCTGCCGGGTCTTTTATGCGCGGCGTGTCCATTATGTAAAACTTGCGCTCCTTCTGGATGGCCCGTGCAATCCGGTCGGTCCAGGTGGGGAGGCTGAAAGTCAAAAAAAACCGCTCAAAAATAGCAAGCCAGCTCTGAACCGTATTGTAGGAAACCTTCAAATCGCCAGCCAGCGACGGCACGGAGAGCGGACTCCCCACCTTGGACGGCAACAGGTGATAGAGGGTTTCTATGTCCGTTACGGCCCGGATGTCGGTCAGTTCCCGAATATCCTCACGAATCAGCCTCTGGCTGTAAGCACTGCTCCAGCGGCGATACGACGCAATATTGCCGCATAAAAACGGCTCCGGGAACCCGCTCAGGGTTTCCAGGCGCCCCCATAACTCCTCCTGCTTTCCGCTCTCCTTTAGCGAAACGGCCAGGGGTTCAGCAAGAAAATCTGTCAACGAAAGTGCGCTGTTTCCCAGCTCACCAATGGTAAAAGGCCAGAGATTGAACAAGAGGTAGCGTCCGGCCAGAGAGTCGCCTCCCTTTTGATAAAGATCTAGCCTTCCGCTTCCGGTCACCAGGAACTTGTAGTCAGAGCCGAACTGGTCATATACCCCTTTAAGGTAGTTTTTCCATTCCCGGTACTTATGAATTTCATCGAAAACTATCAGCGGCGTTGAGGCGTCCCGGCGAGTTAAAGTTGTGAAGAACGTCTGATTGTTCAACAAACGGGTGCGGTGGTCAGGGATATCCCAATTGCAATAAAGAGTGTTTGCAAAACCCTCGGCAATGATCTTTGCCAGGGTGGTTTTGCCGGCCTGACGTGGGCCTGCCAGAAAAATCATGCTCTTTTCCGCAGCTAGTGTTTCCCATATTTTGAAGTAAGACGTACGATTTACCATTCGGATATATTATCGCCAACTGAAATATAGTCAAGACTATTTTTCAGTCATATGAAATATAGCCATACATTGAATGAATCTTCCGCAAGACTAAGTCCCCCTTTGGCAAAGGGGGATTGAGGGGGATTTGCCTATGATTGCCGCAAGGAAATCCCCCCTTGCCCCCCTTTTCCAAAGGGGGGTAGCTTTTGGTGGAAGATTGATGCTAACCAGGATAAAGATTAAGTTATTTATTGACCTCCCCCAAAGCCTTGACACCATGCCCCTCTGCATCCACAATTATAATATACGACACACGACAATCTTTCCAAGGGGTGCCCTATGCACGTGGATACCGATCTGAAGCTGGGTTTCAAGGATGTATTGATCAGGCCGAAGCGGTCGAACCTGAAGAGCCGCTCCCAGGTAGCCCTGGACAGGACCTATACCTTTCTCCACAGCCGCCGGACCTGGACCGGCGTGCCGATCATCGCGGCCAATATGGATACCGTCGGCACCTTTGCGGTGGCGGATGTCCTGGCTGGTCACAACATGCTGACCGCCATCCACAAGCACTACGACCTGAAGGCGTGGGACGAGTTCCTGAAAGGGCGCGATACGGATATCTATTCCCGGATCATGGTCAGCACCGGCACTACCAGGGACGACTTCACCAGGCTGGGGAAGATCCTGGCGAACCACCCGCTCCTGGAATTCATTTGCATCGACGTAGCCAACGGCTATGCACAGGCATTCGTCGAGTTCGTCCGCAAGGTGCGCTCCGCCTTTGGCGACAAGACCATTGTCGCCGGCAATGTCGTTACCGGCGAAATGGTGGAAGAGCTGCTCCTGTCGGGAGCGGATATCGTCAAGGTGGGGATCGGCTCTGGTTCGGTCTGCACCACCAGGGTGAAAGCCGGGGTCGGCTACCCGCAACTGTCGGCGGTTATCGAGTGCGCCGATGCCGCTCACGGCCTGGGAGGGAGGATCATCTCCGACGGCGGCTGCACCTGCCCCGGCGATGTGGCCAAGGCGTTCGGCGGCGGCGCTGATTTTGTCATGATCGGCGGCATGTTTGCCGGCCACGACGAAAGCGGCGGAAAGCTTCTGGAGCGGGGCGGGTTGAGGTTCAAACAGTTTTACGGAATGAGTTCGGGAACGGCGATGGCAAAGCATGCCGGGGGAGTGGCCGAATACCGGGCCACGGAGGGAAAGACGGTGGAGGTCCCCTATCGCGGGCCGATCGCGGAAACCGTCCGGGAGGTCCTTGGCGGGGTGCGCTCCGCCTGCACCTATGTCGGCGCCCTGGCGCTCAAGGAACTGACCAAGCGGACGACCTTCATTCGCGTTCTGGAGCAGGAGAACCGGACCTTCTCCGCTCCCCCTGACGAAGCGGGCCGCTGAGGACCACCTTGACTTCCTCGCTGTACTCCCTGCCCTCTCCGTAGACGAAGAGGGGCGGCATAACTTCCAGATCCCCCTTCCTTCCCTTCGCCAGTTCTAAGAGAACCATCCGGGCAGCTGCTCCGGCGTTCCCGTGGACCATCCGTAGCCGCAGCAACGCAAGCTTCATCGCTGCCGCCACGGAGCAAAACTCGGCGAGGCGAACCGGGTGGTAAATAAAGGAGATCGTGCCGGTGGGACTTACCAGATATTTTGCCGTTTCAAGGAAATCGGCGAGGGTCGCGGTGGTCTCGTGACGCGCCCTGTCTCTGCCGCTCTTCGGGCTTATCCTCCCTGTCCCCTGCTTGCGGTATGGGGGATTGGCGACGACCAGATCGAAGGATGAGGCGGGAAAATAGTTGCGAAGGGAGAGGATGTCGCAGCAGAGGATCTCGACCCGATCGGAAAGCCCGTTCAGAACGACATTGCGCCCGGCCAGGGCCGCCATCTCCTCCTGCACCTCCACCCCCACTATTCTGGATGAACCGCGCTTGCGTGCCATGAGCATGGGGATGACGCCGCAACCGGCGCCCAGATCGATCACTCCCCCCACCTCCCCTCCCCCAGCGAAATCAGCTAGAAGAAGCGGGTCCAGGGAGAAGCGATAACCGTCACGCGGCTGAATAATACGCAGATCGTAACCTTTTAGTTCGTCAATCGTCTCCTCGCCAGTCACGCCATGTTCCTCGCATCTCAAGCAGGGCTTTCACCCTTCACCCTTCACCCTTTTAGTCAACCACTCCCGTCCCAGGAGAACCGCATAAAAGGCGAACGACAACAGGGTGAGCCACTTGCCGATCTTGAAGGGAAGCGGATCGAAGACGAACTCTACCTTGTGGGAACCCGGAGTGAGATAGACCCCGCGGAGGATATGATCGACCGGATATATTTCCGCCGGCTTCCCGTCCACCTTCGCATTCCACCAGCGGTAGTACTTTTCGCCGATGACCAGCAGGCAGTTTTTGACCGCTTGGGCTTCAACTACAATCAGGTTCGGCTCATAGACACGTACGTCAGCCTTCCCTGCCGCCGTGAATGCGGAGGACTGATACGACTCCATTCGCAGTGGTGGCGGCGATTCCACCAAGGCGACCTGCTCCGGCTTGAAATCCACGGCATTCGCCATTATGCCGAGGCGTTGCAGCGGTTCGGTGACGACCGCCACCGATGGGACGAGCCATGCCTTGGGGAGCACCATCCTGTTCTCCAGGACCACAGAGCCGGTTGTTGAGGAGAAAACCGGCAAATATTTGGCCGCGAGAGTTCCCTTCTGCGCCTCGTAATCACCGGATCGCATTACCAGGTATTTCAGGTTCATGATGTCCGGCATCGTGCTCATCATGCCGAAGGTGTCGAGAAACTGCTTATAGCGCCGTTCACTTATGGTGACGTAAGCGGAGATGTTGGCGAAGCCGTTGTCCGCATAATAGTGGGCATTTTCATCATTGAGAGGCTGCATCCGGTAGTGATCGATGCGCGGCCTGAGGAATTCCACGATATCGTTCCTGGCCGCTTTCCCGTTCATTTGGGGCGGCGGAGTCACGACGAAGAACCGGTCGTTCACCCGCCACAAGTCGCCCAGCAGCAGTATAACCAGGAGCGGCAGGAGAGCCTTCCCCGGCAGCAACTTTCTGAACCAGGCAAAGAAAAGCGCCAGGTAGAGGACGCCGATTGCAAAAGAGATCGTACCCTCGCGGAGCATGAAGCCGTAACGCTCGTCAATCAGCTGGCTGCCCGACTGGTAACGGGTGGGAGCAGCAAGGTATTCACCCATCCGGGCGGCAACAATCTCCCCTCCGAATCTCATGCCAACCCAGAGCAGCCCGACCAGCACCACCAGGCCTCCACACCACGCCACCCACCGGGCAAGCTTCTTCCGCTCTGCAGAACCCTCAGCCAGAATGTCGATCCCCCGCCCCGCCTGAACCGCCGCGCCGAAAGCAAACAGGAAGAGGATCATTTTCGGCACCCGGAATTTCGAAAAAGCCGGGAGATACTCGAACATGAAACGGTAGACGAAGGTGTATTTCCCCAGGGCCATGATCAGGGTTGCCGCCATGAGAAAAGTGAAAAACCAGGTATAGCGGTCGCGGCGGAAAATAAGCGGCAACGGGATCAGGAACCAGGGAAGTAAACCGAGATAGTCGTTGGTCTGGGTGAAGCGCATCCTCCCCCAGTAGTATACCTGGCCGGGGGCCGGCACATCCCCCCCCTCCTGGCGGGAATAGCCGAACAGGCCGGGGACAAAAAACGACAGAATCTCTTCGGGGGGTAATGACCAGCTCATCCCCTCTTCATAGCCGATCCCCCTGCCGCTGTTCGTCGCACTGCTTCCGCCTGCGCCGCTGGTAACCGCATCACCCCGTTCGGACTGCTGTGACCAGCTGACAAGGGGAGCAAACGACATGGCGATGGTGGAAAAGAAAAGCGCGACCAGAATTATAGCAAGCAGAAGATCCTTCCTGAACGTTCCAAAATAGTTGTTCCGTTCCGCCAGGTACTGCCCGCCGACATAAAAACACCAGTACGCTCCTGTCGCCAGGCAGGTATAAAAAGATATCTGCCAATGCATATGAAAAAACTGCACGGCAAGCATCAGCGCTGTTAAGGCATAATGAAAAAGACGGCCGCTTCTGAGCGCTTTTTCCAAATAGAAAAATACCCAGGGCGCCCAGCATATCGCCTCCAGCTTCTGGATATGACCGGCGTTGATGAGAGAGGCATTCTCCGTGCAGAGCACGAAAAGAAGTCCGGCAGTAAAGGCGCCGAAGCGGCCCAGGCCAATGAGGCGGCAATACAGAAACATGCCGGCTGCTCCCCAGCACATGGCAAGGACTGCCAGCCAGGCAATGCTGGCCGGAAAAGGAAAGAAGTGCTGGATCAGATAACGGTGGAACAGCAGGCCAATGGCGTTCCATCCACCTTCCAGAGTCCTGCCGCCATCACTCAGGTTGTCCCAACCAGCCTGAAAAATGCTGGGAAAACTTTGCAAATACTGCAGTAGCGACTGCTCCTTAACCGCTTTCGCCCCCCAGATGAACTGGGTGATCACGTCGGAGGCCCTGATGATCTGGTCAGTGAAGAGGAGCCGGCCGCAGAAGGCAATGACAATCATGCCCATGAGGGCGATATATAACGAGTCCCGCTCGAGAATTCCGGTTTTCCTGCCTGTCATCAATTTCTCCCTGAAAGCGGTGCTTTTTCATCGGTGGTAACGAGCGAGAGCATATTCCGTCCCGCCGCTGGCCGCTGTTATTTCTTATAAAATGCAACCGTACGCTCTAATCCTGCTCTTATATCCGTATACGGCTTCCACCCCAGCTCTTTTTGGGCACGTGCAGTGTCGGACTGGTAGTCTCCGGTTTCGATGGCCCGGTATTCCTCCGGCCATGGCACCCGGACAATCTCGCCGGCGCCGGCCGCGGCAATGGCCATTTCCGCCAGTTCCAGGATACTGACGCTTCGGCTGTCGCCGATGTTATAGATTCTCCCCCGTGCCGTTTCCGCAAATCCGGCCCTGAGCAAGGCATCAACCAGGTCGTCGATGTAGAGGTAATCCCGCCGCTGCCCGCCATCGCCGAAAAGGGTGATCGCCTTGCCGGCGACCGCAGCCTGAATAAACCGGTTGGCGATGCCATAGGCGCGCGATTCACCGGCCTGCATCGGCCCGTAAGGATTGGAAATGCGCAGGACCGTCGTCTTCAGACCATAAAGGCGTCCGTAAATGAGGTGGTAGTTTTCCACCGCGAGCTTATGGGCCGCGTAGATCGATTCGGGGGCAAGCTGATGGTTTTCGTCCACCGGCAGATAACGGGGCTTGCCATAGACCAGCCGGCTGCTCGGGAAAACTATGGTCACGCCGGGGTTGAAGGAGCGGCAAGCCTCCAGCAGGGTCAGTTGCCCACGGCAGTTGATGTCCAGGTCGTTGAGGGGGGTCTTGTTGCTGTCCACCGCACCGGATTTTCCGGCCAGATTAAATATCACCTCCTGGTCCAGCACCACCCGCTCCAGCTTCTCCTCGTCCCTTATATCGGCTACAGCGATGCGTAGCCGTGAGTTGACAGGGTCGACTCGGCCGGAAAGATCGGGAGATACGAAATTATCCAGGGCAGTGACTTCCGCGCCGAGATCCAGGAGGCGCAGACAGGTATTGATGCCGATAAAACCTAGTCCGCCGGTGACCAGGACTTTTTTCCCGCGGTAGTAGTCCAGGTAAGCCTCACTCATCGTCATGCTCCCCTCTTTCTCTCGATAACATCGCGATAGATCTCCTCCAGCCGGTTAATCATCCGCTCCGTGGTGAACTGGCCGAGAAACTCTTTCCCTTGCCGCACCAGCCGTTCCGACAGCTCCCGGTCGGTGAGACAGCTTGTAATCCGCCCGGCCAGGAGCCCGTAATCATCCAGGGGGACGATGAAACCGGTTTTCGCGTCCATAACGATCTCCGGATTTCCCCCCGCGTCGGAAAGAATGGGAGGCACCCCGGCCATGGTGGCCTCCGACGACACGAGCGGGATCGCCTCTATCTCCGACGGCATTACGAAGGCCTTGGCCCGGGCATAGGTCTTGTAAAGATCGTTGCGCGGCATGCCGTAGATGAACTCGACAGGAAGCCCGCGGGCCAGGAACCGGGCAAATCGCTTCACGTAACCGTAATCGTTGCCGATCACCATGAGCCGCGCATCCGGAACTTTCTCCAGCACCCGCGGCAGGGCCCGGAAGAGCCGGTGGAGCCCCTTGCGGAAATAGTCCCCGCCCACGAAGAGGATCAGGTTTTCCTTCTTCTCCCACGGAAGGGTCGCGATCTCGCTGTAATCAAGCCCGTAGTAAAAGTTCAGGTATTTGTGCGGATGGTCATACTGGTCGTAAACGTACTGTCCATGCAGGATGATTCCATCAATGCACCTGAAGAGCGACTCGTATTTTATCTTCCGGAACTTCTGCAAGAGGAAGCGGACGGGAAAATCGAGGCAGAAGAAATGAAAATAGCGCACCCAGTAGTAATCGTGGCTGTCCACCACCAGCGGGCATTCGAGTTTACGCGCCAGGTCGCGGGACAGGTGCTTCAGGTTGAGGCAATGGGCGATGTCCCACGCCTCGTCAAGGTCCTTCTCACCTTCATAGACCTTGACGGTATGACGTTTCGCCAGTTCCCGCAGCACATTCGCCTGGTAGGTGCCGCCGCCGGTCAGAGACTCGCCTTTCTTCGCCAGGACCAGGATCTTCACTTATGTTCCTTTATGACGCTCATTGCATCATGCTCCCATCTTCCTGCGGAAAGTCCGGAAAGGATGTTCGTGGGGCGAGAAGAGCACCGCCACCTGCCAAACCGATATTTTGCGTTTCTTCTGCACATTGCCCCGCTTGCGCAAGAGCAATCTGAAAGTGCAAAGGAGATCGAGCCTGGCGCGCATGGCAGCCATTCCTCTTCCGCGCAGTAAGGCAAGAGAGAATGAAGCTACATCCGTCAAAATGACTGTCGGGAGGTATTTGATCAAGAGCGCGGCGGGCCAGTTCTTGATAATCACGTACCACTTGTTGCGCTGGGTCTGGTAGACCTTGAACGGACTCCACTCGCCACTTGTCGCGGAATGGATGTGGTAAACCACGGCCCGCGGAGCCATCGCGCATTCCCACCCCGCCAGCCGACCCCGCCACGCAAGGTCGAAATCCTCATAGTAGGCGAAGAAGTCGGAATCAAAAAAACCGACCTCATCCACCATCGCCCGCCGGTAGAGGGCCGCGCCGCCGCACGGGCCGAACACAACCGCGCCGTCATACTGCCCCTCATCTTTTTCGCCGACGCCGATGTTGTAGCCGAGGCCGTTTGCGCCGATCTTCAGGCCAACCGCATCAATCAGTTCCGGTTGGTAGTAGTTGCACATTCTGGCCGCCACCATGCCGATCCGGGCATCTTTTTCAACAGGCCTGAGAAACTCCGCCAAAAAATCAGGAGCGACTTTAGTATCGTTATTCAGGGTAACGATATATTTCCCCTCGCATACAGCCAGCCCACGGTTGTTCCCTTCGGCGAAACCGGTGTTCTCCGGCAACGCCACCAGCCGCACCCATGGGTAATTCTCCCGCACAAACTCCGCCGAGCCGTCCGTCGAGCCATTATCAACCAGCAAAGTTTCGAAGTCGCCATATGTCTGTAAAGCCAGGGAGTCGAGGCATTCTTTGAGGAACATTTTCCCGTTCCAATTGAGGATAATGACCGAGACCGTCATCGCTTCACCTGCGCCAGTCGAGCGTAGATTCCGTCGAGATCATCCATCACCCGCCGCCAGGAAAAGCGCCGCTCGACCAGCTGCCGCGCTTGCTCACCCAGTGCGATGCGACGCGCCCCATCTTTCAGCAGCGCCACAACCGCATCCGCAAAATCTTCCGGGTCATCCGCGATCATCAGCGCTCCTTCGTCGGCCTCCGCAATCCCTTCAGCACCGATCGAAGTTGTCACCACCGGCCTTCCGCACGCCATCGCCTCCAGCACCTTGATCTTGATCCCGCCGCCGTAGCGGATGGGCGCTACGACCATGTCAACACCACTGTAGAATGTCGGTACGTCCTCCACAAAGCCGACGCAGCTGATGCCGTTTACAGCGGCATGACGCAGGGCTTCGGGCGGGTTCCTCCCCGCCACCACGAACTCGGCGGCCGCCAGCCGCTGCCGCACCAGGGGAAAGACCGAAAGGGCAAAATAGAGGGCCGCATCGACGTTCGGCTGGTGGCCATAGCTGGCGAGAAAGCCTATCCGGTGAGCCGCGCTTGGTTCCGCTGCCGTTGGGGTAACGATATCGACCGCAATAGCGTCGGCATAGACATCGAGGTCAGGGATGGCCATCTTCAGGGCCGCGGCATCCTGGTGGGTGACCGTCAGCACCTTGCCGAACAGGGGGAACCAACAGGACTCGTAGCGCACCCAGAACAACCACTGCAACAGGTAGTACGCCTTCGCCCAGATGCGCCGCGCGCTCATGGCCCGGCGAAATACCCCGACCAGGGCTACATCCAGCGTGTCCATCACAGCCGGCACGCCCTGGCACGCTTCGATGTAGTGGGCCATCTGCGGGAAACAGATATGGACTACATCAGGCTTGTGTCGTTCGATGGCACCACGGATCTCGCGTGCCATGGCCCGGCTCCGGCATTTCCGGACAACCACGGGGGTGAAGGTTGCAAATGAGGGGCCGTTGTGTATCAACCGGCGCGCCAGGTTGAGGAGTTTGGCAAGAGGCGGAGCTCCTGCACCGCCGGGAAGCGGAACGGTTGTTACCTCGACACAGAACGGTTCCAGTTGGGGCAGGTATGGCAGATCCTGCTGCCGGGCAAACGAGACACAGGCTACCTCGTGCCTTACGGAGAGGTTCCTGATGACGTTGAACATCACCGTGCCGCCGCCGTCCGCGCCGGGGTAAGCCAGATAGGGAGTGACTATCAAGATGCGCACGTTGTTACCCGCTCCTCCTTGACACGAAGACCGAACTGTCGAAGATGCCGTTTCTCCTGTCCGCAAAAGTGGAAAAAACTACACGGGTTTCGAACCCGATTGCGGTGAGTTGTTCGAAGAGATCGATCCCGAATGTCCGGTAAGCCAGGATCGTTCCCCGGAGCGGGTCGCCATGGTATTCAGCAGGGAGCAAATGCACATCTTCTTCGCCCGAGGTATCAACCCTGACCAGGATGGTGCGGTCGAAATGGAAGGGGACCGTGAAGACATGATATCCGCCCGGCCGCAGGACACGATAGATCTCCAAAAAGCCTTTTTCGGGTTGGCGGACATGCTCGAAAACGTCCTCGGTGATGATGAAGTCGAAAGAGCCGTCTGCGAAGGTCAATGCCTCGATATTCTGGCAGGAAGATTGGGAAGATATTTCCGTACCCGGGGCCACTCCCTCCTTGTAACAGGAACTGTAGTAACCGCGATAGTCCCCCAAGACCCTGCTGAAGCAGTCGTCCGTAGCGGTGTTGTAGATAGAGACACCGTCTATGGCGAAGAGATCGGCAATGGACTTACCTTTCCATCCGACAATATCGAGTATCGCCTTTGCCACGTGGCGGTTGCGCGACGCGCTGCGGCAGAAAAGACAGATCATGGTATTGCGGAACGATTCCGGATCCAGACATATGAATAACGTCATTCTCCCGCACACGGTGCATTTGCCGGCTTTGTGATGGCGGTAATTTCGGACTATCTTGCCGAGCTTTTCAGCTTTCATTCACTATTTACCACGCTACGTTTCAACGCACCGGTCTTGTTCAACATGAAATCCGTGATGCCTCGGAGAGCCGCCCATGCGCAGGTGAACCGTCCTTTTTTGATGTTTACCAGGACATGTTCGTAGATATCATAGCAAAAGGCATCCATGAGCCTGCCGGTGAAATTGCGCCTGACAAAGTAGAGTCGGTTACGAGCGGTATAGTAAAGCAGTGCGGGTGAAGCGGCACCACCGACGCTGAGCGAAACTTTGTGATAGACCATTGAGCCCGGACAATACACTATTTTCCATCCTCCCGCACTCGCCCTTGCGCTCCAGTCAACATCCTCGAAATAGAGGAAAAGATCATCATCGAGAAAGCCGACTGCTTCCACCATCTCCTTGCGGGCAAGGAGACTGCAACCTGTGATATATCCTGTTTCGCAAGCTTCATCATACTGGCCCCGGTCATATTTATTCAGGCCTCGATGATAAGGTCGGTATGGTCTTTGCGGATCGAGCACTGCTCCTGCATACCAAATAATACTGGGATCATCGTGATAAACGATCTTGCTCCCGATCATGCCAACAGTTTTGTCGCCTTCAGCCACCTGCACCAATGCCGACAGGGCTTCGGCATCCACAATGGTGTCGTTATTGAGCAGCCACACATAGTCCGCACCCTTTTCTAGTGCATAGCGGATACCTACGTTGTTTCCACCGGCAAAGCCGATATTGGCGCCGGTCTGGATTAGCTCGATGTCGGTAAACCGTTCGCGCAGGATCGTTTCAGAACCATCAACCGAGCCGTTATCAACAATAATAATGCGAAAGTCGGGATAAGATAGCTTACGGCATGATTCGACGCATTCGATGGTGTCGTTCCAGCCGTTCCAGTTGAGGAGGATGATATAGACCAGATTGACCGCATCAGTCATCCTCGTTCACCGCGCGAAATGTCGACAACGAATATCTGGCGGTAACAATCTCCATAATTCAGAAAACGCCTGAAAATACAGAGAAACGGCGATATCCAATTATAGACTTTTGGAGTCTTTGCCGTTATCCATAACCGCATGAAAAAAGTGCGCGCTTTCAAGCTAACATTGCCGATAACCTGGATATCGGCGCTCAAACCAAGCTTTTCAGCACAAGCTCTTATACAAGCAACCAGCTCTTCTTTAGCAGGCAGCCCATTTTCGATATGGTCCCGGAAAAAGTGATAGCGTTCACCTTTCACCTGTTGGTAAAGTTCGTCCAGTCCTTTATCATGGGCCTCAGACAGTTTTCCACAGGGAACGGCAAGAATAACCCATTTATTGGCGACGCGGAGGAGCTCCATAATTATCTTTGCCCGTTCGCTTTCAGGAACATGCTCCAGCATATCGACGGATATGACATAGTCATAACTTTTATCCGGAAAAGGAAGCATCGCACCGGAAAGACAAACCGGTGTAAGGGTTTTTGCAATCTCTCCGCTAAAAGAAACGTCAACCCCCGTAATTTGAAAAGGAATGTATGGAGTTATGCCTTTTACACCGGAACCAACTTCCAATACTTTTGGGTTATCTATTTCTCCTCTGAGAATAAAGTCGGAAATTGGAAGATAACGTAGAGCTTCATCAGCATTATCTATTCCACTACGCCCCCTGAAAACTAATATTTCAATAGAACGGAGAATCCCTTTTCTCAATAGTTTTGTCATCACGATTCCGTAATATAAAGATGATTCGAACCAACGGCCTAAAATTGATTCAATCGATACAAGGGTTTCTTATTTTCGCGCAATCAGCTGCCATCCCCAAGGGTCATTCTTTTTTTTATCGAAACTATCGATTGCAGCCAGGGTGGCTTGCATAGATCTGACCAGAAAGAGCAAAAAGGCTCTCACAGGAAAGGCTAAAATTCCAGATATGTTCAGCGCTCCTTGTTTGATCCCGATTCGTGGGAGGTCAGGTAATACTCGGGGTAGTTCATATGCCCAGCGAAGAAACATTCCCCCAAAGGAAACGACCTCAATTTCTCTAAATCCTGCTTCAGAACAAATATATTTGAGCCCATAAGAAGTATATCTGAAAAAATCGTACGGGACCTGATGCTCTTCCTGAGACATAGGGACGGTCAAAAATAAATAACCGCCAGGTTTCAATACACGATACATCTCTTTCACACTTTCCATGGGCTTTTTTAAATGTTCAAGGACTTGAGTACAAAGAACCGCATCGAATGTCGCATCTTCAATCGGCATGTTGTCGAGTGGAGCTATATAATCAAGATTCTTATAATTCCATTGACTGTCGCCTACTGCCAAATCAATAGATTTATAGATACAATGGTCAAATAAATGCTTATATGCACACTCTCCGGCTCCTGCATCCAATAACATTGTTCCTGCGGATAACCTCTCGGCAACCGACTTCACAAATTGAGTTACACAATATCTCCCAATATCAACAAGCCTCGGTATATTTGTAAAGTCCTGAGTATTTTTCATCCGATTATTACCTATCTATCAATATGTTTTATAACAATTTAATGTATCTAAGTATGTTTATGATATTTATTTATCGATTCGTGTTTACACTTTCTATATTTATCAGAAACATTCGCTCCTTCATTCTCATGTATTTCCCATAATTTCATAGAGGATGTGATCCTGTACATCGCCATAATTAAACTCAAGAACAACCCGCGATAGCCATCTTTATAACCTTTTAAACGAAAATATCTCCTTAAAAACTCATTGATTCCACCAATGAACATTTTAAAGCAGCTGAAGGAGCATTTTGTTTCATAGAGATGCATAGCTTCAGCTGTAGTATACTTGTTAAGTTTTTCAATAAATTGAACAATATCCACAAAAGCAAAATGCTCCATAGCATTTTCAGTCTCCGGTGGAAGATGATATCTCCGTGCTTCCTCTATAATCACGAACTGTGAGTGTATCTGGTCACTGAAATCAACACTTCCTCTTTTGAAAAAGCGCGGGTGATAATCGGGCCACCAGCCTGAATGACGAATCCACTCGCCAAAGATGTATGTCTTAAAAGGAATATATACCAAATCATAAAGGTCCTCCTTGGCGATGTTGCCTAATTTCACCGAAAGAGAATGAGGAACAAGTTCATCAGCGTCAACAATCAAAACCCAATCGCAGGATGCCAGACTCACTGCATACCTTCGTGCCGGTTCCACACAGCCTTTCCTGTTGAAGCTGAATATATTATTTGTATACTGCCTAGCTATGGCAATCGTATTGTCGTCACTCTCCATGTCAACGACTATTATTTCGTCACACCATTGCAGTGCTTGCAGACACGCATCAATATTGTTTTCTTCGTTAAGCGTATTGATTACGGCTGAGATGGAAGGTTTCTGATTTGCTCTCATATTTATAATCGGCCCAATATAACAGCCCATCTTTCAAATTAGTTAACGACTAAGCTTTAGTCCGTGACTGCTTTTTTGCCGTGACTTTCATGAGGGAACCTCTTACGGCACGCTGCATTTTATTATTAAAGTTAAGGTAATGCATTATCTTGGTTAATACTAAATATATGCAGGATTTTAAGCTTAATTTATCGGAACATATTTCAACGTCTGTAAAACCAATTGAATCCAGCAGATATTTCATCGATTTACCCGAATAGAAATACAAGTGCGTCGGCGGCACATACCACATGGAATAGCCAGTCGCCAATTTTTCGTGTAAATCGGCTACCTGACCGGTAGTTAACTGCAATATTCCGTCAGGTTTCAGAATTCTATGCATTTCGGCCAAAGTATTTCTCGGGTTCCTGAGATGCTCAATTGTGTCCCACATAACAACAACATCAAATGTATTGTCTTCGGCGTTCAAGTCAAAAACATTTCCGGAAATAACTTCCAATCCCAATTGCGTTTTTGCATAATTTGCTGCCCACTCAGAAAACTCAACGCCTGTGCAGTTCCAACCTATTGCGGCTAGCCGTTTTAGGAACAATCCCGGCCCACAACCAATTTCAAGAACTTTCTTCTCGAGATTCTCTGATTCTTGCAATCTTTCCAATTCAGCAATTCTTTTATTCCATTCATTACTGAATTCTGCCTCATCTCCGAGATAATCCTCATATCCATTGTCATAACTGCCATCATAATATTTTTCTGAATAATATTCTTTGAAAAATTCTTCAGTCGGCAGCGGATCTACAAAACGCAATCCACAATTAACACATTCCACAATGTTAAAATCACTTATGCTAATTACTTGCCTCGTACGATAATTACTGCAATTATCACAAGCTATTTCTTTAAATATGCCTGCTCTAACCATCAATATAACCTTGATACTGTTGCAATCAATCAGCTTTCTTTCTATTTCGAGAAGATATCTTGAGCAAGTATTCTTTCAGTTCAGTAATTGCGGTTCTATTTACCAGATAAATAAGCATAAGAAATAATATCATATTAGCAATAATCAACATTGTCACAGACAGTATATCGGCAATGTAAAATTGCGCCATAAATTTGATAACCAAACATACGATAATGGCACTAACTAAAGGTAAGGATATATTTATCCATATTCTTGGTATAATTTGCTGCTTTCGTAAAACTCTGTAGTAAACATATGTAAACAGTATTGTTACAACAGGCTGTGCCATAGCTACCCCGGTAAATCCGAATCTAATTACCAAAGGTACACCAAGCCCCCACTCAAGCATGATCAAATTGATCGTCATTACAAGCAGTATTCTGGATTGTCCCAAAGCCAATATGGTACTATACATCGGCAAAAATATACCGACACAAACAGGTGCAATACAGAACAGATAATATGCATTAATTCCCGGCATCCATTTATCCGTAAATACCACATGGATAATTTCAGGTGCCAATGCAATCATGGCTGAGGTAATGGGGAACAAAACAAGTGTCATCATCCGAATGGATCGTTCCACGGTCCTCGCCAAAAGCTCTTTATCATGCTGCAGTTTCGAAAAAGCGGGAAACGCCACCCTCCCGAACGTTTCCGAGATAATCAGCGGAGCGAAGGCAAAATTCCTCGCCCAGTTCACATACCCGACCGCCGCCGCCCCCGCGTAAGCACCTATAAAAAGCGGCGTCACCGCATCCTTGATAAAGTTCAGCAACTGGTTCCCCTGGTACGGCAAACCAAACCGTACCAGCCCCTTGACCGATTCAAAACGGTAATGGAAACTCGGGCGCCACGGCGACAGTGCGTAAATTATCACAGTGCCCAGAAACGATCTGGTGATCGCCGCCAGGATGAAGCTCCATACCTCGAAACCCATGAAGGCACAGGATATGGCTACCCCCTGGAACGCCAGGTTTTCCGTGATGTCGACCCAGGCAATCCTCTTGAAGTCGATGTTCCGCTCCATGAGTATCGCCGGAATGGTCTTGAGCGAGGAAAGCAGGAAGCTGACCGCCATTGCCCGGATCAGCCAAACGCCTACTGGCGGTAATGTCGGGTAAACCTTCAAGGCGAGCGGCGCGGCAATGACAACCACCACCACGACCAGCCAGACCAGTATCTGCTGCAGCCAGAAGGTGGTGGAGAGTTCGTCCCTGCCTAACTCTCCCTTTTTCTGGATCAGCGCCGCGCCTATCCCGACATCGCCAAAGGTGGAAAAAAACGTGACAATAAAATTAACTATGGCATAAATGCCGAATACCTGCGGCGCCAGAATCCGTGCCAGAACAATGCTGCCGATAAAGAAGATAAGCTTGACCAGGATCTGGCGCACAAACAATGCACCCATGCCGGCCAGCGATTTTTTCTTCAACTCCTGGAAGCTTTCCGAATTTAGCGGGCTTTTGTCATCGTCACGTGTCACGAAAACCTTTATGCATACTCATTTCGCATGCTACCATCTCTTCTACAATCCACTGGAAAGATTTCGCGTTGTTTCACTTCAGCCGTTCAACTCTTATTTGAGAATTGAAGTATCGTGCTCAAAGAAGTAGACACCATAATGACCAGCGATTCCAGTCATCAGCGTTTTTTTCTCAGCCACATCACGCCCCGGTTTTCATATTTTCCACATACCACCGGTAAGTCTCGCGCAATCCTTCCTCCAACCCGATCCGGTGCCGCCAGCCGAGGTCGTGAATTCGCGTCACGTCACAGAGCTTACGCGGCGTGCCGTCCGGCTTGGTTCTGTCGAAGATCAATTCTCCCGCAAAACCGGCAACATTTTTTACCAAAAGCGCCAGTTCCCGGATGCTCACCTCCTCGCCGGCGCCTATGTTTATCAGTGCAGGTGAGAAGTGAGAAGCGAGAAGTGATAAGTATGCGTCGTCAGGGAGATTCATAAGGAACAACGTGGCGTCAGCCAGATCATCTACATGAAGAAACTCGCGTTTCGGCTCTCCGGTCCCCCACACGATGACTTTCTCGGCATTCCGATCTTTCGCTTCGTGGAACTTCCTGATAAGCGCCGGCAAGACGTGGGATTTCTCCAGGTCGAAGTTGTCGTTGGGACCGTAGAGATTGGTCGGCATGGCGGCGAGGAAAGCGGTCCCGAACTGACGGTTGTAAGAGCGGCACATGGTTATGCCGGCGATCTTGGCGATGGCGTACGGTTCATTGGTCGGCTCCAGCGGTCCGGTCAGGAGGTATTCCTCCTTCAACGGCTGGGGGGCAAGCCTGGGATAGATGCAGGTGCTCCCCAGGAAGAGGAGACGGCGCGTGCCGGAGAGGTAGGCATTATGGATGATATTGCTCTGGATCATCAGGTTGTCATGGATGAACTCTGCCGGGAAGCTGTTGTTAGCCTCAATCCCCCCCACTTTTGCAGCAGCGAGAAAAACGTATTCGGGCTTTTCCCTCTTAAAAAAATCAGTGACGGCGGCCTGATTTCTGAGGTCAAGTTCTCGACTCGTGACGAGGAGGAGATTGTCATGCCCTTCCGCCAGGAGACGGCGGACAATGGCCGAACCGACCAGACCCCGGTGACCGGCGACGTAGATCTTCGCTTGTTTATCCATCCGCCCTCTTCTCCCGTTCTGCATCGGCCAGGTCCGCGTCCGCCATCATCTCCACGAGAGCGTCGAATCCGACCTTCGGCTCCCAGCCTAGATTGCGTTTAGCCTTGGAGGGATCACCGAGCAACAGGTCTACTTCGGCTGGGCGGAAATATTTCGGGTCAACTTCGATAACGATGTTACCGGTGGCGGAATCGATACCCTTTTCGTGGACTCCCGCTCCCCGCCATTCCAGGGGCATGGCGAGGCGCTCAAAGACCTTTTCAGCGAACTCCCTGACCGAATGGGTCTCGCCGGTAGCAACCACGTAATCGTCCGGCTCAGTCTGCTGTAGCATGAGCCACATGGCCTCGACATAGTCACCGGCGAATCCCCAGTCGCGC
>Ga0137449_1000016_pt1 | contig 18717 bp, 20 predicted proteins | sample EasRivERMGT436_2_FD_104905 | JGI IMG/M metagenome (GOLD analysis project Ga0137449, IMG submission 104905) | Soil microbial communities from meander-bound floodplain in the East River, Colorado, USA - East River MetaG ERMGT436_2 | ecosystem: Environmental > Terrestrial > Soil > Floodplain ... | reverse complement strand
GTTGCGCCCTCGCGCACGCTGATCAGGTCTTTCTGTGGCGTCATGATGTTCTTCACCGGCTGGTCGAGATTGATCTCGAAGCGCAGGTCGCGGTTGGTCACGATGCCGACCACCTTGCCCGCCCTGACCACGGGGAAGCCGGAGATCTTGTGCTGCTTCTGCAGCGCCATCACTTCGCGCACCGTCATCTCCGGCGCGACCGTCATCGGGTCGCGCAGCACGCCGGACTCGAAGCGCTTCACCTTCGCCACCTGGGCGGCCTGCTCGGCGGGCGGAAAGTTCTTGTGGATGATGCCGATGCCGCCCTCCTGCGCGAGAGCGATGGCCAGCCGCGCCTCGGTCACCGTGTCCATGGCGGCGGACACGACCGGGATATTGAGTTCGAGATTGCGGGTGAAGCGGGTCTTCAGGGAAACTTCGCGCGGCAGGACGCGGGAGTGAGCGGGAAGGAGGAGGACATCGTCGAAGGTCAGCGCCTTCTGAATGACGCGCATGATCAGCCTTTCACGCAAAGCGAGATTATACTCGCGTCCACGGATTGCGCTTTCGTGCGTTGAGGGCAGGAGAGGATTTCACCATGCTGCTACGAGTCCTGATTTGCGCGCTGTCGCTTGCTTTCGCTGCCGGAGCCGCAGCGCAGGCCTACCGTTGGGTCGACAAGGACGGCAAGGTGCGCTACGGCGACACGCCGCCGCCGGGTGTGAAGGCGAGCCCGCTGCAGCTGCCCCAGGGTGGCGGCGCCAATGTGGTGTCGCCGCCCGCCGATGCGGCAGGCAAGGCCGCGAAGAAAGGCCCGCTGACGCCGGCGGAGCAGGACGCAGAATATCGCAAGCGCCAGGCCGACGCGCAGAAGGCCCGCGACAAGGAGGACCAGGCGCAACGCGATGCCGCGGCCAAGCAGGACAATTGCAAGCGAGCCAGGGAAAGTCTTGCCGCGCTGGAGAGCGGGCAGCGTGTCTCGCGCTATACCGCCGAAGGCGAGCGCTACTACCTCGACGATTCGCAGCGCGACGCGGAAACCGCGAGGGCGCGCGAGTCCGTCAACAGCTGGTGCAATTGAACCGCCTCAACGCCGCGCCCTGAGCGCGCGGCGGCGGCGCGCTTCCTTGGGATCCACGCGCAGCGGGCGGTAGATCTCCACGCGGTCGCCATCCGCAAGAAGGTGATCCAGCGCAACCCGGCGCCCGTAGACGCCCACCGGCTGGTCGAGCGGAAGTCCCGCTGCCAGCAAAGCCGTGCGCACCGTGGCGCCCGGCTCCAGCTCCAGGGCAACGCTGGTCTGGCGCTCCGCCTGCGCCCGCACCACCTCAATGCGCAGCCTGGCCATAGACTGCGTCGGCACGCCGTTTGAAGGCGTCCACCATGCTGTCGGCGATCGCCGCGAACACCGGCGCCAGCACTTTGGCGACGATGCCGCCGGAGAACTGATACTCCATCGAGAACTCGACGCGCGAGGCGTGCGCCGCGAGCGGCACGAAGCGCCAGTGCGCGGCGAAATGCCGGAACGGCCCTGCGACGAGCCGCATGTCGATGGCCTCGCCGGGCCGGTTGGCGTTCTCCGTGGTGAATTCGTAGCGCGCCCCCTTCAGCCCCACCGCCAGGGTGGCGAGCGTGCGGCCCGCGTGGCGCTCGCGCACGTGCGCCGCCCGGCACCAGGGCAGGAACTCCGGGTACGCCTCGATGCGCTCCACCAGCGCATACACCTCGGGCGCGGTGTGCTCGACAATTGCGGAGCGCGCGATGCGCTTCATGGGAAAATCGGGGTCAGAGCCCGATTCCTCCCCCATGTCCATCGTCCAGAACCGCAAGGCGCTCCACGACTACTTCATCGAGGAGCGCTATGAAGCCGGGCTCGCCCTCGAGGGCTGGGAGGTGAAGTCGATCCGCGCCGGGCGCGCGCAACTCGCCGACGCGTACGTGCTGATCAAGGGCGGGGAGTTGTGGCTGATCGGAGGCAACATCACCCCCCTTGCCACGGTGTCCACGCACTACACGCCGGACCCCGCGCGCACCAGAAAGCTGCTGCTGCGCGCCGAGGAGATCCGGCGGCTGATCGGCAAGGTGCAGCAACGCGGCTATGCCCTGATCGCGCTCGATCTGCATTACAGCAAGGGACGCATCAAGCTCGAGCTCGGACTCGCGCGCGGCAAGCTGAAGCACGACAAGCGGGCCGCCGAGCGCGACAAGCAGTGGCAGCGCGACAAGCAGAAGCTGCTACGCAGCCGCTGAGCGCCGCTGCGGCGTAGGTGGCTCGGCCAGCGCCAGCCAGGTGGCGACCACCGTGTCCGGATTGAGCGACAGGCTGCCGATGCCCTGCTCCATCAGCCAGCGGGCGAAGTCGGGATGGTCCGAGGGGCCCTGTCCGCAGATGCCGACGTACTTGCCCTGCTTGCGGCAGGCCTGGATCGCGGTGGACAGCAGCGCCTTCACCGCCGCATCGCGCTCGTCGAACGCCTCGGCCACCAGGCCCGAGTCGCGGTCGAGGCCGAGGGTGAGCTGCGTGAGGTCGTTGGAGCCGATGGAAAAGCCGTCGAAGTGCTCGAGAAACGCCTCGGCGAGGATTGCGTTCGACGGCACCTCGCACATCATCACGATGCGCAACCCGTTCTCGCCGCGGCGCAGCCCGTTCTGCGCGAGCAGCTCGATGACCCGCTTCGCTTCGTCCACCGTGCGCACGAACGGCACCATCAGCTCGACGTTGGTCAGGCCCAACTCGCCGCGCACCTTGCGCAGCGCCGCGCATTCCAGCTCGAAGCACTCGCGGTAGTTCGCAGCCAGGTAGCGCATGGCGCCGCGAAAACCCAGCATCGGGTTCTCCTCCTCGGGCTCGTAGCGCTCGCCGCCCAGCAGCTTGCGGTATTCATTCGACTTGAAATCCGACAACCGCACGATCACCGGCTTCGGCCAGAAGGCCGCGGCGATGGTGGCCACGCCTTCGGTCAGCTTCTCGCGAAAGAACGTTTTCGGGTCGGCGTAGCCGCGCGCCGCCGCCTCGACCTTGGCGCGCAGTTCCGCCGGCAGCTGGGGATGCTCGAGGCAGGCGCGCGGGTGCACGCCGATCTCGTTGTTGATCACGAACTCGAGCCGCGCCAGGCCTACGCCGGCATTCGGCAGCTGCGCGAAATTGAACGCCAGCTGCGGATTGCCCACGTTCATGGCGATCTTCACCGGCAGCTCCGGCATGGCGCCATGCTGGGTGGTGGTCACTTCGAACGGCAGGCTGCCTTCGTAGACGTTGCCGGTGTCGCCTTCGGCGCAGGACACGGTCACGGCCTGCGCCTCGTGCAGCGCGGTGGTCGCGTCGCCGCAGCCCACCACCGCCGGGATGCCGAGTTCGCGTGCGATGATGGCGGCGTGGCAGGTGCGCCCGCCGCGGTTGGTAACGATCGCCGCCGCCAGCTTCATCACCGGCTCCCAGTTCGGGTCGGTCATGTCCGTCACCAGCACGTCGCCCTTCTTCACGCTCGCCATCTGCGCGGCGCCCGCCACGACGCGCACGGCGCCGGTGCCGATCTTGTGGCCGATCGCCCGCCCGCTCGCCAGCACGCGCCCGCGCCCCTTGAGTCGGAAGCGCTCCTCGGTCTCGGCGCTCGCGCGCGACTTCACGGTTTCCGGCCGCGCCTGCAATACGTAGACCCTGCCGTCGACCCCATCCTTGGCCCACTCGATGTCCATCGGACGTCCGTAATGCTTCTCGATCGCGAGCGCGGCGCGCGCCAGTTCGAGCACGTCCGCGTCCGCCAGCGAAAAGCGGTGGCGGTCGGCTTCCGGCACCTCCAGCGTGCGCACCGAGCGGCCTGCGCGCGAGGCGTCGCCGAACTGCATCTTCTGCAGCTTGGTGCCGAGGCTGCGGCGAATGATCGCGGGCCGGCCGCGTTCGAGCATCGGCTTGTGCACGTAGAACTCGTCCGGGTTCACCGCTCCCTGCACCACCATCTCGCCCAGCCCGTAGGAAGAGGTGATGAACACGACGTCGCGGAACCCCGACTCGGTGTCGAGCGTGAACATCACGCCGCTCGCGCCAAGGTCGCTGCGCACCATCTGCTGCACGGCGGCCGACAACGCCACCTGGCCGTGCGCGAAGCCGTGGTGCGTACGGTAGGAGATGGCGCGATCGTTGTAGAGGGAGGCGAACACGTGGCGGATGGCCTCCAGCACGTGTTCCACGCCGCGGATGTTGAGGTAGGTCTCCTGCTGGCCGGCAAAGGACGCGTCAGGCAGGTCCTCCGCGGTCGCGGAGGATCTCACGGCAAATGAGATGTCAGTTGAGGAAGATTTACTAAGTTCATGATAATATGATCTTATATCTCGCTCAAGGTCCGGAGGAAACGGGGTCGCGCCGATCCAGCCGCGGATCTCGGCCCCGCAGCGGGCCAAGGCTTCGACATCGCCCGGGGGCAAATCGGCTAGCCGCTTGGCGATGCGCTCAGCCAGGCCGTCCGCCCGGAGGAACTCGCGATAGGCGTCCGCGGTGGTGGCGAATCCGTCCGGCACCCGGATGCCGGCCGCCGCCAGGCCGCCGATCATCTCGCCCAGCGACGAGTTCTTGCCGCCGACCTGCGGCAGGTCGGACATGCGCAGATCCTTTAGCCACGCGACGTTCATTTCCCTGATATTTTAGCCGTCATGCCGCAGCGCCGCACCGTGTTCTTCGTCTCCGACGGCACCGGCATCACCGCGCAGATGCTCGGCAACAGCCTGCTCACGCAGTTCGAGGGGCTGGAGTTCAACCAGGTCACGCTGCCCTTCATCAACGCGCTGGACAAGGCCGAGGACTGCAGGGCGCGCATCGAGGCGGAGGGTGCCCGCGGCAACGGCCAGCCGATCGTGTTCTCCACCCTGGTGAACGGCGACGTGCGGGCGGTGGTGCGCAAGGCCGACGCGCTGTTCGTCGACTTCTTCGAAACCTTCATCGACCCGCTCGAGGCGGGCCTGGGCGTCAAGTCCAGTCACACCATCGGCCGCTCCCACAGCGCGCTCGACAAGCGGGAATATGCGCAGCGCATCGAGGCCATCAATTTCGCCATGGCGCACGACGACGGCGCGTCACACCGCGAAATCGATCAGGCGGACGTCATCCTGGTGGGCGTTTCGCGCAGCGGCAAGACCCCGACCAGCCTGTACCTCGCGTTGCAGTTCGGCCTCAAGGCGGCGAACTATCCCCTGATCCCGGAGGATTTCGCGCGCATGCAACTGCCGCCCGCGTTGCTCCCGCACAAGGCGCGCCTGTACGGACTCAGCATCACGCCGGAGCGCCTGCGGGAGATCCGCCAGGAGCGCCGGCCCGACAGCAAGTATGCGGACCTCGACAATTGCCGCTTCGAGGTCGAGCAGGCGGAGAAGCTGATGCGTCGCGAAGGCATCCGCTGGCTCAATTCCACCGCCAAGTCGATCGAGGAAATCGCCACCACCATCCTGCGCGAGCTCAAGATCGAGCGCCACGTGTACTGAGCCGGCGCGCGCGCTCGTAGAAGCAGACCGCGGCGGCGGCCGCGACGTTCAGCGATTCGGCGCCTGGCGCGAGCGGTATCGTGCCGCGCACCTTGGCCATCGCGGCGGTGGCTGCGCTGACGCCCCGCCCTTCGGCGCCGAAGATCCAGCCGATGTCGCCGCGCAATTCCAGCTCGCCGAGCGGGCTGCCGCCTTGCACCACGGCGCATACCGTCGTCCCGGCAAAGCCGCCGAGGGCGCAAGCAAGGTCCTCCACCTCGGTGACGGCAAGCGAGAAGTGCCCGCCCATGGCGGCGCGCAGCACCTTGGGCGACCACGGGTCGGCGCATCCCTGCGACAGCACTGCGTGGCGCAGGCCAAATGCGGCCGCGCTGCGCAGGATCGCGCCGACGTTGCCTGCGTCCTGGATGCGTTCCATGAATACGCAATCTCCGGCGAATTCGGGCGGCGCCGCAGGCGCGGGAATTCCGATCTCGGCGGCCAGACCGGCGGGGGTCGCCGCATCGGCCAGCCAACGGAACAGCGCATCGGAAAGCGTCACCGGCGCGAGCCCCGAGCGCTGCGCGAGCGCGGCGATCTCCGCGTTCGCATGACCGGATTCGCTGACCAGCACGGCTCGCGGCCGTGCTCCGGAATCGAGGTAGGCCGCAAGCAGATGCGCGCCTTCGATCACGGCGCTGCGCTCCGCCCTGCGCAGGCGGCCATCGCGCACCAGCGCGTGCCAGCGGCGCACGCGGGGGTTGTCGCGCGAGCGCAGCAGGCTCACAGCGCGAGCAGGCGCCGCACCGGCGCGAACGAGCGGCGGTGGATGTCGCAGACGCCGTGCAGCTCGAGCAGGGCCAGGTGCTCGGGCGTCGGGTAGCCCTTGTGGCGGTCCAGGGCATAGGCCGGGTATCGCGCATGCAGGCGCAGCATCTCCGCGTCGCGCGCCGTCTTGGCCAGGATCGACGCCGCGGAGATCTGCGGCACGCTGCGATCCCCGCCGATCACCGCACGCGCCTGGCAGCTCAGCCGCGGGCAGTGGTCGCCGTCGATCCACGCTTCGTCAGGATCCACCTCGAGCTGCTCCACCGCACGCCGCATCGCCAGCAGGGTGGCCTGCAGGATGTTGAGTCGGTCGATCTCCTGCACCGAGGCGCTCGCCACCGCCCAGGCGAGCGCCTCGCGGCGGATCGTAACCGCCAGCGCTGCGCGGCGTGTCGGCGCGAGCAGCTTGGAATCCCTCAGCCCGATGACCGGGCGGCGCGGATCGAGGATCACCGCGGCCGCGAATACCGGTCCGGCGATCGGGCCGCGGCCGGCCTCGTCCACGCCGCAGACCAGGCGCGGCACCTCATGCCCGGCCGGCATCGAGCACCCCGAGCACCGCGTCGGCCGCCTTCTCCGCGGTGTTCTGCCGCAGCAGGACGTGGAACTCGCGGAACTTCTCCACTTGGCGGCGTTGCGCGGCGGTGTCGCGCAGGAGGTCGAGCAGCGCCGCCGCCAGCGCGGCCGGCGTCGCCTTGCCTTGCAGCAGCTCGGGTACCAGCGCTTCTCCGGCGAGGATGTTGGGCATGCCCACGTACGGCAGGTACATCATCCGCCGCTGCAGCGCCCAGCTGAGGAACGACTGGCGGTAGGCGATCACCATGGGCGTCTTGAACAGCGCCGCCTCCAGCGTCGCGGTGCCGCTTGCGACGAGCGCGAGATCCGCCGCCGCCAGCGCCTCGTGCGAATGTCCGAACAGCAGCGTGAGCGGGAGATCGGTGCGCCCATGGACGTGCACCGTCGTCTCGAACAGGTCGCGCGTCTCGCGCGACGCCATCGGGCAGACGAAATGCACTTCGGGTATGTCCTGCCGCAGGCGGTGCGCGGCGAGCACGAAGGCGGCGGCCATGTACTCGAGTTCCGAGCGCCGGCTCCCCGGCAGCAGCGCGACGATGAGCTTGCGCGCGGGAAGGCGCAGCTGCGCGCGCGCCTCGTCCTTGTTCACCTGGAGCGGAATCACGTCGGCCAGCGGATGGCCGACGTAGGTGACCGGCAGCCCGGTGCGCTCGTACAGGGCCGGCTCGAACGGAAACATCGCCAGCAGGTGCGTGGCCGAGCGGGCCACGCGCTTCACCCGCCAGCCGCGCCAGGCCCAGACCGAGGGGCTCACGTAATGCACCGCCGGAACGCCCGCGTCTTTCAGGCGGCGCTCGAGGTCGAGGTTGAAGTCCGAGGCGTCCACGCCGATGAACAGGCCGGGGCGCTCCGCCACCAGCGCGTCGCCGAGCTCTCGGCGGATGCGCGTGATGCGCCGGTAGTGCCGCAGCGCTTCGGTATAGCCGCGCACCGCGAGCTGGTCCATGGACACGTGCGCGTCGAAGCCCTGTGCCGCCATGCGCGGCCCGCCGATGCCGGCGAAGCGCAGCCCGGGGCGCCGGGCCCGCAATGCCGCGATCAGGTGCGCGCCCAGCTGGTCGCCGGAGGCCTCGCCGGCCACCATGGCGACTGGGGTAGCCGCCTCGCTCACGGGCTAGCGGATGACGCCGCGCTTGGAGCGCTCGAGGAACTCGAGCAGCGCGCCGACTTCCGCGCACGAAGCCGCGACCGCGGCGAGCTGGCGCCTGGCTTCCTCGAGGCCGAGCCCCGAGCGGTACAGCGTGCGGTAGGCCTGCTTGATGTGCGCGATGGCGTCCGCCGAAAAGCCGCGTCGGCGCAGCCCTTCGCTGTTGATGCCGAAGGGCTTGGCCATGTTGCCGGCCGCCATGACGTAGGGTGGCAGGTCCTGCGCGAGGTAGGTGCCCATCGAGGTGAAGCTGTGCGCGCCGATGTTGACGAACTGGTGCACCACCGTGGCGCCGCCGAGGATCGCCCAGTCGCCGACCCGCACGTGGCCGGCGAGGCCGGTGTAGTTGGCCATGATGGTCTTGTTGCCGATCTCGCAGTCGTGCGCGACATGCACGTAGCCCATCAGCCAGTTGTCGTCGCCGATGCGCGTGACGCCGGTGTCCTCGGCGGTGCCGCGGTTGATGGTGACGCCTTCGCGCATCGTGTTGCCGTCGCCGATCTCCACCACCGTGGGCTCGCCCGCGTATTTCTTGTCCTGCGGCGGCGCGCCGATCGACGCGAACTGGTAGACGCGGTTGTTGCGGCCCAGGCGCGTATGGCCCTCGATGACCACGTGCGGCCCGACCCAGGTGCCCTCGCCCAGCACCACGTGCTCGCCGATGATGGAATAGGCGCCGATGCTCACGCCCTGCGCGAGCTGCGCCCCGGGGTGCACGAGCGCCGTCGAGTGCACCTGCCCTGCGCTCACGCCGACTCCAGGATGCGCTCGGTGCACAGGATCTCGGCCTCGGTGACCACGACGCCGGCAACGCGTGCGACGCAGGCGAATTTCCAGACACCCCGCTTGTGCCCGAGGACCTGGACGTCGAGCTCGAGCTGGTCGCCCGGCACCACGGGCCTCTTGAAGCGCGCGCCGTCGATGCCGGCGTAGTAGTAGGCGGTGTTGGCGCCGGCCACCTCGCCCTTGGTGCGCAGCGCGAGGATGCAGGCCGCCTGCGCCATCGCTTCCAGGATCAGCACCCCGGGCATGATCGGGCGGCCGGGGAAATGACCGAGGAAATGCGGTTCATTGGCGGACACGTTCTTCACCGCAAGGATGCGCTTGCCGGGCTCGCACTCCAGCACGCGGTCGACCATCAGCAGCGGATAGCGCTGCGGCAGATGCGCCAGCACCTTGGTGATATCCATGTCAGCCATTGCGGGCCTTCCTCTTCTTGCGTTTGGGTTTCTCCAGCATACCGACCCGTGCGGCGAGATCCGCGAGGTGACGTACCAGCGCGGTATTGCGTGCCCAGGAAGCATTGTCGTCGAACGGAAACATGCCGGTGTAGGTGCCTGGCTTGCGGATGGAGCGCGAGATCACCGTGCCGGCGGAAACGTGCACGCCGTCGCACAGGCTCAGGTGCCCCAGGATGACGGCGGCCCCGCCGACGGTGCAATGCCGCCCGATCAGCGCGCTGCCCGCGACGCCCACGCAGCCGGCCAGCGCGCTGTGGGCGCCGATGCGGCAGTTGTGGCCGATCTGGATCTGGTTGTCGAGCTTGACGCCCTCTTCGATCACCGTGTCGTCCACGGTGCCGCGGTCGATCGTGGTGTTCGCGCCGACCTCGACGTCGTCGCCGATGAGGACCCGGCCGATGTGCGGCAGCTTGATCCAGCGGCCCTCCTCATGCGCGATGCCGAAGCCATCGGCGCCGATCACCGCGCCCGCGTGCACGATAACTCGGGCCCCCAGACGGCAGCCGGCGTAGACGGTCACTGCGGGATGCAGCCGGGTGTCCGGCCCGATCGACACGCCTTCGCCGAGGTAGCAGCCGGCGCCCACCCAGGCGCGCTCGCCCAACTCCGCGCCCGGGCCAACGACGGCGCCGGCCTCCACGCGCGCGCTGGCCGCGACGCGGGCCTTGGCGTCCACCTGGGCTGTGGCGTGCACGCCCGGCACCGGTGCCGGGGCGGGATTGAGCAAATGCGAAACGCGGGCGAAATCCGCGTAGGGATTGGCGCTGACGATGCGCGGCAGGCTGGTCTGCTGCTCGGCGGCGGGCGGCAGGATCACCGCGCCCGCCCGGGTCGCCGCCAGCTGGGCACGATAGCGCGGGCCGGAGTAGAACGCGATCTGGCGCGGCCCGGCGTGCTCGAGCGAGCCGACCTGCTCGATCAGGACCGCAGGGCTGCCGAGGACGCGCCCGCCGAGCCGGGAAGCGATCTCGCCGAGTTTGAGCGGGCCCGGCATGTCATCGCGCGGCAGGCTTGCCGTCCAGCGCCTTGATCACGCGCTCGGTGATGTCGATGCGCGGATTGGCGTAGACGGCGTCCTGGAAGATGATGTCGTACTTTTCCTGCTCGGCAATCTGCCGGATCACGCGGTTGGCCTGCTCCACCACCTGCGCCAGCTCCTCGTTGCGGCGCTGGTTGAGGTCTTCCCGGAATTCGCGCTGGCGGCGCTGGAAGTCCCGGTTGAGCTCGCCGAACTCGCGCTCCTTGGTGCGGCGCTGGCTTTCCGCCATCGTCACGCCCTGCTTCTCCAGCTCGTCCTGCATGCGCTTCAGCTGGTCGGCGAGGCGCGCCATTTCCTGGTCGCGCTTGGAGAACTCCGCCTCGATCTTCTTCTGCGCGCGCACCGCGGGCGCCGCCTCGCGCAGGATGCGCTCGGTGTTGACGAAACCGAGCTTGTTCTCCGCCTGGGCGCCGGCGAGCGGCGCCTGCAGCGCGAGCAGCAGGCAAACGACGACAACGGCGGGGAAAGTCTGCATGGAATTGCGCGTGGTCCTAGATCCCGGTGCCAAAGGTCAATTGTAACCGCTGCGTACGGTCGATTCCGTCTTGCGCGTTCAGCGGGTTGGCGAACGAGATGCGCAGCGGGCCGAACGGCGAATTCCACGCCAGGCCGATGCCGGCGGAGAAGCGCAAATCGGAAAATGACACTTTCTGGAACTCGCCGAAGACCTGCCCGCCATCGATGAACAGCGCCAGGCGCAACGACTTGTCCTGCTCGGCGCCCGGCACCGGGAACAGCAATTCGGCGCTGCCAACGAGGCGCCGGCTGCCGCCGAGGGAGTTGCCGTCGAGATCCTTCGGTCCCAGTGAATACGGGCGGAATCCGCGCACCGACCCGGGGCCGCCAACGTAGTAGTTCTTGAAGAACGGCAGCGGCAGCCCGCCCAGGCCGCCTGCCACGCCGATGTCGCCGTTGAGGAACATGGTGAACCTGCGGCTCAAGGGACGATAGTACTGCTGGTTGTAGCCGAGGCGGTAATACTGCAGGTCGCCGCCGGCAATTTCGCTGGTGGCGCGCATCACGCTGCCCTGTGTGGTCATGATGAAGCTGTCGCGGGTGTCGCGCGCCCAGCCAGCCTGCAGAGAACCGTAGGTATAGACGTTGCCGAAGACGGCGACAAAGCCCTTGTACGAGAACGGGCTGTTGTCGAACGTCTGCAGCTGCACGTGCTCGGCGTTCAGCCCGAAGCTCAGCGAATCGCGCTCCGACAGCGGGTAGCCGAACTTGACGCCGCCGCCAGTGGTCTTGGTCGAGTAGGCGCCGACGTCCAGCGAGGACGCGTCGACGTCGCGCCGGTAGATGTCAAAGCCGCGGCTCACGCCGTCCACGGTGTAGTACGGGTCCATGTAGGACAGCGAGTAGGTCCTGTTGACCGTGCCGCTGTTGATCTCCAGGGCGAGGTACTTGCCGTTGCCGAAGGCGTTGGTCTGCGTGATCGACGCCGACAGGACCAACTGGTCCACGCTCGAGAAGCCGATGCCGAACAGCAGCGACCCGGTGGGGTTCTCGTCCACTGTGTAATTGACGTCCACCTGGTCGGGCAAGCCCTCGATCGGCGCAGTCTCGACGTTCACTTCCTTGAAGTACCGCGTGCGGTCGATGCGCCGGCGGGAAAGCTGGATCTTCGAGGTGTCGTAGTACGCCCCCTCGAGCTGGCGCATTTCGCGGCGCACCACCTCGTCTCGCGTCTTGGTGTTTCCCGACACGTTGATGCGCCGCACATACACGCGCCGGCCCGGGTCGACGAGAATGGTGAACGCCACGGTGCGCTTCTCCCGGTCCACCTGCGGCACGGCATTGGCGTTGGCGAATGCGTAGCCGTCGTTGCCGAGCCGGTCGGTGATCGCCTTGGTGGTCAGCGTGAGCTGCTGGCGCGAGAAGACGTCGCCCGGCTTGATCAGGATCAGCTTTTCCAGCTCCTCGCGCGGCACCAGCGTCTCGCCCGCGAGCTGCACGTCGGACACCGTGTACTTGGCGCCCTCGTTCACGTTGACCGTGATGTAGATGTCCCTGCGGTCCGGCGTGATGGACACCTGGGTCGACTCGATGTTGAAGTCCAGGTAGCCCTGGTTCTGGTAGTACGAGCGCAGCGCTTCCAGGTCGCCGGTGAGGCGCTGGCGAGAATACTGGTCCAGCTTGGTGTACCAGGTCAGCCAGCCCGGGGTGCGCAGGACGAAAAGGTCGCGCAATTCCGACTCGGGAAAGGCGCTGGCGCCGACGATGTTGACGGCCTTGATCTTGGCGACATCGCCTTCGGAGACCGCGAAGCTGATGGCCACCCGGTTGCGCTCCAGCGGCGTGACGGTGGTCTGCACCTCGGCGGCGTACTTGCCGCGGGACAGGTACTGGCGCTTGAGCTCCTGCTCGGCGGCCTCCAGCACCGAGCGGTCGAAGGTGCGCCCTTCGCCGAGGCCCTGGTCGCGCAGGACGCGCTTGAGGACGTCGGGCTGGAACTCGCTCACGCCGGAGAAGTCGATCTGCGCGACCGACGGGCGCTCCTGCACCAGCACCACCAGCACCCCGTCCTCGGCTTCCAGGCGCACGTCCTTGAAGAAGCCCGTGGCATACAGGGCGCGCAGCGACTGCTGCGCGCGTTCCTCGGTCAGGGTGTCGCCCACCTTCACCGGCAGGTAGCTGAACACGGTGCCGGGCTCGATGCGCTGCACGCCCTCCACGCGGATGTCCTTCACGACGAACGGGCTGACGCTCTGCCCCAGCGCCGCGCCCCCGCCGCACAACAACCCGCAGGCGAGCGCCAGCAGAAAGCGCTTGCGCATCAGTGCATCCCCGCGATCAGCCTGCGAACAGCCGGTTGAGGTCGTTGTAGAACGCGAAAGCCATCAGCACCAGGAGCAGCGCGATGCCCACACGCTGTCCCAGTTCCATGACGCGTTCGGACGCGGGACTGCCCTTGAGCAGCTCGATCACGTAGTACAGCAACAGGCCTCCGTCCAGCGGCGGGATGGGCAGCAGGTTGAGTACCCCGAGGCTGATGCTGATCAGCGCGAGAAAGGTCAGGTAGGGGATCCAGCCCAGCAGGGCCGACTGACCGGCGAAGTCGGCGATCGTCACCGGCCCCGACAGATGCTTCCAGGAGACTTCCCCCAGCAGCATCTTGCCGAGCATCCTGAGGCTGAACACCGAGATGTCCCAGGTCTTGGCCGCCGCTTTCACGACGCTGTCGAGCGGTCCGTGCCGCACGTGAACGAAGATGCGCGCGGCATGCTCGGCGGAGACCTCCGGCGCGGCGCCGATCCTGCCGATGCGCGCGCTTCCCGTGCCGACCGCGTCGGGCGTGACCTGCACGCTGAGCACGGCGGAGCCGCGCTCGACCGTCAGCTGCAGGACGCGCTCCGGGCGCTGGCGCACCGCCTGCACGAGGTCGTCCCAGGTGCCGAGCGCGCGCCCGTCGGCATGCGTGATGCGGTCGCCGGCGGCCAGTCCCGCGCGCTCCGCGGCGCTGCCTGCCACGACCTGCCCGAGAACCGGCGGCAAGGCAGGCCGGAACAGCCGCAAGCCGAGGCGTTCCATCACGTCGCTCTCCACCTCGTCCGTCGGGAAGCCGCTCAGGTCGAGCGCCAGCACCGAGATGCGGTCGCGCTCGTCGACCACTTCGACGCTGATCGGCTGGCGCTGCAATGCCGCCTGCAGCACCCGCCAGCGCAGGTCCTGCCAGGTGGCGAGCGGCTGGCCGTCGATGGCGCGCACCGTGTCGCCGGCGTGGAACCCCGCCGCGTGCGCCAGCGTCGCGGCCGGCGGCTCGCCGACAATCGGCCGCGCTTCAGGCATTCCGACCATGTAAAGCCCGGCGTACACGGCGATGGCGAACAGGAAATTGAAGACCGGGCCGGCCACGACGATGAGCAGCCGCCTGCCGACGCTCTGCCGGTTGAAGGCGCGCGCCTGCTCCGCCGGCTCCACCGGCGCCTCGCGCTCGTCCAGCATCTTGACGTAGCCGCCGAACGGGATGGCCGCTATCACCCACTCGGTGCGGTCCGCGCCGCGCCGCCACGCGGCGAGCGGCCGCCCGAAGCCGACGGAGAAGCGCAACACCTTGACGTTGCACAGGCGCGCGGCTAGGTAGTGGCCGTACTCGTGCACCACGATCAGCACGCCGAGCGCGACGACGAAGGAGATGGCCGTATGCAGAAGGCTCATGCGGCCTGCCCCATCAGGCGGGCCACGCACGCGGCGGCGGCGCGCCGCGCGCGTGCATCGGCATCGAGCACGGCGGCCAGCTCCTCCGCCGGGCCGCGTGCGACGCGCTCCAGCACCTCCTCGATCACCCGCGCGATGGCTGTATAGCGCAGGCGGCCACCGAGGAAAGCTTCCACCGCGATCTCGTTTGCCGCGTTGAGGATGGCCGGCGCCGTGCCGCCCGAGCGCAGCGCCGCATACGCCAGGCCGAGGCACGGGAAGCGCGCCGCGTCCGGCTTCTCGAAGGACAGCGAGCCGATTGCGCCCAGGTCGAGCGCGCGCGCGCCGGACTCGATGCGTTCCGGAAAGCCGAGCGCATGCGCGATGGGGACCCGCATGTCGGGGTTCGACAGCTGCGCGAGCATCGAGCCATCCATGTACTCCACCAGCGAGTGCACGATGCTCTGCGCGTGGATCACCACTTCGATATGCGCAGGATCCAGGCCGAACAGCCAATGCGCCTCGATCACCTCCAGGCCCTTGTTCATCATCGTCGCGGAATCCACCGAGATCTTGCGGCCCATGACCCAGTTCGGGTGCGCGCAGGCCTCCTGCGGCGTCACCTGCGCGAGTCGCTCCAGCGGCGTCGCCCGGAACGGCCCGCCCGACGCGGTGAGCAGGATCCTGCGCACCCCGCGCAGGCTGGCGCGCCCGCCCTCGTGCGGCAGGCACTGGAATACGGCGTTGTGCTCGCTGTCGATCGGCAGCAGCACCGCGCCGGCGTCGCGCACTGCGCGCATGAGCAGCGGGCCGGACATCACCAGCGCTTCCTTGTTGGCGAGCAGCAGCCGCTTGCCGGCGCGCGCGGCGGCCAGCGTCGCCGGCAGGCCCGCGGCGCCGACGATCGCAGCCATCACCACGTCGCAATCCGGCGCGGCGGCAGCCTGTTCGAGAGCGCGCGCGCCAAACAGCAGTTCGCATCCGGTGTCCGCGAAACGGCGGCGCAGCGCGGCGTCCTCCGGGCCGCTCACGAGAACCGCCCGCCGCGGCCGGTACTGCCTGGCCAGTTCCAGCAGGCGCTCCGCGGAGCCGTTCGCGGTAAGCGTCTCGATGCGATAGCGCTCGGGGTGCCGCGCCACGACGTCGAGGGTGTTGGCGCCGATCGATCCGGTGGCGCCGAGCAGCACCAGGCCGAGCGGCCGCGTCGCGCCTGCAAGCGGGGTCTGCGGCTTCACGGTGGGGCGATCCAGTGCCATGACAAGGCGGCGATCGGCAAAGTGGACGTGATGCTGTCGATGCGGTCGAGAACCCCGCCGTGGCCGGGCAGCAGCGCGCCGCTGTCCTTCGCGCCCGCCTGGCGCTTCACGGCAGACTCGAACAAGTCGCCGGCGATGCTCACCGCGCACAGCAACACCACCACGGCCAGGTAGACCACCCATCCGGCCCCCTGCACCACGGCGCCAAGCGGCGCGCCCGGCAGTGCGCAGATGATAGCGTAGATGAGCGTCGCGACGGCAGCCCCGGCCGCGCCTTCCCAGGTCTTGCCCGGGCTGATGACGGGGGCAAGCTTGTGCCTGCCGAACGCGCGGCCGGCCAGGTAGGCTGCCGTGTCCGCGATCCACACCAGTCCGAGCGCGAGCAGGAGCTGAGCGGGCGCGAGCGACAGCGCGGCGAGACCGGTGGGGACGAGCACGACGATCCCGGTGACCGCAAGCAATGCCGCAGAAGGCTGCGCCAGGCCGCGCTTCAGCCAGAGCGGCACCACCAGCAGCCAGAACAATGCCGCCGCGGCGAAGGTCGCGGCTTCGGGCCTGTCTCCCGCCGCGAGCGGGTGCCACGCCAATGCCAGCCCCCCGCAGAGCGCCGCGGCCGCCGCGCCATACAGCAGCGCCCCGGCAGCCGGCAGCCGGGCGAGCCTGCCCCATTCGTGCCCGGCGGCGGCGATCACCAAGCCCACCAGCCCCGCGAACCACATTCGGTCGAGCAGGAACAACGCCGCAAGAAATGCCGCGAGCAGCACCGCTGCGGTGAGCGCGCGGAGCAGCAAGGGCTCAGGCCACCTCGGCGCGCTTCGCCTCTTCCAGCTGCTCGCTGGTGCGCCCGAAGCGGCGCTCGCGGCGCGCATAGGAAGCGATCGCCGCGTCGAGCGCCGCGCCGTCGAAATCCGGCCACAAGGTCGCGGTGAAGTACAGCTCGGTGTAGGCGAGCTGCCACAACAGGAAGTTGCTGACGCGCTGCTCGCCGCCGGTGCGGATGAACAGGTCGGGCTCCGGGGCGTAGCCCATCGACAGGTAGGGCACGAGCCGCGACTCGTCGATCTCCCCCTGCAGCGCCTCCGGATGCTCGCGCGCCAGGCGGCCGAGTGCCTGCAGGATGTCCCAGCGGCCGCCGTAGTTGGCCGCGATGGTCAGCGTGAGCCGCGTGTTGGCGGCGGTGCGCTGCTCGCCCTGCTGGATCAGGGCGCGCATGCGCGGGTCGAAGCGCTCCAGATTGCCGACCACCCGCAGCCGGATGCCGTTGCGGTGGAGCCTTTCCACCTCGTTGGTGAGCGCGCCATGGAACAACTGCAGCAGCAGCGTCACTTCCTCCGCCGGCCGGCGCCAGTTCTCCGAGCTGAAGGCGAACAGCGTGAGGAACTGCACGCCGCGCTCGGCGCATGCCTGCACCGTCGCGCGCACCGCTTCCACGCCGCGCTTGTGGCCGGCGATGCGCGGCAGGTGGCGGCGGCGCGCCCAGCGCCCGTTGCCGTCCATGATGATGGCGACGTGGCGCGGCACGTCGCCGTGCGCGGGGATGTCCAGTGTCGAGCTTTCGTGCGCCATGTCGGGCCCTAGACCGCCAACAGCTCGGCTTCCTTCTGCTGCAGCAGCTTGTCGATCTCGGCGATCGAGCGGTCGGTGAGCTTCTGCACCTCGTCCTGCGACCGGCGCTCGTCGTTCTCGGACACTTCCTTCTTCTTGAGCGCTTCCTTGAGGTGGTGGATGGCGTCGCGCCGCAGGTTGCGCACCGCCACGCGCGAATTCTCGGCCTCGTGGCGCACCACCTTGATCAGCTCCTTGCGCCGCTCCTCCGTCAGCGACGGCATCGGCACCCGGATCGTGTCGCCCGCCGTGGCGGGATTGAGGCCCAGATCGGACTCGCGGATCGCTTTCTCCACTGCCTGGATCATCTTCTTCTCGAACGGCGATACGCCGATGGTGCGCGCATCGAGCAGGATGACCTTTGCCACCTGTGCCAGGGGGGTCGGCGTGCCGTAGTAGTCGACCGTGACATGCTCGAGCAGGCCGGTATGCGCGCGGCCCGTGCGCACCCTGGCCAGATCGCCCTTGAACGCCTCGATCGTCTTGCCCATCTTCTGTTCGGTTGCCTTCTTGAGCTCGGCCAGCATGTCGCCCCCTTCAGACCTGTACCAGCGTGCCTTCGTTCCCGCCCGTCACCACGCGCAGCAGCGCGCCCTTCCTGAAAATGCTGAATACGTTCACCGGCAGCTTCTGGTCGCGGCACAGCGTGAGCGCCGTCGCGTCCATCACCTTGAGATTGCGATGGATGGCCTCGTCGAAGGTCAACCGGTCGTAGCGCTTGGCCGTGGGATCCTTCCTCGGATCGGCGGTATAGACGCCATCGACCTTGGTGGCTTTGAGCACGATCTCCGCTCCGACCTCGCTCGCACGCAGCGCCGCGGCCGTGTCGGTGGTGAAGAAAGGATTGCCCGTTCCGGCGGCGAACACCACGATCTTGCCTTCCTCCAGGTAGCGGATGGCCTTGCCGCGGATGTAGGGCTCGACCACCTGTTCGATGTTGAGCGCCGACTGCACGCGGCAGTCCAGTCCGGCGCGGCGCATCGCGTCCTGCAGCGCCAGCGCATTCATCACCGTGGCGAGCATGCCCATGTAGTCGGCGGTGGCTCGGTCCATGCCGGCCGCGCCCGGCGCCACGCCGCGGAAGATGTTGCCGCCGCCGATCACCACGCCGATTTCGACCGACAGGCGTGCGACGGTGGCAATCTCCTCGACGATCGCGTCGATCGTCTGACGGTTGATGCCGTAGGTGTCCTCGCCCATCAGCGCTTCGCCGGAGAGCTTGAGGAGGATGCGCTTGTACTTCGCGCCGACTGCGGCCGCACCGGGCTTCATGGCAGCCTCTATCGTCCGGCTCCCGCCGTGGCCATCACTTCAGCGGCGAAATCGCTGCTCTTCTTCTCGATGCCTTCCCCCACAACCAGCAGGCGGAAGCCATGCAACTTCATCTTTTTCGCAGCGAGGAGCTTCTCCACCGACTGCTTGTCGTCCTTGACGAAGGGCTGGCCGAGCAGCGTGTTT
>Ga0137449_1000015_pt1 | contig 19034 bp, 16 predicted proteins | sample EasRivERMGT436_2_FD_104905 | JGI IMG/M metagenome (GOLD analysis project Ga0137449, IMG submission 104905) | Soil microbial communities from meander-bound floodplain in the East River, Colorado, USA - East River MetaG ERMGT436_2 | ecosystem: Environmental > Terrestrial > Soil > Floodplain ... | reverse complement strand
TTCGATGAGGTGGCGGTGCTTGCCGGGACGAACGCGCAGGCGGCAAAGGTCCTTGAGGCATGGGCGAACGCCGAGTGGTTCACCGCCAAACCTGTCATGCCTGAAACGATCCAGGTCAAGGTATTCAAGGTTGACGGCGAGATCAACACCGATGATTTTTCTCCGGCCGGCGACGCCTGGAGCCGCCCCGATATTCCGCTTCATGCCCTCGCCATGGGCAAGAGCCGCTTTCCCGGCGGCATCGAAACGATAGCCGGGTTTCGTAAAGAAGGGTTTCAGGTAGCCTTCGCAGGTGATGTCGTTGGAACGGGTTCATCCAGAAAGAGCGCCTGCAACAGCGTTCTCTGGCACATTGGCGAGGATATTCCCGGCGTGCCCAATAAGAAGAGCGGCGGTGTCATCATCGGTGGCGTCATCGCCCCAATCTTTTTCAACACCGCCCAGGATTCCGGCGCTTTGCCGCTGAAGGCCGACGTGACGCGGATGAAGACCGGCGATCTGATCATCATCAACGTCAAAGCAGGTGAAATTTGCAATGGAAAAGGGGAGGTTGTCTCGACCTTTAAGCTCTCTCCCGACACCATGGCTGACGAATTCCGCGCCGGTGGCCGCATCCCGCTCATCATCGGCAGGGCGCTGTCCGACAAGGCGCGCAAGCTCCTTGGGCTTCCGGTGGCCGACATCTTTACCCTGCCTGTCAATCCCCTTCCCAAGGCGGGGCAGGGGTATACCCTGGCGCAGAAAATGGTCGGCAGGGCTTGTGGAATGCCGGGAGTGCTTGCCGGAACAGCCTCCGAACCGCGAATGACCACAGTCGGCTCCCAGGACACCACCGGGCCTATGACCGCTGACGAGCTTAAAGAACTTGCCTGCCTGAGATTCCTCGCGCCGATGTTCATGCAGTCGTTCTGCCACACAGCAGCCTATCCGAAACCGGCCGACGTCAAGATGCACAGAAGCCTCCCCAGATTCATCACCGAACGGGGCGGTGTCTCCCTGAGGCCCGGGGATGGTGTCATCCATTCATGGTTAAACCGCCTGCTGTTGCCTGACACCGTCGGCACCGGAGGCGATTCGCATACTCGTTTCCCGATCGGAATCTCTTTCCCGGCCGGATCAGGTCTCGTCGCGTTTGCCGGCGCCATGGGGTTCATGCCCCTGGATATGCCGGAATCGGTCCTCGTTCGTTTCAAGGGGGAACTGAATCCCGGCATTACCCTGCGCGATGTGGTGAACGCCATCCCCTACCAGGCGATCAGGCGGGGACTTCTGACAGTACCAAAGAAAAACAAGGTGAACGTCTTCAACGGCCGCATTCTGGAAATAGAAGGTCTTCCGGATCTCTCCGTGGAGCAGGCCTTCGAGTTGACCGACGCCGCCGCTGAAAGAAGCGCCGCCGCGGGTTGTATCCAGCTCTCCGTGAGTAGTGTGGCGACCTATCTCCGTTCAAACGCAGCGCTTATGAAACAGATGATCGCTGACGGCTACCAGGATCCCCGGACTCTGCAAGAGCGGATCGACTCAGTCAATGCCTGGCTGGCCAAGCCGGAGCTGCTGGCAGCCGACAAAAATGCCGAGTATGCCGCAATAATCGAGATCGACCTGGCTGAAATAAAGGAGCCGATCCTCGCATGTCCGAACGATCCGGATGATGTCAAGCTCCTTTCCGAAGTGTCCGGCACAGTGATTCAGGATGTCTTTATCGGCTCATGCATGGTAAACATCGGCCATTTCCGGGCCGCCGCCGAGATCTGGCGCGGCTCAAAGTTCAATCCGGCGGTCCGCACCTGGATCTGCCCGCCGACCAGGATGGACCAGGAAAAGTTGAAGAACGAGGCGCTCTTTGCCATATACAGCGCCATAGGCGCTCGCATTGAAATCGCCGGCTGTTCGCTCTGCATGGGCAACCAGGCGCGTGTTCCGGACAATTCTTTTGTTTTTTCCACTTCGACCCGTAACTTTAATGACAGGATGGGAGACGGCGCCCAGGTTTTCCTGGGCTCAGCGGAACTGGGCGCGATAATAGCCTTAACCGGCAGGATCCCGACCCCTGTCGAGTATCTGGCGGTTTTCATGGATAAGATCGAACCAATAAGGGATTCCGTCTATAAGTATTTGCAGTTCGATGAAATGGATGAATATATGTGATGTGAATTATTCCACAATTCCGCTTAGGACTGAAAACCCCCGCTCCGGAATGCCGGACGGGGGTTTTCAGTTAATTCACAGCTACTGCCGGCGATGAAGAGGATGATAATTCCTCGCCGATGATCTGGACGAGTCGCGGCAGATCAGGCTTTGTCAGAATGCCGTTGGCGCCGAGGCTCTGCCATTTTTTCTTATTGTCCTCGCTGGCGAGTGAACTGAAAATGAAAATGGGGAGGCCGGCAAGGCGGTTATCTTTTCTGATCCTTGAGGTGAGGTGCAGGCCGTCCATCTTCGGCATTTCGATGTCGGTTATGAGAACGTCGATGTCAAACGCACCGGTGGCCAGCCGGTTTTCGATCTTAAGCCACGCTTCTTCCCCATCGACTGCTTCTTCGACAGTATAACCGACATTGCGCAAGGTCTTGCAGATTGAATTGCGGATGAAACTGGAATCGTCGGCAACGAGGACCCTCCGCTCCGTCACCCGGCATTCTTCAAGCACCTCGTTTTCGACGGTTTGCATCGCGCTCGATTCGCAAAGCTCGGCAATGATTCGCTCGAAATCGAGGATGAGAATGATCCGGTCTTCCATCTTGACAAGGCTGGTTATATAGGCGCTCTCGCAGATTTTGTTCGGCCTTTCGACACGCTCCCACGACAGGCGGTAAATTCGCGACACCGAATTTACCAGCACCCCGACCGTCACATGGTTAAACTCAAGGACCACAATTCGGTCGGCAATCTTCTCGGGGGTTTTGCCGAGGATCATGGCAAGGTCAAGGACCGGAATGACCTTGTCACGCAGGCACATCATCCCCGCGACTGCCGGCGGAGAGGAAACCGCAGCCGTTAATTCGGGTCGCCGGATGATTTCCCTGACTTTGGCCACATTTACCCCGAAGAAATTCTGTTTCGTCCCTTCGTCTATGCAGAACTCAACAATTTCCAGTTCATTGGTATCGCTTTTCAATAATATCTGACTATCCGCAGCCATAAGGCCCTCCCTGAAAGGTTTCTTTCAACCCTTATCGACATTTCCGGGCAATACTTTAATGACCATGCAAAACATGCGATTCTCAATTCTCCTTGACAATTCCTGAATTGTCTAAGTATAAGAAGCAATGTAAAGAAGTTTTTCTTCTCTAATTCCGTAATCGTATTGCCGGATAAAATCAGGGTAATAGTCATGCGTAAATGATCTGCCAGGAGATCCTGATATTCAGTTTTTAGAGGAGTGAATCATGCTTGAAAAAAGACGGTTTCGCCGGGTCCGTTTCACTGCTCCAAGCGATTTGATCCATAACGATATTTCCTACAGAGGCCAGATTGAGAATATATCTTTAAACGGCGCCCTACTCAGTTTCAGTGACGGTGTTATCATCCCCCAGGATGAAAAGTGTGCACTGATCGTTTGGCCCGATGAGGAAAATCCCTTGCTCCGCATGGAAGTGAAGGTTATCTACGCCAACTTTACGATGATTGGGATAAAATTTGTCTCAATGGATGAAGGGACGCATGATCGGCTGTATAACCTGATGGCGGAGTTGGGCGGTGAGCCGGGAAAACTCACCATGGAGAGGAAAATATTGGAACTGGAGGAGGAATAAAGGAAGCTATCGGGCCTGGCGGCGCCCTGAAGTTGACCGCCATTCGGAGTTTTTCATGGTTGATTGAGTTTGGAGACATATAACCGGTAGATCTCCTCGCCACTGATGAAAGTGAGGATTTTGACCCCCATTCCGCATTTTTTTACCAGATGAATCACTTGGGGGGGGACGGTTTTCCGCCACCGGGTCATTCCCACCAACAGCACGGTTTCACCATCAGGCATGTTTAGTGCTATGTGAACCTGTGACCCGGGAGGGGAGGGGTAGACGGTCTTGACAAAAAGGCCTTCCTGCGACAAATCTTCGGTGAAGGCGACTTTATTCGGCGCATCAATGCCGAACTTCAGGGACAGTCGCTTCCTGAACCTTGAAATGTCACGCTTACCTGACATCGCCCCTCCACAATCAGTAGTGACTCTGACTAATTTGTTCAGCGTGGACTAACCGATGTCCAAAAATACGCGTAACATCATGTTAAGTCAAGGCAATTATTAATTTATGGTAATATTTGCCGATCTTGAGTTCTATACTATCCCGCATCGCCCGCCGCATAGGCTTCCTTTTATAAAGTGCTGTTTATCTTTGTCGCATCAGCAAAATACCGGTATCCGTTCACCTTATTAATCTTTGCCCCTTTTCATTATCGGCTGTTTATGGCACAATGCAGAACGAATTCCGCTACGGTTCGTAAAATGTGGCGTTCGCGATTACCTTTTAGCTGCTTTCCCGGCACTTAATGACGCTCCGCATGCGAAAGTGACAAAACGTCTTAACACCTTCATCTTCTGAACGGAGAAAACTGAGCATGCCCTATATGGAAGCTGAAGAACTTTTTGAAAAAGGGGTTAAAGCGGTTGACAAGGGAAACTGGGTCGCGGCCCTAGCCTGTTTTGAGAAAGTTGTTCAAACAGATGGGAACGCTGCCGCTTCTTCTTATCTTGCCGTCTGTATCGCGCGGGAGAGAGGGCAGGTAAACAAGGCCGAGATGCTATGCAGGGAAGCGCTGAATAAAGAACCGGATAACCCGGTCCATTACCTGAATCTCGGCAGGATTTACCTTTGTCAGGGGAAAAAAACGGAAGCAATCCAATCATTTCGTGAAGGGTTGAGCCGCGGCGCCGAAAAAAGGATAATTGACGAACTCGACAGGCTCGGTACGCGGAAAAAGCCGGTAATATCATTTATGGAGAGAGATAACCCGGTTAACAAATTTCTCGGTATTTTCTTTTCCAAAATAAGACTGCGCAAGTAAGACAAGTGGGATCATTGCTTATAATGTTTCCCCTGGCATGGGGGGTATTCCGTTCGGCCCTGCGGCCGGCCGGGGAGGCACGTCATCTCTGATTGGAGGGAGCGCGGCCCGTTTCGTTAAAGCAATGGGACTTAAACCTGTAGAGCCTTCTATATATATCCGCCCCTGCCAGGACCTTTTTCACATATTCACGGGTTTCCGGGAATGGAATATTCTCGATGAACTGCTCCCCGGGCATCATTCCGAAATTTTTCAACCAGCGGTTTACGTTTCCTGACCCGGCGTTATAGGCTGCTACAGCCATGACAATATTGCCGTCGTAAAGGGTCAGCATGTCGTGAAGATGTTTTACACCCAAACGGATATTGAGTCCCGGAAGGGTGAGCTGGTCCGGGACGCATTTTTCACCACCTCCCCTGGCAACCGCCGCGGCAGTGGCCGGCATGACCTGCATGAGACCGACAGCGCCGGCCGGAGAGATCGCGTTGGCGAAATAGCTGCTTTCGGCCCGCATTATGGCATATATGAGACATTCCGGGATACCGCTATTGGCTGCATTAGCGGCGACCTCTTCTCTGAATGCCAGCGGATATGCGATTCCCCACTGCGCCATGTTTTTTGTGTCCGGGTTAGCCAGGCGACTCTCCCTGAAAAGTGAGTATGCCGCATGATAATCTCCCATCTCCAGGTAGAGTCTGGCTAAGCCGGCGCGTGCACCGGGCTTGTTTCCTGATCTTCGTCTCTCCGCCGCGAGCTCTTTGCCGGCTTCATCATAAAGGCCAAGAGCAATCAGTATCTTTGCCCGCTCAAAGCCGGCAGGGACTGATAGAATGTTGCACAGATCCGCGGACAGGAAAAGAGATTCATCATTCTTGATTTTTGCCTCTTTTCTATAAGAAAAGGCATAAAAGCCAAACGGATATTCGGCAAGAAGGTCGGCAAAGGCATTCGACGCGCCCTTTTCTTCTCCGGCGGCCGCCATGGTGCGGCCGTACCAGAACAGCGCCCTTTCGCGAGTTTCGTTGTTATCCAGTTGTTTCTTGAAGTAGGCGGCGGCTGTTTTCAGGTCGCCTCCCTGATAGCTCGTCCATGCGATCTCCCAGAAAGCGGTTTGGAGGAGGTTCGACTTTGGATAGCTGCGTATGAGCATTTTCAGATAGGTCAACTCGTCATCGTTCTTGTGCTGGAACTTTTTTATAAATGCCGCGGCCAGCAGGGAGTCATCAGCCAGGTTTGACTCCGGTGAAGATTCAGCCAGTTTTGCGTAAGTCGAAAATGCCTCTTCGTCCTTGCCATTTTTGTCAAGACTTTTGGCCAGCCAATATCTTGCTTCTTCGGCAATCGCCAGTCGTGGATTTTTCGCCAGAAGTCCCGCGAATGCCTGTTCCGACTCCCTGAAACGTCTTGCTTTGAACAGGGCCTGACCGGTTCTTAATTGCAATCGCCAGATGAATTCGTCTGGTTGCTTTTCCACGGATATTGCGTTAAAAGTTTTGATGGCCTTATCATATTTTCTTAGATCGCTTAAGATCGCACCGCGGCGCAAATACTCTTCGGCGGAGTAAGGGAGCGCCTTTATACCGCTGTCGGCAAGCCTGCGCAGATCTTCTTCCGCGCTTGCCGAGATTTGCGAGGCGGGATATTTCAGCCAGATATTGCGCAGTAAAGCAACCGCTCCTGCCGCGTCGCCCGTCCGTTCATGGCAAAGGGCAAGTCTCTTGAGCGCTGTCAGAACATCTGTTCCCGAGGGGTACTTCTCGATGAATGACTGATAAGCTTCGCGCGCATCGCGATAGTTGCCGCTGTCATAAAGAATATCCGCCTGGAGTTTTTCTGCGGAACGGAAAAGGGGGCTCTCCGGATAGTCTTTTGCAAATCCCTGTAGCGTTGCCAGCGCCTCCGGATATCTGGACAACCGGCAAAGGGCAAGGGAGCGATTATACCTGGCATAATCCGCCAGCAGGGGAAGGGTTGCACCCGCTTTGCCGAGGTGTTCAGCGGCCGCTTCCCACTCTCCCGTCCTGATTGTTGCCATGCCGAGGAAAAAATCCCTCATGCCGCCGGGCGGGGACTTCAAAGCGGCCTCTATGGCGCCCGCATACTCCTTCTTCACAATCTTCGCGGCGGCGGAGGCAAGCGCATCGTCTGGGAGTTTATAGAAATCGACTCCGGATGCCGGCACGGACAAGAAGATCAGAAATATCAGAAGCATGCTTAAGCGGGAAATCACGGGACACCTTGGACAATTTGGATTAAGACCGGCGAACATTGAATTTATCTATTCGTATCGACTTTTTTACTTCTAATTGGTGTTTGCTCTATACTACCCACAACGTTCTCGAAAAATCAAAGGATATTTCCTAAACTGATTGACATTCCACCGGAATCTTAGGCATAGTCAACATTGATGTTCCAACAACAGTAAAGGGTCCAAATGAAGGTCAATAAGGAAAATGTGTTGCGGCTGTTGCGGGAGAATGCGGACGAACCTCTCCAGTTCAGGGCCTTCATGCAGCTCTTTGCGGTGAACAAGGCCGGACGCGCTAAGTTCAAGGCGTTTATGGACAAGCTGGTTGCCGATGGAGACCTGTTCATTCTTAAAGGCAACCGATATGCCCTTCACGGGATCACTGGGACGGTTGCGGGAAAGCTCACAACCCATCGGGACGGTTACGGGTTCGTCGCCCCCGATGAGGGGGGGGAAGATATCTTTATCCCGGCCCGGTATCTGAGGGAAAACCTGCATGGTGACAGGGTCGAGGTGCGTGTTACCGCTGCAAGGCGCGACGGCAAGCGGGAAGGAAGAATTGTCGGAACCCTTGAGAGGGGGCAGAAACGCATTGTTGGACGTTTTGTGCAGACTAAAGGTTTCTGTCGCGTAATTCCCGACGAGCAGAAAATAACCAGTGTTATCCTGATTCCTCTCAAAGCGGCCGGCAAAGCCGAAAACGGCCAGATGGTGGTGGCGGAAATCACCTCTTATCCTAACGGTCTGAAAAGCGCGGAAGGGAAAATCGTCGAGGTGCTGGGATGGCCGGATGAGGCGGCGGTCGAGGCATTGACCATTATAAGGAAATATGATCTCCCTGACCTTTTTCCTGAGGAGGTAACGGCTGAAGCCGCCGCGGTTCCCCGTTCAGTGACGGAGGCCGATCTGAAGGGGCGGGTTGATCTGAGAAATAATCCGACAGTGACCATCGACGGCGAAACTGCACGGGACTTCGATGATGCCGTGTCAGTCCGGCAAGAGGAAGGGGAAATGAGCCGTCTCTGGGTTTCCATTGCCGACGTTTCCCATTATGTGCGACCCGGCTCCCTGCTGGAGCTGGAGGCGTACCAGCGCGGCACGTCGGTTTATTTCCCCGACCGTTGCATACCCATGCTTCCCGAGGAACTTTCAAACGGCATCTGTTCATTGAACCCGGATGCGGACCGTCTGACCCTGACTGCGGAGATGCTGATCGACAAGGCGGGCATTGTCATTGAATCATCGTTTTATCCAAGCGTGATCCACAGCTCCGCGCGACTTACCTATACGGCCGTAAAACAGGTGCTGGTAGATAAAGATCCGCAGAAGACAGCTGAATACGCCCATCTGGCGGCGGACCTGCGGTTGATGGAGAAACTGGCGTTACGGTTAATGGAGAAGAGAAGAAAGAGGGGAAGCATTGACTTCGATCTTCCGGAGCCGGAGATAGTCCTCGACCTGCAAGGGGGGACGCTTGCCATTGTTCGAGCCGAACGCAACCTTGCCCATCGGATCATTGAGGAGTTCATGCTGGCAGCTAACGAAACGGTGGCTTCATTTTTGGAAGCACACGATGTCCCTTCACTCTACCGGGTCCACGAGCCCCCCGATCCGGTCAAGCTTAATGACTTCCGTGAGTTCATCTACAACTTCGGCTATGAATTCCGCATGATGGATGATAAGGTCCCGTCAGGGGAGTTCCAACGGCTTCTCGAACAGGCTGAAGGAAAACCGGAAGAACGGATGATCAACGAGGTCCTTTTACGGTGCATGAAACAGGCGCGCTACGCCGCTGAAAATCTGGGGCACTTCGGTCTTGCCGCTAGCTGCTATACCCATTTTACCTCCCCCATCCGTCGCTATCCCGATCTAGTGGTGCATCGAATTCTTAAAGGAGTCATAAGCGGAAGGCTGAAATTGCCGGAGAAAGAGAGGCTTTGCGCGACCCTTCCGGAAGTCGCCGCCCATTCCAGCAAAAGGGAACGGGTAGCGATGGAGGCGGAGCGCGAGATTGTCGAGCTGAAAAAAATGCAGTTCATGCAGGATAAGGTCGGCGAAGAGTATGACGGCTTTATAACCGGTGTTATAGTGCATGGCTTTTTCGTGGAACTGGTGGAGATGTTCGTTGAAGGGATGGTTCATGTATCGACTCTGCCGCAAGATTATTACAAATATGCCGAGAAACAGCACGCACTGGTCGGGGAACACAGCCGCGAAATTTACCGGATCGGTGACAGGGTCCGGGTGCGGGTTGCAAACGTGAGTCTGGAGAAGAAGCAGGTCGATTTTGTTCTTGCAAAAACGACGGCTGTCACAGTTGGATCTCCGGAGAATGTAGAGTATCCGCGAATTCCCGTCAAGGGAAAGCGGCCGGCAGGCGGGAAAACAGCTGGTAGTAAGGGCAAATCACCAAGGAGTGGCGGCCGGCGCCGGGACCGGTGATTGGCCGAATTATGTTTAATTAAGATTATTGCTTGAAAAAACAGTTATTTTGGTCTATATATTGTACTCGGTAATTGAAATGTTTCTTCACGGACGCTGTGCAAGAGGTTAGAGACAATGAGCGGTAAAAAAATACCCATATTCGCATTTCTCTTCGCCCTGTTACTGTCATTGCCCGTTGCAGCCGCAGACATCTACAAGTATGAGGACGCTGAAGGGGTGCTTCACTTCACGGACGCCCCTACCGACCACCGCTTCAAAATATTCATGCGGGATATCAAAAAGGACAAACAGCTGCGCACGCATTTCCGTCTGACAAACTGTGTCGGGAACCCGGCGGAGTTCGACCCGATCATTAATTCCTGCGCATTGGAGTATGGTGTCGATAAATCGCTGGTCAAAGCTGTGATTCACGCCGAATCGGGGTATGACCCCAATGCCGTTTCCGCCAAGGGGGCGAGCGGACTCATGCAGTTGATGCCGAACACCGCCAGGAGCCTCAAAGTCGCCAACTCTCTTGATCCCGCCGATAATATTCGCGGTGGCGTCAGGTATCTGCGCTTTCTGCTGGACACATTCAGGGGAGATGAAACTTTGGCGCTTGCCGCATACAATGCCGGGCTTTCCCGGGTGGCCCAGTACGGCGGCGTCCCGCCATACACGGAGACCCGCAATTATGTAGCCAAGGTATTGCAGTACAGAAAATCATACCAGTAGGTCCGGGTTATCAATGCCTTTTGACAATAAAAGCCCTATCTGGAATCTCCCCAATATCCTTACACTGCTCCGTATTGCATCCATACCGGTTCTTGTTGCAGTACTTTTATCTCCATCAAGATCCGCGGGGTTCTGGGCCGCCATAATATTCGCCTTAGCCTCCACCACCGACTGGCTGGATGGTTACCTGGCGCGGCGCATGGGGATTGTGACCGTTTTCGGAAAATTTCTCGACCCCATCGCTGACAAGCTCATTGTCATGTCTGCATTAATCATGATCCTTCCGTATGACCGGGCGCCGGCATGGATGGTGTTGATCATCTTGGGCCGCGAGATCATTATCACCGGTCTGCGCGGTCTCGCTTCCACGGAGGGGATTATTATTCCGGCCAGCAACCTGGGAAAGTTCAAAACCATCTTCCAGATAGTGGCCATCCTGGGGCTTCTGCTCCATTATGACTATCACTGGTTTTTTGCCGTAGACAACCCGTATCTCTATGTCAATATGCATAATATAGGCATGTTTTACCTCTGGATAGCCACAGTCCTGACAATCTGGTCCGGTGTTGATTATCTTGCCAAATTTATCCGGGTAATCGCCAAGTGAAGCTCGATTAACCACGTCGATGGCTTTGTAAATATATCTTAGTTGAGCGGGAATTTGCTGTATCGGTAGTTTTTAGATAAAAAAATGGCTGATCTTTAATTTGACAAACAAAAACCTTGACAATAACTGCCTTACCTGTTAAAAATACTCCGTTTTATGCAGGCGCGTAGCTCAGGGGTAGAGCACTAGCTCGACACGCTAGGGGTCGGCGGTTCGAAACCGCCCGCGCCTACCATTAAAACGCATGCGCGGCTACAGATGTGACAGAGGCATCGAGGTTCGATGCCTCTTTACGTTAAGAGGCTACAAGAATGAGTGACATCCAGGTTACGCTTCCAGATGGTTCAGTAAAATCTTTAGGCGCAGGGGCCACGGTCCGTGAGCTGGCCGCTTCCATAGGAGCAGGCTTGGCCAAGGCAGCGCTTGCCGGGAAAATAAACGGCGCATTGGTCGATCTCTCAGCGACACTCGCCGACGGCGCACGAGTTGAGATTATCACTGGTAAAAGTCCGGAAGCCCTCGATATTATCAGGCATTCGACCTCGCACCTGATGGCCCAGGCTGTCAAGCGCCTCTTCCCCAAGGCAAAAGTCACCATCGGTCCCGCCATAGAGACCGGCTTTTATTATGATTTTGACGTGGATTCCCCATTCAGTCCCGAAGATCTGGAAAAGATCGAAGCAAAGATGGGGGAACTGGCAAACGCCGACATTCCGATTGAACGGCAGGAACTTGCCAAAGAGGATGCCGTCAATCTCTTCAGGGGGATGGGGGAGAATTATAAAGTCGAGATTATTGAAGCGCTCGATGCCGAAAAAGTCTCACTCTATCGCCAGGGCGATTTCACGGATCTCTGCCGTGGTCCGCATCTTCCATCGACATCCTATTGCCGGGCGTTCAAACTCACCTCCATTGCCGGCGCATATTGGCGCGGTGATGAAAAGAACAGGATGCTGCAGCGCATCTATGGGACCGCCTTTGCCGAAAAAAAGGAGCTTGAGGCTTATCTTGAGCGCCTGGAAGAGGCGAAACGGCGCGATCACCGGAAGCTCGGCAAGGAGCTCGACCTCTTCTCCTTTTCCGATGAAGTGGGAGCAGGATTGGTCATATGGCATCCGAAGGGCGCGATGCTGCGGACAGTTCTCGAAGATTTCGAGCGCAAAGAGCACTTGAAGCGCGGTTACGATATCGTAGTCGGTCCGCAGATTCTCAAGACCGAACTGTGGCAGCGCTCAGGACACTACGACAACTACCGTGAGAACATGTATTTTACCGAAGTGGAGGGGCAGGGATACGGCATCAAGCCGATGAACTGCCTGGCCCATATGATGATATACAAGTCGCAGTTGCGCAGCTATCGCGACCTGCCCCTCCGTTTCTTCGAACTGGGGACGGTCCATCGCCACGAAAGGGCAGGGGTACTTCACGGACTATTAAGGGTGCGCGGTTTTACCCAGGATGATGCTCATATTCTCTGCACCCCGGAGCAACTGGATGGCGAGATAAAAGCTGTTCTCTCTTTCGTTAATGATGTCATGGGGATATTCGGCTTTGACTACGAGATGGAGCTTTCCACCCGGCCCGAAAAATCTATTGGTTCCGACGTGGACTGGGAGCGGGCTACCAGCGCCCTTCTCGGTGCGCTAAAGGACTCCGGGCGAGACTTTGAAATAAATGAAGGAGACGGCGCGTTTTACGGCCCGAAAATCGATATAAAACTGCGCGACGCCCTTGACAGAAGATGGCAATGTGCTACAATCCAGTGCGATTTCACGCTTCCCGAGCGTTTTGAGCTGACTTATGTGGATGCGGACGGCGAGCGGAAGCGGCCGGTTATGGTGCACAGGGTCATTCTTGGCGCCATAGAAAGATTTATCGGTGTGCTGATAGAGCATTTTGCCGGGAGTTTCCCGCTATGGCTCTCACCTGTGCAGGCGGTTGTCCTGACCGTCACCGACAACCAGATACCGTATGCGCAAACAGTCTTTGATGAATTACGCGGGGCGGGTTTGAGGGTCCAGAAAGATTTTAGAAATGAAAAACTCGGTTTCAAGATTCGCGAGGCCCAGCTGCAGAAGGCGCCTTATATGCTCGTAATCGGCGATAAGGAAGTCGAAACGAAAACGCTGGCGCCGAGGTTCCGCGACGGAAAGAATATACCGGCAATGACGCCGAATGAATTTACAGAGTTCATCGCTAAAGAGGTTGCAAGTTTTCATTAGGAGGTGGGACCATAGCTAAACCTACGGTAAACATCAATCAGGCCATAAAGGCAAAAGAAGTCAGGGTGATCGGCGCAGAAAGCGAACAGTTAGGCATTCTTCAGCTTCAGGAAGCACTGATTCTGGCGGAAGGCCAGCATCTCGATCTGGTGGAGGTTTCACCGACCGCAGTCCCTCCGGTATGCCGGATCATGGATTTCGGCAAATTCAAATACCAACAGAGCAAGAAACTGCAAGAAGCGAAGAAGAAACAGGTCCAGGTCCAGTTAAAGGAGGTTAAACTCCGGCCCAAGACCGATGAGCATGACCTGCAGTTTAAAATTAAACATGTGCGCCGTTTCCTGGAAGAGGGGAACAAGGCAAAGATAACCGTTGTTTTTCGCGGCCGTGAAATTACCCATATGGAGCTTGGCCAGACTGCCCTGGACAAGTTCGTTGAAGAGCTTCAGGACGTCGCCCTTATTGAAGTCAGGCCAAAGATGGAAGGGCGTAATATGTTCATTATTGTGGCTCCAAAAACAAAAGTTAAGTAGAATATATAATAAATAAATACTAATATCGAATCCTGTACAAATCTAAATCTGTTCTCAATAGATTTTAGGATTTCGTGTTTTTTGCATATTGCAGCGAATTTCGATATTCACATTTTCAAAATTAAAGGAGAAAAGAATGCCCAAGATCAAGACAAATAGAGGAGCTGCCAAGCGCTTTAAAAAGACCGGTTCCGGTAAAATCAAAAGAGGGCACGCATTTACCAGCCATATCCTCACTTCCAAGACCAGAAAAAACAAACGGAATCTCCGGAAGTCAGCCATAGTTGAGGCGGTTGATCATAAGAATATCGCCAGGCTTATTCCGTATATGTAAAAAGTCGAAGATGGCCGGCAGCTTGCGGCCGTGATGACCGTGAACCACGAGGAAACGTCTCCCCTTGCGGATCCGGCAAATAATACAAGCAAAGGAGTAGAAAATGCCACGCGTAAAAAGAGGCTTTAAAGCGAGACAGAGAAGAAACAAGGTGTTAAAACTGGCCAAGGGGTATCGCGGAGCCAGAAGCAAGTTGTTCCGTAGCGCTACTGAGGCTGTTGACCGGGCGCTGAATTATGCATTCCGGGACAGACGGGTCAAGAAAAGGGATTTCAGAGCGCTCTGGATTACCCGCATCAATGCTGCTTCAAGGATAAACGGTCTTTCTTACAGCAAGCTTATCCATGGATTGAAAACAGCCAGGGTTGAGATTGACAGAAAGGTCCTGGCCGATCTCGCCGTTTCCGACCCGGCTGGTTTTGCCGAATTGGCCGTGATGGCTAAGGCAAATATTTAACAGACTATTCCGAGAGGGAAAAAGAAATGGGATGCTCGGCGTCTCATTTCTTTTTTTTGCAAAAGCCGGACAAATCCGCTAAAGGTTCAATTATGAAGGAACAACTCGAAGCAATTCTACAGCAGGCTCTTGCAGATATAGCCGGTGGCTTGAGTGAAGAAGAGCTTCAGGATATACGCGTTAAATATTTGGGGAAAAAAGGCGCTTTGACAACTGTCATGAAGGGGATTGGAGCATTGTCTGCCGAAGAACGCCCCATCATCGGACAGGTCGTAAACAACGTCAGGTCACGACTTGAAGAAGCAATCGAAACCGCCCTGGCAATCATCCGCAATACCAGAAAGTCCGAAAGCCTGCGCAAGGAACGAATTGACGTCACGTTACCCGGGCGCCGGCGGCCGCTTGGCGGAAAGCACCCGATAACCCTTGTCACCGAGGAGATTTCCGGGATTTTTGCCGCGCTCGGTTTCCAGGTGGCCGAAGGGCCGGAGATAGAACTCGATTATTATAACTTCGAAGCGCTGAACTTTCCCAAGGACCATCCTGCCAGAGACATGCAGGATACGTTCTTTGTCGATGACAATATTCTGTTACGTACCCATACTTCTCCGGTTCAGATCAGGTCCATGCTTAAACATCCACCTCCGATCAGAATCATCGCCCCCGGAACGGTTTATCGTTGTGATTCGGACGCCACCCATTCACCCATGTTCCATCAAGTTGAAGGATTGATGGTGGACAAAGGGATCTCTTTTGGCGACCTTAAAGGGATTCTGACCATATTCGTCAATCAGTTATTCGGCAAGGGAACCGGCGTGCGCCTGCGGCCCAGTTTCTTTCCCTTTACCGAACCGAGTGCGGAGGTGGATATCGCCTGCGTCATATGCAAAGGAAAAGGTTGCAGGGTCTGCAAAAATACCGGCTGGCTGGAAATTCTCGGCGCCGGCATGGTTGACCCGGAAGTTTATCGGCATGTACATTATGACCCGAAAAGCATTTCCGGATTTGCCTTTGGCATGGGGATCGAACGTATTGCCATGTTGAAATACGGTATTAACGATATGCGGCTGTTATTTGAAAATGACCTCCGTTTCTTAAGGCAATTTTGAAATTACTCAAGTGACATTTAGTGTGAAGCTATGATCGTAACATATAACTGGCTGAAGGAATTTGTAGATTTTGATCTTCCCCCCGGCGAACTGGCCGACCTTCTTACCATGCTCGGTCTCGAGGTGGAAAGAATTGAAGCTCGCGGGGAGGGCATGGACAGCGTAGTCGTGGCCCAGGTTCTGGAAAAGAACCCGCACCCGAACGCCGATAAACTCTCCCTGTGCAGGGTCAACAACGGTCAAGAAATACTGGACATAGTCTGCGGAGCCACGAATTTCAAGGCCGGCGACAAGGTGGCGCTTGCCCAGACCGGCACGGTACTCCCGGGAGACTTCCGGATCAAACGCTCGAAAATCAGAGGCGAAGAGTCCTGTGGCATGCTCTGTTCCGAAAAGGAACTAGGGCTTGCCGATGAATCAGCCGGCATAATAGTGCTCCCCCCTGAATTTGAATTGGGTGTTCCGCTCTTTGAAGCCCTCGGGGTGAAAGATACGATCCTTGAGATCGGACTTACCCCCAACAGGGCCGATTGTCTCAGCATAATCGGAGTCGCCAGGGAAATTGCCGCCAAATTGGGCAGAACGGTAAAATACCCCGGTCATGCGGCAGAGGAAAAGGGTGCGAAGATTGCAGCCATTGCCGCGGTGATTGTCGAGGACCCGCAACTCTGTCCCAGATATACCGCGAGATATATCGCGGGATGCAAGATCGGACCTTCCCCCGGGTGGTTGGTGAACCGGCTGAAGGCAGTTGGACTCAGGCCGATTAATAATGTGGTCGATATAACGAATTATGTGCTTATGGAGTATGGCCATCCTCTCCATGCCTTTGACTTCGACCGGCTAGCCGGCGGGAAAATCATCGTGCGGCGTGCATTTGAAGGGGAGCGCTTCACGACCCTGGATGGCCAGGAGCGCGTCTTGAAATCTTCAGACCTGACCATTCGCGATGCTGAACGGGCCGTGGCGTTGGCCGGCATCATGGGGGGAGAGAATTCTGAGATTTCAGAAGGATCAACAAATATTCTGTTGGAAAGCGCCTATTTCAATCCTTCCTCCACCCGGCTTACCAGTAAACGTCTTGGCATGCATACCGATGCGTCACATAGATTCGAACGAGGGGCTGATATCAATATCCTGATCAAGGCCCTTGATCGCGCAGCTTCGCTGATGGCCGACCTGGCAGGCGGCGCGGTAGCCCAAGGGATCCTGGATGTCTACCCGCAAAAGCTTGACGCTAAACGAATAACTGCGCGGGTCGATAAGATCAATCGCACCCTGGGGCTGGACCTCCCCGAAGAGGCAATCAGGGGGATTTTTCACAGATTGGAGCTTACCACTGAAATTATAGAACCCGGCATTATTGAGGTTTGTGTCCCCTCGTTCAGGGTCGATATCGAACGGGAGATCGACCTGATAGAGGAAATCGCTCGGCTGAACGGCTTTGAAAATATTCCGGTGACCATGCCCAAAGCGAGGGTTTTTTCCGATCTCCCCCCAAGGCGCCAGCGTTTTGAAAAACGACTGAAGAATCTCCTGGCTGATCAGGGTTTCAATGAAGTAATCAACTTCAGTTTCATTGCTCCCGAAGCACTGGATAAGCTTTTGCTGGATGCCGACGATCCGCGCCGGCTTACCATTCGCCTGCGTAATCCCCTGGTGGAAGAGCAGTCGGTTATGCGCACTACCCTGTTACCCAGCCTCCTCGAAACGGCCGCAAAAAATATCAGCTACCGGGAGTTGAACCAGCGAATTTTCGAGTTGCGCCGTGTCTATCTGCCGCAAGAGGGGGCGGAATTGCCTTTTGAGCCGCTTTGCCTGGCCGGGCTTCTCACCGGAAGAAGAGAAATGGAAGGGTGGAATCAGGAAAAAACTCTTGTTGATTTTTTTGACGCCAAGGGGGTCTTGGAAAATATTTTCAGCGCTTTTCAATCGGATGACATCAAGTATTCAGCCGAAGAACCGGAGAAATATTTTCATCCCGGCAAGGCGTGCAATATCTTCATGGGTGACGAGCCAGTCGGTTCGCTCGGCGAGTTGCATCCCGATGTTCTGGAACAGTTCGGCATTGACCAATCCGTTTATTTTTTCGAAATAAATGTTGAGAATCTTGTCGCCCATAGCAGGGATACGGTCTCGGTTTCCGCTCCTTCAAGGTTCCCCGACTCAATACGGGATATCGCCATGCTGATTGCCGATGAGGTTCCTTTCATGACGATCCGTGAGTGTGTAAAAGCTTTGCGGATCAAGGAAATTGAAGAGATAAGCATATTCGACCTCTACCGGGGAGAGCATATCCCGCAGGGGCAGAAGAGCATTGCAATCAGGCTGCGTTACCGTTCTCACGACAGGACCCTGACCGATGATGAGGTTGCGGGTATGCACGAACGGGTAATCATCCAGCTTATGAAAGAAATAAAGGTTACGATCAGATAAAAAGTGGTTGATTATATTCTTTGCTTGTGATATAAACCAACGCGTTACAAAATTGATTAGAATACTTGAATTTTTATTAAGTTGAGGGACTTATGACCAAAGCCGACATAGTAGAAAAAATATACGAAAAAGTGGGATTTTCCAAAAAGGAATCAGCTGAACTTGTAGAACTGGTGTTCGATATCGTTAAAAGCACCCTGGAGCAGGGTGATAAAATCAAAATTGCCGGCTTTGGCAATTTTGTTGTAAAAGAAAAGGCCGACAGGCGCGGCAGAAACCCGCAAACCGGGGAAGAGATAACCATCTCCGCACGAAGAATACTTACCTTCAAACCGAGTCAGGTGCTCAAAGCCTCCATCAACAAATAATAGAGGTTTCCGGAGGTTTTATGGAAGCCGACATTCCCGATAAGCTCTTTTACAAGATCGGTGAAGTGGCTCGATTGACTTCTTTACGACCGTCAATCCTCCGTTATTGGGAAACCGAGTTCAGTCACCTTCAACCTCATAAAAGCCGCTCCGGTCAAAGACTATACTCAAGAAGAGAGCTGGATATCGTTCTCGATATAAAGAAGCTGCTTTATTCTGAAAAACTGACCATCGAAGGGGCGCGGCGGGCCATGACGAAACGCGCAAAAACGAGAGAACCTCAGGAAACTGCCGCGGATCACTCGGTCGCAGATATAATAAAGGTGATCAGAGAAATTAAAGATGATCTGCAAAACTTCAGAGATTCATTGTAGCTAACCTTGGAAAAAACTAAATATCGGGGCGTAGCGCAGCCTGGTAGCGCACTAGACTGGGGGTCTAGTGGTCGCTGGTTCGAATCCAGTCGCCCCGACCAATTATGTAGGCGGCTTGCAATCAAGCCGTCTATTTTTTTATCCGCGGGTGAGGTAATTGTCATGAAAATACTGGTTACC
>Ga0137449_1000014_pt1 | contig 19091 bp, 16 predicted proteins | sample EasRivERMGT436_2_FD_104905 | JGI IMG/M metagenome (GOLD analysis project Ga0137449, IMG submission 104905) | Soil microbial communities from meander-bound floodplain in the East River, Colorado, USA - East River MetaG ERMGT436_2 | ecosystem: Environmental > Terrestrial > Soil > Floodplain ... | reverse complement strand
CAGAACGCTCCGGCAGCGGCCGTAACTCCTGCTGCGCCGGCAACTCCTGTTGCACCCGCAACCCCGGCAGCAAGTTTCAAGGCGCAGAGCAGCGCAAGCCGCAGCACCGCCGAAGCCCTCCCCAAGGCGACTGGGATGAAAAACGTCTCGACCGCAAAGAGCAAAGCCCCCAAGGTCATCTACAACAATGGTGAAGACCCCGAGTTTGCAAGAAAGTGCGGCTGGCCGGTAAAGTGCCCGCCGCCGCTGCCGGGGTCGATACTGCCGGGCAAGCGGATCGTCGCCTATTATGGCAATCCCCTCTCCAAACGGATGGGAGCGCTGGGAGAGTTCCCCAAGGACGATATGCTGCGCAGATTGAAAGAAGAGGCCGCCCGCTGGGAAAAGGCGGACCCCTCGCATCCGGTGCAACCCGCCCTGCACCTGATCGCGGTCGTGGCGCAGGGAGAACCGGGCAAGGCCGGGAAATACCGGATGATCATGCAGGACGCTACCATAAACCAGGTATACGGCTGGGCCAGGGAAGCGAACGCCATCCTCTTCATCGACATCCAGACCGGGCATGACGATATCCGGACCGTGCTTCCCCGCTTCGAGTGGCTCCTGAAGAATCCGGACGTCCACCTGGGGATCGATCCGGAGTTCAACCTGATCAAGAGCGGAAAAGTTCCGGGGACCAAGATCGGCACCTACGATGCGGCCGACATAAACTACGCCTCCGGGTTTCTCGCGGATATGGTGAAGAAGTACAAACTTCCGCCGAAGGTCTTCATCATCCACCGTTTCACCCAGAACGGGGTCACTAACGCCCGGAAAATCGCCCTCCACCCCGAGGTGCAGATGGTCCTGAACATGGACGGCTGGGGGGCGCCCTGGCTCAAGCGTGATTCGTACCAGAGTTATGTGGTGGCCGAACCGGTACAGTACGCCGGGTTCAAGATCTTCTATCACAACGACACAAAAAAGGGTGATCCGCTCCTCACTCCCAAAGACGTGCTCAGACTCATTCCGCAACCGCTTTACATCCAGTACCAGTAACGAGCCCAGGAGGTCGCCATGAAACGGATTTACGGGACATTGCTGCTTCTTTGCATCCTCTCTTTCTCTTCACCATGCCATGCAGGTTTTTTCGGTGACCTGTTCAAAGGGATCTCCACTCCCTCCACGGAAGCGGCGCCGGATAACGCAACCATTGCCAAAGGGCTCAAGGAAGCACTTTCCGTAGGCACGAAAAACGCCGTCAACTCGGTGGGTAAGGTCGATGGTTATTTCGGCAATCAGGCGATCAAGATTCTGCTCCCCGACAAGATCCGCAAGATGGCCGATTTACTGGGCACCTTCGGTTTTCGCAAAGAAGTTGACGACTTTGTCCTCAGCATGAATCGGGCCGCGGAAAAGGCCGCGCCGCAGGCGGCCGGGTTCTTTGCCGACGCCCTGAAGGAGATGACCTTTGATGACGCGGTGGGAATCTGGAAGGGTGGGAATACCTCGGCTACGGAATATTTCAGGAAAAAGACCCGCGACCCCATCTACAAATCTTTCAAGCCGGTTGTCGCGGAGAGCATGAGCGAGGTCGGCGTGACCCGCTCCTACAAAAATCTGCTGGGGAAATATGAATCGTTCACTTTCGGCCAGAGCGAATCTCTCGACCTGGACAACTACGTGACCAACAAGGCCCTAGATGGTCTTTTTTACACACTCGGGGAAGAGGAAAAGAAGATCAGGACCGACCCCGCGGCGAGGGTCACCGAACTTTTGAAAAAGGTCTTCGGGAAATAGTATCTTGACTTATAATCCAGTTACATCAACTACAACTGGCAAAGCGTAAACTTTCTTCTCATCCTCCGGTTTCAAAATATTCATCAGGCTTACTGTTTAACCCAGCCATTCTCATCAAACCGTGCATGTGTTTATCCCTCAAACAGCGCTCTGATGTTCTTTCATGCATAGAGATTTGGAATGGCAAGACACAAACAGGGGTTGAGATGCCCTATGTCAGTGGCTGTCCCCTTAGACTACCAATTCAGCCAAGTGTTTTTATTATGTCTTGTGCAAAGGGAGTTGTTCTGTCCAGACCTGGGGATCATAAAAAATGTCCCGAATTTACCAAGCTTATATATTTATTGAAAAAGGCAGTCCTTACGAGAAAGGCACCCTTATCCCTTTATCCAAGAACAGGATCGTCATAGGACGTCAATTCTCTGCGGACGAACCGGATATTTCCTTCAGCAGTCCTGTCATTTCACGCAATCATCTTTTAATAGAATGGAAGAACGGGGCATATTACGCCTTTGATAAAAACAGTAAAAACGGGACAAAAATCAATGATCATAAATTGGAAAAATCGACCTGCCATGAGCTTGGCAACGGTGACCGCCTGCGCCTGGCGGATGATACGGTCATCCTCCTATTCTCTCACGAAGTAAAGCCCACCACCCTGACCCTGCCTGAAGCATCAGAAAAATTGGATATCCGGTTCAATGCCGAGCGCAAAGAGCTTTTTATCGAGGGCCAACAAATAGTTTTGCGGGGAAACCTATATGAACTTTTCTGCATTCTCTACAATAATCGAGGAAAGGTAGTCAGTCACTCGGAAATAAAAGAGGCGGTCTGGCCCGCAAGAGCCCGCGATGAAAAAGGTGAGCTTTTTACCTCTGAAGAAGAGATTCATGTTCTGATGATGCGTCTGCGTCACAAATTAGGTGTCTACTGCCGGTTTCTGAGCAACATCCGCGGCTTTGGTTATATCCTGGACCTGCAATAAACGAGAGCAAATTTTATGTCCGAGAAATGGGAAACCGGCCAGATCATCGATGAACGTTATGAGATCTTTGATATCAAGAAAGGCGGCATGGGCCTTGTTTTTGTCTGTTACAACAAAGTCGAAAGGGAAATGGTCGTCTTAAAAACTTTTCGCGACAGGTATTTATTTAACGACAAGGTTGTAAAGAGGTTCATCCAAGAGGCTACAACCTGGATACATCTAGACTATCACCGGAATATTGTCAGGGCCTATTCCGTGGCAGACATATACTTTCGTCCCTATATTTTCATGGAGTATGTTGCAAGCGATTTTCGTTATGGCCTTGACTTGGCGGGCCACATGGCCGCTAGACGCCTCCCTCTGGAAACAGTTCTCGATTTTGCCGGGCAGTTTTGCGAAGGCATGATCCATGCCCAGGAAAGAATGCAGAGTCTCGGCAAACGGTTCGTACATGCCGACATCAAGCCCGCCAATATCTTGATTCAAAACCAAAGTATTCTGAAAATTACCGACTTCGGATTGTCCCGCGCCTTTGATGACGAGGAGGCATTAAGCGGCTGGGGCACACTCGCCTACATGTCTCCGGAACAGTTTACTAAAACCCCCCTGGACGTCCGCTCCGACATCTATTCTTTCGGCTGTGTCCTTTATGAAATGGTCTGCGGTTCGAGGCCTTTCGTGGTCGAAGAAAACGCGGATTTGACATCGGTCCGCAGGTTATACCGGGAAAAACACTTTCAGGAATTTCCAATAGCGCCAAAAGAACGAATAAATGATTGCCCGACCGGACTCAACGAATTGATTCTAAAATGTCTTGAGAAGAATCCCGCCAGGCGACTCCCTGATTTTACCTCTTTGAAGAAAGAACTTTACGATCTCTACCAGCAAATCACCGGCAGAACAATCCAAACAAGTGCAGAACCGGCACAGTCGCCGGATAAAAAAGATATGGTCCACAAAGCCGTATCGCTAATTGAATTGGGTAAGTTTCAGGATGCCGTTGTTTGTCTGGATGAAGTGCTGTGCACGAATCAAGAGCCCGAACTCAGTTGGATTGCATATAGCAGCCGCGGATCCGCTTTTGCCGCCACGGATCGGATTGAAAAGGCCCTGTCTGATTATGAATCAGCCATACGATTATTCCCGGATCGGCCGCTTTCCTACAATAGCCGCGCAAATCTTTACAATAATATTGGAGAACTGCAGAAGGCCCTCAGTGATTATGACAAAGTCATTTCCTTGGATGATAAATATGTAATCGGCTTTTATAACCGCGGCATCTGTTATCGCCGGCTTGAACAATTTGAAAAAGCATTAGCCGATTTCAGTCGGGCCATTGAATTAGGTCATTATGAATCCTACACTAACCGGGGAACCACGTTTCAAAACCTCGGGCGATACGATGAGGCCATATCTGATTTTAATATGGCTTTGGGATTCAATCCCAGAAATTCGATTGCCCTTATGAATATCGGCGCAATCTGCGAGGAACGCGGACAAGAGAAAGAAGCGGCAGAGTATTACACCAGGGCGATTCAGATCACCCCTTCTTATCTCATACCTTATTTTAAAAGGGCCTATCTTTTTGCAAAAGAGGGAAAATACATGGCGGCCATCGAAGATTATGAAAAGGCGCTCAGCATTGATCCATTGCGGATTCCCAAAGACGCCTGCGTGGATTATACCCTCTCCAGGACCGAACTCGATCGCATTTATCCGCTTATTTTCCATGACTGTGGATTAAGTTATTTAAAAATTGGCAACTTTCCGAAGGGAAAAGAATATTTACAACGCTTTCTAGAAGTGGCAATGCCTCATTATCTCGATAAAATCGGACCTGTAACCCAGGTTCTCTCTTGGGTTGATGTTCAACTTGGAGTTTATTAGCCATTTGATAGGCATCTGCTATTTTGTTTCTAAAAAATATGATGTAGCCTTAAACCCATAGCAGGGGGTTTGAGGCGCAGTAGAGCTGCCCCCCTATAAACCGTTAGCATGCAGTCAATGTTTACATGCAAAGGTGGTGGTGACCCTTGATAACATTCATGATTCAAGCGAAACAATGATGCCAGCGAAAACACATCAACATCCCAAGGAGGAAATCCAATGAAAAAGATAGCCCTAATAACTTTCGCGTTCGCGATGTTCATCGCCGTAGGCTCCTTCGCGCAAGACACGCCCAACCCCATGCAGATCGCCCAGTTACGCTGGTACGATGCCAGCCAAACCGGGGCGCAGGTCAGGGTGGGGGGGTGGCCATGCGCTGCCGCCTTCGACGGAGCCAATATTTGGGTGGCAAATCAATCCTCCAACACAGTGACCAAGCTGAAGGCCAGCGATGGCAGCATCCTGGGCACCTATCAAGCAGGGAATGGACCTACGTCAATTGCATTTGACGGACTCAGCGTCTGGGTGACCAATTACAGATCCAACACCGTTACCAAGCTAAGAGCCAGCGATGGCATCATCCTAGGCACCTACGCAGTGGGCAGCTATCCTGTCGGCGTTGCCTTCGACGGGGCCAACATTTGGGTGACAAATAGCGGAGAAAGCACGGTGACCAAACTGAGAGCCAGCGATGGCAGCGCCGTGGGCACCTACACCGTGGGCAGCGCACCTTGGGGTTTCGCCTTCGACGGGACCAGCATTTGGGTAGCGAATCATTCTGATAATACCGTGACCAAGCTAAACCCCGGCGATGGCAGCGTCCAGGGAACCTACCCGGTGGGCAGCGATCCCAGGAGTATCGCATTTGACGGCGCCAGTGTATGGGTGGCGAATCATGCCTCCAACACCGTGACCAAGCTGAATGCCAGCGATGGCAACCTTCTGGGTACCTACACCGTGGGCACCAACCCACATGGTACCGCCTTCGATGGAGCCAACATTTGGGTGTCAAATCTAAGCTCCAACACAGTGACCAAGCTGAGGGCCAGCGATGGCAGCGTCCTAGGCACTTACGCCGTGGGCTACGGACCTGTCGGCGTCGCCTTCGACGGGGCCAGCATTTGGGTGACGAATATCTTCTCAAGCACGGTCAGCAAGCTGTGATCTGTTTTGCATGGCCGGGTAGCCTGGTAAAATAAGCAAATGAGAAAAAGTGGTACTGCCTTTTCTCAAGCAAATCCGGCTTTCAAATTGATCATGGCCGACCCGCAAAAGCATGATAGCTTTTGCGGGTCGGCTTATCCCATAACAGTGCACTACCAGAATTGCACGTAATCGATTTACTCAAAGTCAACACAGGGCGCCAGACCCCGATATTAGACAATTCAGAAGGGAAATATAGAGATATCAGAAAGGCAGAGAGATAGTTTTAGTGGGTCACCTTTCCAAAATGAGGAGGAGTTGCCGATGAAAAACTCGCGAGTTTTATTGATTGTGTTAGGAGTGATATCTTTGGCCTTTACTGTAATACCCTATCAGTTCTCCAACCACCAGATGGCATTGTTTTTATTTTCAAGGCTGATAATAGGAACCGGTGTTGCCATCATTTCATATCGGTACGCGATACTTCTGGGGAGATCCGGACCTGTATGGGGGATATGCAGTTTCCTGTTTCCGTTCTTAGCTCCGATAATTCTTGCATTTATGAAGGACGAGAAAACGGTTGCTCGTACCGTCGTTCAGTCACCTGTTCAACAGCCGATAAGCCGGCCGATTGTCGATGCACCCGTAACCCCGATAAAGATATCTATTCCACAGTTCACCAGGGAGCAGGAATCCATCACTTTGGTTGAAAGCTCGACTCTTGGCAATGCCGGACCCGGGGGTGAATCATTTCAAAGGGCCATCCAGAATATGAACAACCAAAACTATGATGGCGCTGCAAGTTGCTTCAGGGAGGCGCTCAACGCAGGACTTGATCCGCTGCGCCAGGGATATGCTCATGCGAATCTCGGGACGATACTGTTGAAAAAGAGCGATCTCTCCGGAGCCATACAGGAATTTTTCAAAGTATTCGCGTTAAAACAAGCGCTCTATGAAAGCGTGCATGATGCCGCACAATATTTGGGCGTCATCATGCACGCAATCGGCAGGAAGGAGGAAGCTTCCGCTTTACAACAACTTGCAGGCAGAACATCTGTGCGGCTCGGATACAGTCTTTCACCGGATGTCGCGGAAAAGGTACGCTCTCTGGCGCGTTCCGTTTCAGTCGAGAGCAACATACCTGAATTTCCGGTTTCAAACGAACCACTGACATCAGCTTTCCAACAGAAAGACACCATAAACGACATTATCGCTCGGAAGAAATTGCGACCTCTCGGCAATAAGAAGCGACTCGGCTTGGTTGAGGGCAACGACGACTGCAATGACTATCGCGCACAGTTCAGGGATAAGGCGAGTGCAGAACGCTACTTTGATGCTTTCGTCGACTACGCCGAACACAACCCTCCGCCCATATTGATCGAAGTAATGGCGGCTTATACTCCTAATACAATCTATGCCGAAAAGTACTCTTTCATCCTTCCGTATTTCAATGTCGGCGTGCGCGAGGATTATCAGAATTGGGGAAGAGAAGCGATTCTTAACTGTAATGATGTGTTAAGGCAGCACAGCTACTGTGCCGGCAACAGCTATGAATATGTTCCGAAATCCATCAGTTCAGAGGGCTCAGTCAGTAAATGGACGATCATCTTGCCCAAGGGTTTTGATGCGCAATCTTCTGATGCTGAAGAGCTTTTAAGTGATCCGCCGGAAATGGGGATTGCCGCGGTAAAGATTGAGGGCCAAGGCCGTACTGCTCCTGAAAAACCAAATCCTTCGGGCCCATGGATCGGGGTTCTTTTTGAGATCGCTAATTTCGAGAAAGCGCTTTACGGCAGCGCCGCTAATGCCCTGCTCTTTGAAATAGTCGGTCCGCAATACCTGGCCGGGTCCGTTATCCACGGCGGCGATATTATTCCTGAATGCAGATACTGGTGCTCGGCAGTGCATACCGCTTCGTTCCAACAACTGGAACATATTGAACAGGCAATGAGCGCATCCGGCAACAAACATCTCGCGCCTATTGAAGCTCGTTTTCTCAAAGGCTCCGAAGTGCCGGTACATACTTTGCCTTATCAGGGCTTTACGCACTCCGACGGGACCTATATCGGTGTATAAGGGTAATAGTGACGGAACCGAAATCAGGAGATCAAGAGATAAAAAGACCCCGTGCCGAATTGATCAAGGGAAGGAAGCACAGTCGAAGGTTATTGCAGCTCCTCGCCTGTAGTAGTCATCACCAGCTTGCCGTGCTTGACCCCTTTTACCCCGATCAGTTCGTCGGCTATCTTCTTGACTTCCCGCGCCTTGCCGCGCACCACCAGCACTTCCAGGCAGTTGTGGGCATCCAGGTGGATGTGCAGGGCGGAGATGATCTGGTTGTGGTGGGTGTGCTGCTGTTCGGTGAGCTTGTCGGAAAGGTCCCTTACGTGATGGTTATAAACCAGGGTCACGGTCCCCACGGTCTCTTCCTCCCCGCCTTCCCACCGCAACTCCACCAGTGTAGCGCGAATCAGGTCACGGATCGCCTCGGAGCGGTTCATATACCCTTTCAGTTCGATCAGACGATCGAAGCTTTCGAGTAGCTTGTCGTCGATGGATATGCCGAACCTGATGGTTTCTCCCATGATTTATCTCCTTCCAGCGCTTTTAGCCTCGGGCCTTTCTTGCATACTTCCAGGAAAAAGCCATGATGAACAGGATGAAATTGACTATTACTATGCTCCCTCCGGTCGGCAGGTTCAACACGAAAGAGCCGAAAATTCCGGTAATCACGGAAACCGTGGCGAAACCGCAGGAGGCGAAAATTGTGGAGAGAAAGCTGCGGGCGACTTGGAGCGCCGAAACCGCCGGGAGTATCAACAGGGCGGAGATGAGCATGATGCCGACCACCTTCATCGCAAGCACCACGGTCAGCGCGGTCAAGAGCACCAGGACGGTATTTATCGTCGCCGTCCGGACCCCCGAGCATTTGGCTAGTTCTTCATCGAAGGTTATGGCGAAGAGATCGCGGTAAAAGAGGGCGACCGCCAGCATTACTACGATGAAGAGCACCGCGGCGACAGCCAGGTCGTTGTTCCCTATCGCCAGGATATTGCCGAAAAGGTAACTGAAAAGGTCCACATTGAAGCCGCCGGCAACGCTGGCCAGAATGATGCCGCAGGCGATGCCGAGCGACGAAACGATACCGATGGCGGCGTCGCCGTAAATGCGCGCCTTCTCCGTAAGCTTGAGAATTCCGAGCGAGGAGAGGAGCACCAGCGGAATCGCGGCAATCGTTACGTAGGCCGAACTGAAGCCCATGATCAGCGACAGGGCCACACTGCCGAAGGTCACATGGGCAAGGCCGTCCCCGATCAGGGAAAGACGCCTGAGCACCAGAAACACGCCGAGCACCGAGCAGAGCACGGCGATCAGCGTGCCGGCGATCAGCGCCCGCTGGATGAACCCATAACTGAGTATTTCACCTATTCCCATCTGTACCTCAAAAGACGTGCCGCAGATGACACTTGACTTTGAACCACCTGGAACCTTGAACTGCTTTAATGCCTGTGACAGATCAGGTGCTGCGCGTACGCGCCGAACAGGTTCGTCATCTCTTCCGAGTGGCAGAAATCGTCAAACGTGCCGTTAAAGACTATCTCCTTATCCACATAGAGAAAACGCGTCGCATAGGTGCCGATGCTGGATGTGTCATGGGTGACCAGGATAACAGTGGTCCCCTCTTCCTTGTTGAGGTTCTGGAGCAGGGTATAGAATTTGTCCCTGGTTTCCGGATCGAGGGCGGTTGTCGGTTCATCGAGGATCAGCAGTTCCGGGCCGCCAACCACGGCCCGCGCCAGCAGCACCCGCTGCTGCTGGCCGCCGGACAGCTCCCCGATTCTCCGTTTCCGCAAATCCGTTATACCCATGGAAACCAGGGTCTTCTCCACCGCCTCACGGTCCGGCCTGGTCAACTTTCTCGGCAGGCGCTTGCCCGCCAGAAGCCCCAGGCCGACAATCTCTTCGACAGTGGCGGGGAAATCGGGATTGAAAAATCTGAGCCGCTGGGGGAGATAACCGACACGTCGCCAATCGCTAAAATGCGCCAAGGGAGCCCCGAACAGCGCGATATTGCCCCGCTCGGCTTCCACAAGACCCAACGCAGCCTTGATCAGCGTGCTTTTGCCCGAGCCGTTGGGGCCCACGATGCCGACATAATCACCGGCGCTGACCCGAAAAGTGATCTGCCGCAATACCTCGGCGGCATTGTACCTCACCCAGAGCCCCTCTATGGTCACCAAGTCGGTAGTCATTGCATCCTCACCCTGTGATTCGCGGAATCCCGATCGGTCACGGCGCCTTTATCCTTTGCGCAGCACTGCCGGCAGAGGCCGTTTACCTGGAGGATATGCGACATTACTTTCCCTCTGACCTGGTCGTTGATCTCATCTTCAAGCCCTTTCACGGAGCAGATCTCGAGGTCCATGACCTTGCGGCAGGAGAGGCAGATAAAATGGTGGTGATGATCGTTGTTCGAGCAGAAATAGTAATACAACTGCCGGTTCGGATGGATGATCTTGGCCAGGATTCCTCCCGCGGCCAGTTCATCCAGATTGCGGTAAACGGTCGGCAGGCCGATGCTGGCGAACTGCCCCTTAAGCTTCTGGCGGACCTCTTCTGGGTTCACATAGGTGCCGGACCGCGCCAGCAAATCGAGGATGGCTATCCGCTTCGGGGTGACCTTGAGTTGCAGCTCTTTCAACATCAGCGGGAAATCGTGAGCCATGGGAATATATCCCCTGTAAATGGAAATAATTTCGTTTTGATAATATCCATCTTTTCCCCTTTGTCAAGGAGAAATAGACCTGAATTATGATTTCAACCCCCTTGATACCCGCTTTCGCGGGTATGACAGCTTTTGCAGGTCCATCATGAAAGAGTTATGGAGCTTCCGGCGCCCTGCATGCACAAAAAAAACCGGCAACGAATCTCGCTGCCGGGCTAATTCATTCGGATATCAGTTTACTTTTACAAGCGTAGCCGTAACACTGCCGATCTTGACCTTCGTCTTCATCTTAACCGGGATTCGTCGTTCATCATCGGTCAGCCAGATGTCGATGACCCCTTTTCTTTCAAAAATCCCCTCCGATTTGACAAGGGGTCTGACATGGATCGTTTCGACCACGCCAAGGATTGTCTTGAGCTTTTCTTTCTTAACCACCTGCACTTCCACGTTCCACATTTTCTTACTGTCCAGAATATTAACATATACGGGCTTGCCGACTTCAAGCTTCAAAGTCCTCAAGTAATAAAAACCCGAATAGAAATCATATGTGTTCGGAAGAATGTCCAATGTCAGTTTATCACCCCCCAGGTGGTCGATATATTCCGCTTTCAGTGCTTTCTGGTCAAATATTATTTCCTTGTCCCGCCGGTGCGACCCTTCACTAATCTTCATCCGGTAATGCTGCGGCAGGCCGAGCAACGGCGGCGCGACTTTGGCCAGAACGCTCTCTATCCTGTCCTCTACCGGGAAAAAGACCGATATCCAGCTGGCGGAACGTGCAGTCGAGATAACCCGGATGGAATCCCCGTCATCGACTACCTCCTGGGTCGCCGAGCCCGCCGTGATGCCGGTCCAGCTCAGATCATAAGTGAGCTTCTCCGGGATGCTCAGGCCGGAAGCAAGTGACGGCGCTGCAACGGCAAGTATTGCCAAGACTGCAAGTAGCGGGACAATCAAGCCAAAATCTGCCCCGGCGCGCAGCATCAATGTTCTTATCCGAATATTCATAAATAAACTCCCCTCTGGAACTGCTTTCGACTAACAGCTTGCAGATTTCGGTCAATAAACCCGAGTAGTACAAATTAGTATATCACTTTAACCCTTTGTCAGCATTGATTCTGCTAATTGGCTATAAAACTTGCAAGTGCGCCGAGAAGCCGGTCATTCTCTTCCCTGTTGCGCACCGCCACCCGGAAAAAACGGTCATCAAGCCCGGCAAAATTTCCGCAAACACGAATTAGGATCAGCTTTGCCAGGAGATATTCGGCAAGTTCCCCGGCTGATGGCCCCGTGACGGTCTCCACCAGGAGATAGTTCGCAGCCGCGGGGAATGGGGAGAGTCCCGGGATGGCGGCCAGCCCGGTCAAGAGTTGCGCCCGTCCGGATATGACAAGTTTCCGCGTGGCAGCGGCATAACCGGCATCGGCAAGGGATGCGATCCCTGCCGCCTGGGCCGGGGTATTGACGCTCCATGGTTCGCGAATCAATACCAGCCGGGCAATAAGCGAAGTGTTGCCGATGGCGTAACCGAGCCGCATTCCCGGCAACGCATGGAATTTGGTCATTGATCGAAGCACGAGGATGCCGTCTCTCTCCACGGCGTAGTGCTTTGCCGAACCCTCTTCGCAAAAGTCCATAAATGCCTCGTCAAGGACGAGAAAGCACCCTGCCGCACGGCAGAAGCGGTCTATCTCCTGTATTTCGGAAAGGGTATAGAGCCGACCGGTCGGATTGCCGGGATTGCCCAGAATGAGGAGGTCATACCCGGCGCGGAGGCCCTTTTCGAGCCGGTCAAGGGGCAAGGCAAAGCCATCGGCGGCCTCAAGAATGAATTGCTCTACCTCCCAGCCGTCCCGTGTCAAAGCCCTTGCATACTCGGAAAAAGCCGGGGCGATGACGAGCGCCCGTTTTCCCGGCGTCAGGCGGGGGAGAAGATAGATGAGTTGTGTCGAACCGTTCGCCACGCAAATGTTCGCCGGCTCCACCCCGTGGCTCTGCGCCAAAGCCTCGCGGAGTTCCGTGCAGTCGCTGTCGGGATAGTGGACAAGCCGGTTGTATGCCGATGTCAGCGACTCCCGCACACCCGGAGCCGGCCCCAGGGGATTGATGCTCGCCGAGAAGTCGAGGATCTCCTCGGGTGAAACGCCCAGCGAGCGGGCAACGGCGAACACGTTGCCGCCATGGTCAAAGTTGGTTTTCATACAATCTTTCATCGGAAAACACCGTCGTCAAGAGATTCCCCCTCTCCCTAGCCCTCTCCCACTGTGGGGAGAGGGGATTTCAAGCTCCCCTCCCTTCGATGGGAGGACCCAAAGGACCCAAGGGGCCTAAAGGGCTGGGGGAGGGTGCGTCTAACCATGTCAATTCAAGATTCTTATTATTACCAGCCATCCCACGACCAGAAGCATCTCCGCGCCGTACATAAGGCGGATCGAGCCTTGCCAGGCCGGAAGCGACAGGGGATTCAAGGAGTCGCCGATAGTCGGCTTCGCCACCGGAATGCCGGAATAGACGCTGGTCCCGCCGAGTCTGACGCCGAGCGCTCCGGCAGCGGCCGCTTCGGGGATGCCGCTGTTGGGGGATGAATGGTTGCGGCCGTCACGACGCATGATTCGCCACGCGTCCCTGGCTGAGAGTCCGGCCAGCGGTGCGGCAACAACCATGAGAAGTCCCGTGAGCCTCGCTGGAACGTAATTTGCGAAGTCATCTAACCTTGCCGATGCCCGGCCGAAGCGGAGATAGCGTTCGTTCCTGTATCCAACCATGGAGTCGAGGGTGTTCACCACCTTGTAGGCAAGCGCCAGAACAGGTCCGCCGATGATGAGAAAAAAGAGCGGCGCGATCACGCCGTCGGACGTATTCTCCGCCACGGTCTCCACTGTCGCCCGCCAGATCTCCGGCTCGTCCAGCCCCGCTGTATCACGGCCGACGATGTATGAGAGGTATTTCCGCGCCGTTGCCAGGTCCCCCCGCATGAGGGCGTCCGCCACGAGCCGCGACTCCCGGTGCAGCGAGCGGGCCGCCAGGCAGCTCCAGGAGATGATGACAGCGACGATAAAGCCCATGTAGGGGCTTACGGAGTAAGCCCCCTTCAACAAAGCAAAAACTATACCGCAGGTGATGCCGATCGTCATGACCAGGAGCAAGGTTCCGCCGAGCACTTCGTTCTGGACAAGACGACGCAGCGCCTTCTCCAGGAGCGTAATCAGCTTCCCCACATAAACCACGGGGTGCGGGAACCAGCGCGGGTCGCCGATAAGGAGGTCGAGGATTACGGCAGCGATTATTATGTATGGGTTGATTGGTTGCAATTGTTACCAACAAATGCCGGGGTATGAATGCCCCGGCTATTTTCCCGCTGTCCCGAAGGGACAGCGAAAGTATCGTCCCTTCGGGATAACGAACTCACCGGGCTGCCTGCCCCCCGGTAGCCGCAAAGGCGCTGTAGAGCGGCAGGAAGGTAATTCTCTGCTCGGGAAGAGCGGCATAGGGGCGGTCGGAAAAGACCAGGGCACTGCCGCAGTCCGGGTATGTCGCCAGGAACAGGTGCAGACTCCTCAGGCTTCCGGTGGCGCCGCTTTTCACCTCGACCGGATGTATCTTGCCATCCAGAACGGCCAGATAATCAATTTCGGCGGAACTGCTTTTCGCCTGCCGATTCCAGTAATAGAGACTGCCGTTTTGCGAGACAAGCATCTCCTGCCCCACGAACTGTTCCGCCATGGCGCCGCGATAAATGGCAAGCAGATCGCTTCTCGCATATTCAATATCATCCGGCATACCGGACAGATAGCGCATCAACCCCAGATCCAGCATCAACGCCTTGAAAACTTTCGCTGAAGCGCTCACACCCAACGGCAGGCCTGAGGGATCTACCGACGGAACTCTACGGGCAACGTGAGCCAGGCATAGCGCCTCGAAAGCCTTCTTCAGTGTCGGGTTAGCATACCCCACCCCCAGCCGCGCATATTTAATCTGCTGGCCGACACTCTGAGCCAGAGTGGTAAAAACCGAGTCAAGACAAAAGCGGTCAACCTGTGGGGTGTATTTGGCAAAATCCATACGGTATGATTCAGCTATTTCCCCCTGGATCTCAAAGGCCTCCCGCAACGAGCCGCTATCAGCAAACGCCCTGACAGCAGCGGGCATGCCGCCTGTGAAGAGATAGCGTTTCAGTTCGTCACGGAGAAGTTCGTGCACGGCAGGGGTTATATTGGCCGGGTTGCCCAAGACGGCCGACGCTGCGGGCGCATTGCCGATGGCTTCCAGATATTCGGCGAAACAGAGGGGATAGAGATTGAGAAACTGAATCCTGCCGACCGGGAAAGAGGCGTCCTTGAGGGCAAATTCAAGTAGCGATCCGGCGGCTACGACATGCAGCTCGGGCATCTCCTCGTAAAAGTAGCGCATTGCTGTTATTGCGCGAGGACATGCCTGAATTTCATCGAAGAAAAGCAAGGTTTTCCCCGGTGTGATCTTTTGCCTGAGCAGTACCTCAAGGTCTGAGCAGATGCGCTCAGCGCCTATGTCGTCATCGAATAGCCTACGCAGTTGTGGATTGCGCTCCAGATCAACCAGCGCCAGGGACTCAAAACAGTTTTTACCGAACTCCTTTAATGACCAGGTTTTTCCGACTTGCCGCGCACCTCGCAGAATCAAAGGCTTGCGGCGTGTTCCATCCTTCCAGCGCCGGAGTTCTTCATCTATGAACCTATGCATAGGTAACCTTGCTGAACCGTGCTAATTGAATATACAAGGCAATTCTAGCTTGTTGCGCTTATTTTTACAAGGTATAATTACAATTCACCGCTTCCCCCCAAACGACAAGGGCAAGCCCGGGAATGTCGGAGAAATCCTTCCGGTTGTGCGTCAGGAAACGGCAACCGTGCTGAATCGCCTGGCTGGCGAGCCACAGGTCTTGTACACGATATTTATGGCTGACGCCGCTTTTCTTTATCTGGAAGGCAAGGTCGCCAAAGATTTCGCCTGTGGTCTCGTCGATCATGAGGAGCGGTTTTCTTTTCATTCGGGCAAGCGCCGCCAGGCGCTTCTGCCGGAGATCGGGCATTGAGGCGTTTTCCGCTCCGAATTTCAGCTCGGCGATGGTAACCGGAGAGATAAAAACCGGCTCGTCGCCCGTTATGGCCGCTACATCGGCCGGGGCAATGGCGCCCCGTTCAACGTCGATCCAGATACATGTGTCGATCAGGAAGCCCACGGGTCGCGAACCTCATCTTTCAATCCGGCTCCAGTCTTGCGGGAATCCTCCAGCCACCCCTTCGCAGCATCTTCCGGAAGGGTCCGGTAAAGGTCCGCCATTGCCTCAAGGGCGGTCATCCTGGAGAGGCCTGGAATAATCCGGGCAATCTCGTGGTTGTTACGAACCACGATAAGCTCTTCATGCTTGAACTCAACCTTGTCAAGCATCGTCCTGAAATTGCGGGCAAGTTCGGTGGCAGTGACAGTACGCATAAGTTTCTCCTTATCAGATAATCTGATTATATCATACAATCTGATTAATTGTCCGTCAAGGGTTATCTATCCCGCATATGGCGAACAACCGCTCCATATTCAGATGCCGCTCCAGGTGCTCGGCAAGCTGATCGAACGGGTCCGCCTGAGGCGAAGCGGCGCTTTGCGGCGGCATCCCCTTTTCCAGCCTGAGGCGGTTCAAAAATGCATTTCTGAATCCGTCATTGTCGAAGATCCCGTGGAGATAGGTGCCGAACACCCGCCCATCCGGAGAAACCGCGCCATCGCTGATTTTCACCTTGTTCCCCGAGCGGCGGGTGATGGTGGCAAAGGGGCGCGCGTTTTTCCCGAGCGTTGTCTCCCCCATGTGGATCTCGTAGCCGGTGATATCTCCGGTGCAGCCTGGAATAATCCGCTTCCCGGCGGGGAGAAGCCTTCCTTCGACCTGATGGGTCTCCTTATTCATCAACATGACCGTCTCCGCATCCAGAAGCCCGATTCCCCCGGCCTCGCCGATGCTCGATTCCCGGCCGGACGGATCGAGCACCCGTAGCCCCAGCATCTGGTAGCCGCCGCAGAGCCCGGCGATCATCCCCTTGAATTGCCGTATCGCCTCGAACAGCCCTATATCTTTGAGAAAACAGAGGTCGTTGATAGTGGACTTGCTCCCGGGCAGGATCAGGACATCCAGACCATTCACTTCTCCCGCCTTTTCGATATAGCGCAGCTCCACGTCCGCTTCAGCCTCCAGCGCATCAAAGTCGGTAAAATTGGAGATGCGCGGCAGCCTTACAACCCCGATCCTGATTTTATCACCTTTTGCCTTTTGCCCTTTGCCTTTTGCCCTCTTCTCCAACGCCACACTGTCCTCATCCGGGATACGGAAGCCGGTAAAACAGGGGACCACCCCGAGCACGGGGACCCCGGTCCGCTCTTCCACGAATTCAATTGCGGAGCAAAGAAGGCTGGGGTCGCCGCGAAACTTGTTGATGATGATCCCCTTGACCCGCTCCCGCTCATGAGGCTCAAGCAGCTCAATCGTGCCGATAATCTGGGCGAATACGCCCCCCCGGTCGATATCGGCGATGAGGATCGCCGGGCAGCCGGCCATCTCCGCCACCTTCAGGTTGGCGATGTCGTGGCTCTTCAGGTTGATCTCGGCAATGCTCCCCGCCCCTTCGATGACGATGAATTCAAAGCGCGAGCGAAGCCGTTCGAAGCTCTCCCGCACCCTGGCAAAAGCCTCGGGCTTGAACGCGGTATATTCCCCAACCGCCATGTTGCCGACCGCCTTGCCCTGGACAATGACCTGGCTCCCGGTGTCGGAGTTGGGCTTGAGAAGGACAGGATTCATGTCCGTATGCGGGGGAATGCCGCACGCCTCGGCCTGGACCGCCTGGGCCCGGCCGATTTCTCCGCCTTCCGGGGTAACGTAAGAGTTGAGCGCCATGTTCTGGGACTTGAACGGCGCCACCGCCACTCCGCGCCTTTTCAGGATCCGGCAAAAGCCGGCGGTCAAAACCGATTTCCCCACATCAGAGGCGGTGCCGCAGAACATCACGGCGCGCGGCTGTGCGCCGTGACAAAGGGCAAAGGGCAAAGGGCAAAGGGATTCACCGGTTTCTCCTTTTGCCTTCCGCCTTTTGCCTATTGCCCGCAGTTCATATCCTCTCGGGGTGATCATTCTTCCGCTTTCATCAACAAAGGTCGCGGAGTTGCCGATGATGACGATGGAATACATATCCACGGTGACGGTATGCATTGCTCCCAGGGTGGTGACGACTTTCTCCTCCCCTGCCCGGCAGGCGTTGCGGACAATCCCGACCGGGGTTTCTGCGGAGCGAATCTTGAGGAAGATTTCTCTGGCCCTATCGAGCTGACTGACTCGCCCCTTGCTGCGCGGGTTGTAGATGGCCGCCACGTAATCGGCGGCGGCGGCCGCCGTCAGCCGTTTTTCGATGACCTCCCAAGGGGTGAGCAGGTCGGAAAGGGAGATAACGGCAAAGTCGTGCATGAGCGGGGCGCCGAGGACCGCTGCGGCCGCCTGGACTGCGGAGACACCGGGGACAATGATAATTTCGACGTCATATGGCCCTGCATTGAAGTCCCCCTTTGCAAAAGGGGGATTTAGGGGGATTTCGTCAGCATCCGCAGGGGAAATCCCCCCTGGCCCCCCTTTGCTAAAGGGGGGAATACTTCTTTCTTCCGCCAGTTCCAGAACCAGCCCGGCCATGCCGTAAACCCCGGCGTCACCGCCGGAAACCAGGGCAACGCTTTTGCCGGACGCCGCCAGGCGAAGCGCCTCGCGGCACCTCTCTACCTCCCTGGTCATGCCGGTTGAGACGACTTCCTTACCTGCCAGGAGCGGTTTGATTAGATCGAGGTAGGTCTTGTAGCCGACCACCACCCCGGCGCTCTCCACCGCCTCCCTCGCCGCTAAAGTCATATGTTTCAGGTCACCGGGACCGATTCCCACAATGAAAAGTCTGGACATGAAAACCTTTTCTATCAATTTGTAGTTTCCGCTATGGCCAGGGTCACGTTGCCGCTTTTCACCTTCTTCAGCAGCAGGCTCCCCCCGCCGGAGGCAAGTAGCGCGGCGGGCTCGGCAACGCCGGCCGCACCGATCGCCTCCAGGGCATGGGGCGAGGGTGGGGACGGGACGGTTACCGAATTCAGAATGGCGCTTTCATAAGACTCCAGGGGAATCCCCCATTTTGCCGCAAAGGCCAGACGCCCGGCCTCGTCCCGCTTGGCGGAGGCGGTGGCAATGCATTTGACGCTTTTTATGGAGAGGAATATCCGTTTCAGGTTGACGCTTATTACTTCCTCGATCTCTTCCGTGGAAGTACCGCTGTTGCAACCGATGCCGAGCACCAGGTTTTTCGGACGAAGCACCAGCAGATCTTTCGATTGCGCCTGGGGCGGCAGGTGGCGGTTGGTGACGAACAGGAACCCCTTGGCGCCGCTTTTGAATGCTTCCATAAATGTTTCAAAAAAGGCGAGCTTTTCCAAGCCGTGGAAAAAGGGGCGCACCCGGCCGGTAGGGTCTACCACAGCAATATCCTCATTGTCGAGCAGGAGGGAATTGAGTATTTT
>Ga0137449_1000013_pt1 | contig 19227 bp, 10 predicted proteins | sample EasRivERMGT436_2_FD_104905 | JGI IMG/M metagenome (GOLD analysis project Ga0137449, IMG submission 104905) | Soil microbial communities from meander-bound floodplain in the East River, Colorado, USA - East River MetaG ERMGT436_2 | ecosystem: Environmental > Terrestrial > Soil > Floodplain ... | reverse complement strand
GCTATCAGCTCTCCTTGAGCGTCTTGTTAATGTACGCCTGCTGGGCAATGGTAAGGATATTATTGACCAGCCAGTATAGCACCAGACCGGACGGAAAGTTGAGAAACATGAAGGTAAATACGAACGGCAGGGCCATCATCATTTTCGCCTGGGCCGGGTCCATATTCGACGGTGTCATCTTCTGCTGGATGAACATGGTCACCCCCATCAACAACGGAAGAGGACCGACAGCAAAACCGCCAATCAGCGGCAATCCCGCGGGTATGACCCCGAAGAGGGCATCCGGAGCGGACAAGTCCTGTATCCAGAGCATGAAAGGAGCGTGGCGCAGTTCGATGGAAAACATCAAAGCCTTGTATAGTGCGAAAAAGACCGGAATCTGGATCACCATGGGGAGACATCCGCCCATGGGGTTGACCTTGTGTGTCTTGTAAAGCTCCATGACCGACTTGTTCATGGCGTCCCGGTCATTTTTGTGTTTCTCCTTCAATTCCGCCATCATCGGCTGTAATTTTTGCATATCCTTCATCGATTTGTAGCTCTTGTTCGTAAGCGGGTAAAACAGGGCCTTCAGGATGATGGTGATGATGATGATCGCCAGGCCGTAATTGTGCACGTATTTATAGAAGAATTGCAGCGCATAAAGAAGGGGTTTGGCTATTGCCGAAAACCAGCCGAAATCGATCACTTCCTCCAACCGGCTACCCTGGGCCTTCAGTATGATGAGATCCTTGGGGCCGAAATAGAGCCGATAAGAGACCGTCGCCGTTGCGCCGGGCGCAAGTGAAAGATGCGGCGAATTTATCACGTTCTCAACATAGGAGTTGTTCTGGCGGTATTGCACGGACGCAATGCTTCCCTTCACGCCAACAGCGGCGCTGAGAAAATACTTGTCCTCAAATCCGCACCAGAGTAACCTATTATTTGTTAAGGGCTTATTTTCTCCAATACCCAAATGCGCTAAGCCTCGACTGAATACCCCCCTATTATCTAAGGGCTTTCCTTCTTTTAGATCACTATAGGTTTGGGTCATCAGGCCGTTATCGGCATCGTAAATTGTCGGACCATGCACATCATAGCGGCTTTCGCCCGGTTTTATCGCGAAATAATTCTTCTCCACTAGCATCAGGGCGCCTTCCTGCTGCACCCCCGACCTGTTGCCGATCTGTTGATCAAGTCCGATTGCGTAACTATCGCCGGTTATGGTAAATGTCTTTTTGACATAATCGCCCTTAGTTGAGTGCAAAACAAATTCAAGGGTTTTCTTTTCCCCTTTTCCGACTTTCAATGTATCAGTATTCACGCTGTAGGTAGCAGCAGGGTCGAGAGGAAAACCGCTCCCCAAGGTCTTCAATGAGAAATTCTCTGGTGCATTTTCATCAATCAGCGCTATCGGTTTAGCGTCAGGCCCGGTTGTCGTTTTGTATTTTTTAAGAATCAGCTTTTTCAATGTAGCGCCATTAGTGCTGAAAACCGCCATATACAGGTCGGTCTCAACCACCACATCCTTTGTTCCAGGGGAAACAACGGGCTGCTGCGCCGGAATGACGGTCGAAACGGTAACGTTCTGCACTGCGGACTGCTGTTGCACCGGCTGTTGCGCTGGTATTTGCGTCTGCGGCGCCTTACTCCGCGGCAGCGGTGTGACCAGATGGGAATATCCGTACATTACCGCTATTGACAAGAGTACGGCTATTAAAACTCTCTTTTCCATGAATTCTCCTCGTTTCTTCTACTTAACAGGGTCATAACCGCCGGGATGATAAGGATGACATCTGGCCAACCGCGCAACCGTCAACCAGGCCCCCTTCAACAGGCCATGTTTTAGCAAAGATTGTATTGAATAATGTGAGCAGGAAGGATAAAATCGGCAGGTCATTCCCTTAAAGGGAGACAGAACTTTTTGATAAAACCTGATACCTGAAATAATAATATTTGTCAGCATGGCTAGCTATCCGAGGCGCTGCAAGGCAACCGTGAGCTCCTGGACGATATCCGGGAATTCAAGCTGCGCGGCCCCCGGCTTGGCGATTACATTATAATCCGATGCAACGAAAAACCCTTTGTTCCGCCGGTAAAACTCCCTGATCATCCTTTTACAGCGATTCCTTGCAACAGCGTTCCCTGTCTTGCGACTCGCGGTAATACCAATTCGCGCTACAGGGGAGAGGGCATTACCACGGATAATAATGAAGTGCTTTGTGTGGATCTTTCGTCCGCTGCCGGAAAGATTTAAATACTCATGCCTTTTCAGCAACCGCTCTCTCTTTGGAAAACTTTGGAGTGACAAGAACTATTTACTTGGCAGCGATGGTAACTGCCAATCTTTTCCGGCCACGGGCGCGTCTTCTTTTAATGACCAGCCGGCCGTTTTTACTGGACATCCGGACGAGAAAACCATGGGTCCTTTTACGTGATGTATTGCTTGGTTGAAATGTCCTTTTCATCTTCCGTGAACTCCTCTTTTTATGGATGCATTTTCTGAAGTAAATGATATTTCTAACCATATTGTGCTGGTTTTGTCAAGTTAAATTTTTTTTGTCCTTCAATAAATAGCCTTGCAAAAAGACCTCTCCTCTGGTAGTCTGCACATCCAAGTGCATCTTGCGATAAGCACTCCAATTTATTATCTAACTATTTGCTTTTACACGTATTAACTTATCAACACCTGTTGATAAACCTGTGTAAAACCAATATTCCGACTTTAGCCAACGGTGTAATCGCCTATTACCATTTTCTGCACGTCGAGTACTAACCTAAATACGGCCCTTACTACTACCTTCCTGATTTCCTGCCGTGTGCAGAATAAAAGCATCTGATCAACTTCAAAAGAGACGGATAAAGGTCTGGAAAAATATGGAAGAAATCTGGCTTGAAGCCCAATCCAATATTGAAAAGGTTCTCACCCCCCAGACTTTCAATACCTGGATCAGACCGATCAAGTTTTATTCCGCCACCAATAATCTCCTTGAACTGGCAGTACCTAATAAATTTATTCAGGAATGGCTCGTGGAGAAATATCTGGGGATGATCCAGGAGGCTGTCTCTTCGCTCACGGATGCGAAATATCAGGTCAGATTCAAAATCTTCGAATCGGCAGAGCCGGACAGAGTAATCAGGAATTCCCCAAAACCCGCAGAGGAACTTATTCTACCGGTAAAGGAAAAAAACAGAAACGCCGAATCAATATCCAACCTGAATCCCAAATACACTTTCGAAACCTTTGTCTGCGGAGCAAGCAACCAGTTCGCCCATGCAGCTTCTCAGGCGGTCGCCAATAATCCCGCTTCGAGTTACAATCCGCTCTTCATCTACGGCGGTGTTGGTCTCGGCAAAACTCATCTGCTCATTGCTATCGGCAATCACATAATCCAGAAAAACAAAAAAGCTCGTGTCAGTTACTATACTTCGGAAAAATTCATGAACGAGCTGATAAACTGTCTCCGTTATAATAAGATGGAGCAGTTCCGCAGCAAATTCAGAAGTATGGATGTTCTTTTGATCGATGATGTGCAATTTATTGCCGGCAAAGAGAGGACCCAGGAGGAGTTTTTTCATACTTTCAACTCGTTATATGAATCCCATAAGCAGATTGTTGTCACCTCAGACAAGTTTCCCAAAGATATCCCGGGGCTGGAAGAAAGACTTCGTTCCCGTTTTGAATGGGGACTGATCGCCGATATTCAACCGCCGGATATCGAAACTAAGGTGGCCATTCTAAAGAAAAAGGCTGAACTCGATGCTATTGCGCTTCCTGACGATGTCGCCCTTTTTCTGGCAACCAGCGCTACGAGCAATGTCAGGGAACTAGAGGGGATGCTCATCCGTCTCGGAGCATTTTCCAGCCTTACAGGTAATTCCATATCGCTCGCCATGGCCAAGGAAGTTCTTAAAGACATAATTGTTGATAAAACCAAGGAAATTACCGTAGAAATGATCCAGAAGCATGTTGCCGATTATTTCAAGCTGAAAATTCCCGATCTCAAATCCGACAAAAGGCTGAAGGCTCTGGTTGTGCCACGTCAGATCGCTATCTATTTATGCCGTGACCTTACCAAGTGCTCATACCCGGAGATCGGCGAAAAATTCGGCGGCAAAGACCATTCGACAATAATTCATTCTTTTAAGAAAATAGACAGGCTGATCTTGCAGAATATTGAGCTCAAAAATACTATTGAAGCGCTTAAAAGAAACCTTCTGACCTGAATATAAATCTGTGCATAACTCATCTTATCTGTGGAGATATTTATAAACTGTGTATAATATCGAAAAACCAACGGAGTTACCGTTCTAACCATCAACACCATTTATGCTGCCTTTTCAAGGTATATTGCGGGTTATCAACATATCCACAGCAATCTATCTGTTACTACTAAATGAATATAAATAATAAACAGAATACAGAGACGTGTTCAAAAGGAGGAGGAATGGAGTTTAAAATCGACAAAGAGACCTTTCTTCGGGCCTTGCAAAAAGTCCAGGGCATCGTTGAAAAAAGAAACACTATGCCCATTCTTTCCAATGTTCTTATCGAAGCTACTGCCGACACAATCTTTCTCACGGCAACCGACCTTGAAGTAGGCATGAAAAGCTCTTATCCCACCAGCGTGGTAAAAGAAGGGAAAATTACCGTTTCCGCCAAGAAGATCTATGAGATCATCAAAGAACTTGCCGATGAAGAAATCATATTTTCGACCAAAGAAAACGACTGGGTCGAAATCAGCTGCGGCAAGGCCCATTTCAACATCGTTGGTCTCTCGCCGGAAGAATTTCCCTATTTCCCGAAAATAAATGAAGAGCTCTTCGTCAAGATAAACAGCTCGCTGATCAGGGAAATGATCGACAAGACCTCATATGCAATCTGTCATGACGAAACAAAGTATAATTTGAACGGTATTTTCATAAAGGCACAACTGGAGGATAACCGTCAGATCCTGCGGATGGTGGCCACGGACGGACACCGGCTGTCGATTGCGGAAAAGGAGTTTACCGGCAAAATCGATAATGAGCTGCAAAAAGGGGTCATATTTCCCAAAAAGGGTGTTTTTGAGCTGAAAAAGATGACAGAAGAGGAAGAGGATGATATTATGATCTGCTTCCTGGATAACAATGCAGTTATCAAAAAGGGAAACACTTTTGTCGTCATGCGCCTGGTTGACGGTGATTTCCCTGATTACACAAGGGTAATGCCGGTCAATAACGACAAGGTTATTAAAATCAACCGCGAAATATTTTTCCATTCATTAAGAAGAATGTCCATTCTGTCGAGTGAAAAATTCAAGGGGATCAAATTCGACATAAAGTCCGGTAAAATGGAAATATCCGCCAGTAACCCGGAGTTGGGTGAAGCAAGAGAGGAAATAGATCTCGATTACGCAGGAGAGCCGCTCACAGTCCGCTTCAACGCCAGATACCTGATTGACGTCCTTTCCGTCCTTGAAGATGAGTTCGTCGAGATGGACCTGCGGGACGAGTTGTCGCCGGCGATTATGCGGCCGGCTGCTTCTACGGATTTTCGTTCGGTGATTATGCCGATGCGCCTCTAAGTAATCGACCGTGCCGGCTGATATTCATGAACCGCCTTAAAAGGCCTCTCTCCATAGGAGCGGCCTTTTTCGTGAACACAGACTGAGGCGTACATGAAACTAAAAAAACTTTCCCTTGCTTCTTTCAGGAACCTGCAAAACGCCGAACTTCTCCCCGGTTCCAGATTCAACATCATCCATGGAAGAAATGCCCAGGGAAAGACGAACCTGCTTGAATCCATTTATCTGTTGGGGACCATGAAGTCGTTCCGCATGGCCAGAAACAGTGAAATGGTTATGTGGGGCTCACCCTGCGGAATGATAGAAGGAGTGGTTGAACGGGATGGCGTTGCCAGGGAAATTGCGCTCACGGTAGAAAAATCCGGGAAGAAAGTCCGCCTCGACCATAAGCCGGTAGCGAAGCTGGCCGACTTTTTCGGCAGTTTGAATGTTGTAATATTTTCTCCGGAAGATATCGCCATGGTCAAGGGGATGCCGGATGTGCGCAGGAAGTATCTGGACCGGGCGGTTTTCAGCGGGGACGCCTCTTATCTGTTTTTTTACCACGAGTATTTCCGGACCTTGAGGAACCGCAATATTCTTCTGCGCAATGGCGATGACGGCGGGCTCGCCGTCTGGAGTGAAAAACTGGTGGAAGCGGGCGCCCGCCTCATAGCCAGCAGACTTGCTTACCTCAAGGAAATAGAAGGCTCTTTGCAGGAATTTTATGCGGCGATAGCCGGAAGCGGAGCAAAGGCCGGTATTGCCTACCGGCCCCATCTCCTTTCCGCGGAAGGGCTCTGCCAGGAGAGCCGTGCCAAGCTTGCCGCGGCTCTGGCAAATACGGCAGCCGAGGAGAAGCGCGCCGGTGCGACGGTTGTCGGCCCGCACCGTGACGATGTAGATTTCCTACTAGGGGGAAAGGTATTGAAACACCATGCCTCCCAGGGAGAACAGCGCAGTTTCGTCCTTGCGCTGAAGATGGCGGAGATCGAGTACATCCAGAGAAGGCACGGCGATCCGCCGGTGCTCCTGCTTGACGACATGACATCAGAACTCGATCAGGAGAGAAACCGCAATCTGATGGAATTCTTAACGCAAAAAGAGATGCAGGTTTTTATCACGACCACCGCTCCGGAAAACATTCCGCTCGACGGCCGCGATAATAACCGGACTTACCTGGTGGAAGCGGGGAAGGTATTTCAATAGCAAGCTATTAAGAGGTAACAATGACTGAAGAAATTGATAATGAATACGGCGCCGATCAGATCAAGGTGCTCGAAGGGCTCTCCGCGGTAAGAAAGCGGCCGGCCATGTATATTGGCGCTACTTCCGCCCAGGGACTTCACCATCTTGTTTATGAGGTTGTGGACAATTCGATCGATGAAGCCTTGGGAGGCTACTGCGATGAGATCGAGGTCACCATCCATGTGGACGGCTCGGTAACTGTTGTCGACAACGGCCGCGGCATCCCGACCGACATTCACCCGACCGAGGGTGTGTCCGCGGCGGAGGTCGTGATGACGGTCCTCCATGCCGGCGGCAAGTTCGACAATACCTCCTACAAGGTTTCCGGGGGTCTCCACGGAGTCGGCGTGTCCGTTGTGAACGCCCTGTCTAAAAATCTCGATCTCGAGATCCGGCGTGACGGCAAAATCTTCCGCCAGACCTACCATCGCGGCGAACCGGTATCGCCTCTTGTCATAGACGGGGAGACAAAGAAACGGGGGACGAAGATCACCTTCCTCCCCGACGACGAGATCTTCGAGACAACCGACTTTTCTTTCGATGTCCTCTCCCAGAGGCTGCGGGAGCTCGCTTTCCTGAACGCCGGAGTGCGGATCAAGATCACTGATGAGCGGGATGAGAAGAAGCACGATTTTTTCTACGAGGGGGGAATCATCTCCTTCGTGGAATACCTCAACCGGAACAAGGTCGCACTTCACCCGAAGCCGATTTTCATCAACGGCGAAAAAGGTGGTGTGGAGATCGAGATGGCCCTTCAGTACAACGATTCCTACGACGAGAAGGTCTTCTCCTTCGCCAACAACATCAACACCCACGAAGGAGGGACCCACCTGATCGGCTTCAAGGCCGCTCTCACCCGGACCATGAATACTTACGCCACCGCCAACAACCTTCTTAAAAACGTCAAGGTCTCCATCTCCGGCGAGGACCTGCGCGAGGGGCTTACCTCCGTTATCTCGATAAAGATATCGCAGCCGCAGTTCGAGGGGCAGACCAAGACAAAACTCGGCAATTCAGAAGTCAAGGGTTACGTGGAAACCCTGATGAACGAAAAGCTCGCCGTCTATCTGGAAGAGAACCCGCAGGTGGCCAAGCGGATACTGGAGAAGTCGATTGACGCGGCCCGGGCCCGCGAGGCTGCGCGGAAGGCCCGCGAGCTCACCCGGCGCAAGGGGGCGCTCGATATATCGAGCCTCCCCGGCAAGCTCGCTGACTGCCAGGAAAAGGACCCGGCGCTTTGTGAGCTCTTCCTGGTCGAGGGTGATTCGGCCGGCGGCTCGGCGAAACAGGGACGCGACAGGAAATACCAGGCGATCCTCCCGCTCAAGGGGAAGATCCTGAACGTGGAGAAAGCCCGCTTCGACAAGATGCTTTCCTCTCAGGAGATCGGCACTCTCATCACAGCGCTGGGGACCAGTATCGGCAAGGAAGACTTCGATGTCGCCAAGCTCCGCTACCACCGGATCATCGTCATGACCGACGCCGACGTGGACGGCTCCCACATCCTGACTCTCCTGCTCACCTTTTTCTTCCGCCAGATGACGGCGCTCGTTGAACGGGGCCATCTCTACATCGCCCAGCCCCCTCTCTACAAGATCAAACGGGGGAGGAAAGAGCAGTATCTGCGCAATGAGGCCGCCCTCCAGGCCTACCTCCTGGAGGAGGGGACCGAGGATATGACCCTCTTCCTGGAGAACGGCGCCAGGACATACACCGGAAAGCAGATCATCCCGCTGGTAAAGCAACTTGTTGAGTTCAAGACCCTTTACGACCGGGTGGTGAAAAAGGGACTGAACGAGGAACTGGTGCGCGTCTTTCTCCGCTGCGGCGTGAAGGCGGGGATCGAGGACACCGAGGGACTCACCCCCTACCTGGCGAATATGGCGCAGATATGCGAGGGGACGGAGTTCGAAGTCCGCGATAACCGGATCATAATCCGGATCGGGAACTTGAGGAGCGCCATCGACAGCCATGCCTTTGCCGCCCTCAGCTCTTATGAGTACGGTCTCCTGCTGGAAAGTCACCGGAGGGTGCGCGAGCTTTTCGGCGACGGCCGGGCGATCGTCTCGCAGGAAGGGAAGACGCTGTTCGAGACCACCCGCGGCATCGATCTCCTCTCGTTCTTCATGGACACGGCCAAGAAAGGGCTCTATATCCAGCGCTACAAAGGCCTTGGGGAGATGAACCCGGAGCAGCTCTGGGAGACCACCATGGAGCCGACCAACCGGCTGCTCCTCCAGGTGAAGATAGAGGACGCGGTAGAGGCGGACGCCACCTTCACCGTCCTCATGGGAGACCAGGTAGAGCCGCGCCGGGAGTTCATCGAGCAGAACGCGCTGAATGTGTCGAACCTGGATATATAAAATCACACCCTCCCCCTTGCCCCCTCCCATAAAGGGAGGGGGGACCGGCAAGCGAAGCTCCCTCTCCCCTGGTGGGAGAGGGTCGGGGTGAGGGGGAAAATTGAGGATACAAGATGCTTGAAACCGTAAACAAAACCGCCGTCAATATCGAAGACGAGATGAAGCGCTGTTACATGGACTACGCCATGAGCGTAATCATCGGCCGGGCCCTCCCCGATGTGCGGGACGGGCTCAAGCCGGTGCACCGGCGCTGTCTGTTCGCCATGCACGACATGGGGAACGACTGGAACAAGCCGTACAAGAAATCGGCCCGCGTGGTCGGTGACGTGATCGGCAAGTACCATCCCCATGGCGACACGGCCGCTTACGACACCATCGTCAGGATGGCCCAGGACTTTTCGCTCCGCTACCCGCTGGTGGACGGCCAGGGGAACTTCGGCTCCGTGGACGGCGACTCGCCGGCTGCCATGCGTTACACTGAAGTGCGCCTGACCCAGCTCGCCCACGAGCTTCTGGCCGACATCGAGAAGGAAACAGTGGAGATGGGGCCCAACTACGACGACTCCCTGAAGGAGCCGCTCGTTCTCCCCTCCAGGTTTCCGAACCTCCTGGTCAACGGCTCCTCCGGAATCGCGGTGGGGATGGCGACCAACATTCCTCCGCATAACCTGGGGGAGGTAATCGATGGAATCATTGCGGTCATCGGCAATCCTGAAATTACGTTCGAGGAACTACATGCCATTATCCCCGGTCCCGACTTTCCCACCGGCGGCTTCATCTACGGCCGGGAAGGGATTCTCCAGGCCTACCGGACCGGCCGCGGCATCATCCAGATGCGCGCCAGGGCCATGATCGAGACCCAGAAAAAAACCGAACGCCAGTCGATCATCATTACCGAAATCCCTTACCAGGTGAACAAGGCGCGGCTCGTCGAGAAGATCGCCGAGCTGGTGCGGGAAAAGCGGATCGAAGGGATCTCCGATCTGCGCGATGAGTCGGACCGGGACGGGATGCGCATCGTCATCGAGCTGAAGCGGGACGAGAACCCCCAGGTGATGCTCAACCAGCTCTACAAGCACACCCAGATGCAGTCCTCCTTCGGCATCATCAACCTGGCCATCGTCGACAACCGGCCGCGAGTCCTGACGCTCAGGGAGACCATCTATTACTTTATCGACCACCGCCGCGAGATCGTCACCCGGCGCACCATCTTCGACCTGAAAAAGGCGGAGGCCCGCGCCCATATCCTGGAGGGGTTGAAAATCGCCCTCGACTGGTTGGACAGCGTTATCGAGCTGATTCGCGCTTCCGGCACCCCTGCGGAGGCGAAACAACGGCTGATGGAGGGGCTCTTCTCCGATGCGGAGTGGCTGAACAAACTTGCCATCCCGCTCCCCGTGAACGTCGGCGAGTATGAACTGCCGGTCCGTCTTTCCGATCTTCAGGCCCAGGCGATCCTCGAAATGCGGCTGCACCGCCTGACCGGACTGGAGCGGGAAAAGATCGTCCAGGAGTACCTCGAAATCCTGAAATACATCGCCCGGCTGAAGGAGATACTCGCTTCGGAAATCGAGATCCTCAACATCATCACCGGCGAATTGCGCGAGCTGAAAGTAAAGTTCGGCGACGAGCGGAGGACCGAGATCGTCGGCCAGACCGCCGAGATATCCCTTGAAGACACCATCGTCGAAGAGGATATGGTGGTGACCATCAGCCATACGGGTTATATCAAGCGCAATGCCGTCACCCTCTATCGCGCCCAGCGCCGCGGCGGCAAGGGGAAGACCGGGATGAAGACCAAGGAAGAGGATTTCGTCGAACACCTCTTTATCGCCTCCTCCAAGGACTACATGCTCTTCTTCACCGACGCCGGCAAGGTCTTCTGGCTCAAGGTCTACGAAATCCCCGAAGGGGGACGGGCGACCCGGGGAAAGGCGATCGTCAACCTGCTGAACCTCTCCCCCAATGAGAATATTTCCGCTATCCTGCCGGTGAAGGAGTTCAGCGAAGACAAATTCATCATGATGGCGACCCGCCTGGGGGTGGTGAAAAAGACCTCCCTCCTCGAATACTCGCACCCGCGCACCGGCGGCATCATAGCCGTGAATCTGGACGAGGGGGACAAGCTGATCGCCGTATCCCTCACCGACGGCAAGCAGGATGTGCTCCTCGCCTCCAAGTACGGCAAGTCGATCCGCTTCCGGGAAGAGGATGCCCGGCCAATGGGGCGAGTCACCAGGGGAGTGCGGGGGATGTCCCTGGAGGATGACGATGTGGTGATCGGGATGGCGATTGTGAACGAGCAGTTCACCTCCTCCACTCTTTTCACGGTCACCGAACACGGCTTCGGCAAAAGGACCGAGCTTACCGAATACCGCAGACAAAGCCGCGGCGGCAAAGGGGTCATCACGATCAAGACAACGGAGCGTAACGGCTGCGTTGTCGACATCAAGCAGGTAACCGACGAGAACGACCTGATGCTGATCACCGACCAGGGCAAGATCATCCGGATGCCGGTCGCAGGCTTCTCGGTCATCGGCCGCAACACCCAGGGGGTGAGGCTGATGGTGACGGAAGAGGAAGAGCGGATCGTGGCGGTTGCCAGGCTGGCCGAAAAGGAAGAAACGGATGACAGCGGTGAAGATGAGGATATCCTCGTTGACGAGGAGACTCCGGAAGATAATGAATAAACCATAACGGATTTTCTTATGGAACGCTGTAAAAAGATCGATGAGAGCCTCAAGGAACGGCACGGCATTGTCCGGCTCCTGGAACGGCTGAAAAACGACGACATAACGCTCGACGAGATCGAGGAGATCGGCGTCAAGCTCAGGAAATCCGGGAAACGCGCTCTCTCCCCACTGGTGCGACGGCTCTGGCGGGAGAGAAGCGGCGATCTCATCTCAAAATATACCTATCTGTTAGATTTCTTCGAAGAGGACGTCTGGCTGGACCAGCTGATCCAGATCGCCCTGCGCCGCAGGGACCTTGAGGAGGAGGGAAAAGCGGCGCTCCTGGCGGCCCTGGAAGGATACGGCATCGATGTGACCGTTCCCCCCTTTTCAACAATCCTGGCGGATCTCGGCGGCCCGCTGCGGTCCACCCTGCCGAAAATGCTGGACAAGGGGGAAGAGGGGCTCATCAGTTTCCTGGAGGATTTCCTCTTTGCAATGCCGGAACTGCGTCTGGCAATTATCCGGGAACTCCCATATGTTCCCGATTCGCGGATTGTCTCAGTTCTGGAACTCCTGTTGAGAATCGACGATCCGGCGATTGCCGGTGAAGCGGTCGGCGCGCTGGGTAAAATCAGGGAGCCTGCCGCGGTCGAGCTGCTGAATTGTTTAAAGGAGAGTCCCGACAGCGCCATCCGGAAACTTGCGGCGACAAACCTGCGCCGGCTCTCCTTTCTGGGAATTGACATCACTGCTGTTAAGCGGGCCCCGGAACTTTCGCTTCCCTATTATGCCTCCTGCGTGAGCCCCCTTGATGGATCGGGGTTCAGGACCCTCTGGCTTTGCCGCTGGAGTGGGGAAGGCCGGCTCGCTTCGCTGTTCATGCAGATTCACGATTCGCTAGGGATGACAGCGGCATGGGGGAACAGCCGGCTCGACGTATTTGCATGCGCCAAGCAGTGGGAGGAAATCCGGCTTGAGGAGGGGGCGGCAACCATAGCCACGGAGTATGCCCTCACCCTGGCCAATGATGCTGTTTTCCGTTGCAGGGAGCAGAGACAGCTTCTCCCTCCGGAATATTATGTTCTGGGGGGGGCGTTTCAGGATGGAATGCGGGTCCCGTTGCCTTACACCCCGGACTTTTCCGAATATGAACCGCCCGCGGCTGCCGCCGTCTCCCGGATGATTGCGAGAAGCGCGGCGCTGTTCGATGATGACTATTTTGCCGGGTGGTATCTCGCCTGCGGCAGGGTTTATGATTTTGCCGAAGAGTGGGTCGAGCTGGAGAAGAGATCCGGCAACAGCACTCTGACACGGGAGATGGAATCACTCGTGGCAAGATTCTGCGGGGAGCTCCTGGCGCCGGAGATGGGAACGATACGTGCCAGGCTTATATTGACCGCGGACCTGATGCGGCGCACCGACCGGGAAAAAGAACTGATTGAACAGACCCTGGCAGTGGCGCTGAACCTGTCGAATTGCGGCTTGCCGCCGCACAGGCACCCCTTTCTCAAACGCTTCGCCCTCGAAAGCATGGATATGGCCAGGGATTCCCTTGCCGAAGGTTACGACCTGAGAGAGCAGGAGTGCGATGAGGATGAATGGGAATAGCAGGAAAAGGATGAAGGATGAATTATGAAGGATGAAAGGTCACTTCGTCGGTTAAGGAGAGTTGCGGGATGAACGAGAAAATCGGAGTCATCGGCGCGGGGAGCTGGGGGACGACACTGGCGGACCTCCTTGCCAAGAAAGGGCACGACGTGACGCTCTGGGCGCACGAGCCGGAAGTGGCCCAGGAGATGGCGGAAACCGGCGTCAACAGCCCATTTCTCCCCGGCATCCGGCTTTCGCCCCGTCTAGCCTTCACCAATTCGCTCCATGAAGCAGCAACGGACAAGGATCTGCTGTTGTTCGTGGTGCCGTCCCAGGTCGTGCGGGTGGTGCTCAAGGCCATTCTCCCTTCTTTGCCGCAAGGGGCTACGATCGTCAGCGCCTCCAAGGGAGTCGAGCTTGAAACCCTGATGCTCGTCTCCCAAATCTACGAAGAGCTTCTTCCCCCTGAGCTGTTTCGTAATTTTGCCGCCTTTTCCGGCCCCACCTTCGCACGGGAAGTGGCCCGGGAGATGCCTTCGGCCGTGGTCGCGGCGTCGGCTGAACCGGAGGTTGCCGGCCATGTGCAGAGCGTCTTCACGACTGGATATTTAAGGGTCTACACCAATAACGATGTAACCGGCGTTGAACTGGGCGGGGCCATAAAAAATGTCATCGCCATCGCTGCGGGGATATCTGACGGCCTCGGTTTCGGCTGCAACACCAGGGCCGCCCTTATTACGCGGGGGCTGGCGGAAATGACCCGTCTCGGCATCGCCATGGGGGCCAGAAGCTCGACCTTTGCGGGGCTTGCCGGGATGGGAGACCTGGTGCTGACCTGCACCGGCGACCTGTCGCGCAACCGGAGCGTGGGGATGAAACTGGGCCAGGGAATGAAACTGGCCGAGATCCTGGCGGAGATGCGAATGGTCGCGGAAGGGGTCAAGACCACTGAATCGGCCCGCAACCTGGCGGCTAAGCTCGGAGTGGAAATGCCGATTACAGAAAAAGCCTTCCAGGTGCTCTATCATGACAAACCGGCGCGGGAAGCGGTCATTGAGCTGATGACCAGGGATTTGAAGGCGGAGGGGGTGTAATAACCTCTCGCTGGTTGCTTAAACTTACAGCAAGGCAAAATTAAGGATCGTCCATGCTACCTCGGTTCGGCATCCGCAGCAAACTTTTTTTGTCCATCCTGCTGATCCTTCTCCTGTCATATTCCACCCTTGTTTATACAACCGTAAAGAGCCTCTACGCCACCCTGGAAGAAGATATCGGCAAGGAACTGGCCACCAATCTCAAATATATCCAGAGTCAGTATCTTGCCCGCGCTGATCTGATCAAGTATTCCCTTTTGCAGCCGGCCTCCTCGGAATATGTCCAGAAACGACTGCAGGCAAATGACAAGGCCTGGCTGAAGGGTGCCCTGCTGCGCTGGGAAGACAACCTCCCCTTTATCGACACCCTGACGATCGTGGATGTGCGGAAAAGGGTCGTTGCCAGGGCGTTCAGCAATCTCTCGGGTGACCGGTACGAACTGAACGGGTTAATAGAGCGGGCTTTTCGCCAGAGAAAACCGGTTGTTTCCACGGAACTGGCGCCGTACTCAATGCTCTGCCGCGAAGGAAAAACCAGATTCTGCGTCCCGCCGGCAAACAGGGAAGCAATGCTGGTGGTGGTAGTTGTGCCGATGGTCGCGCCGGACGGGGATTTGCGCGGCGCGCTGATAGCCGCGGACATCCTCAACAATGACCCGCATCTCCCCTACAAGGTCCAGGAAATCTTCGGCAAGGAAGTGGAGGTGGCCATAACCCAGCGCAATTTCAGGATTGCCAGCAGCCTAGTTGATGAAGTGCTCCTTCCCGTTACAATCGCTCCGGAAATCCTCGCCAGGCTGGAAAAGGGGGAGACCTACCGGGGTATGGCGCCGATCGGGGAGAATCTCTACGAAACCGCGTTCGCGCCGATTAAAAACAGCCGGGGAGATTTTGTCGGTTCATTTTCAGTTTCCCTGTCGAAAGGGCATATAAACAAGATCCGCCGCGATAACCTGCGCAATATTCTGGTGTCCGCAATAGTCGGCATCGTCCTCTCCTTCGCTCTCGCCTATATTGTCGCGCGCAAGCTCGCCGGGCCGCTGCGCGAGCTTGCGGCCGGGGCACGGCAGATAGAAAACGGCGACCTGAGCCAGCGGGTAAATGTCACGGAGCTGGATGAGGTCGGGATGCTTGCCAATTCTTTCAACAGGATGGCCGGCGCCCTTGCCGAACGAGACCGGACCATCAGGGGAAATACCCGTGAGCTGCAGGTGCTCAACGAGCAACTGGAGAAAAAAGTCGCGGAAAGGACGAACGAACTGAGCATGGAAATGGAGAGACTGGAGGCCATTCTCACCTCTATGGTTGAAGGGGTGGTGGTTACCGATCACGATAACCGGGTTATATTGTGCAACCCGGCCGCCCAGCAGATATTCGACCTGGTTCCTCACCGGGTTTTAAATAAGCAGATCGATGACGCATGCAAGGTCGGAGATTTCTGTGTCCTGGTTGACTATATCCGGCAGATGCGGGAAGAGCACGGGCTTGCGGCTGCCCGGGAGGAAGAGGCCGAGGTAAAGGGGAAGAAACTGAAGATCAATATCGCCCCGCTCCTGGATGACGGGGGAGAATTCGCCGGGGTCGTGATGTCGATCCGGGACATTACCATGGAGGAAGAAGTTGACCGGATGAAGACCGAATTTATTTCAACGGTCTCCCATGAGTTGAAGACGCCCCTCACTTCCATGAAGGGTTCGCTCCAGTATATCATTAACAGGGGTAAATGGCAGACCGATACCGAACCGGAACTCCTCAAGGTCTGTCTGCGCAATACCGACAGGCTGATACGGCTTATCAACGATATTCTCGACATCTCGAAAATCGAGGCGGGGAAGATGTGTTTTTCCCTGAAACCCCAATCGATCGGCGAACTGGTGCGAGATGCGATAGAGGAGATCAGCGGATTTGCCATGAATCGGAATGTTTCGATCAACAATTATGTCGGCCTTGACCAGCCGCGGGTCTACGCCGACCATGACCGGCTGATCCAGGTACTGACTAACCTCCTCTCCAATGCCGTCAAATTCTCGCCGACCGGGAAGAAAGTTATGCTCAGCGCGAAAAGAGAGGGCAATTACGTAGCGGTATCGGTTGCGGACGAGGGGGAGACAATCCGCTGGTCGGACCGGGACAAGCTGTTCCGAAAGTTTCAGCAGTTGCACGCCGTCGGCACGACTGAGGGTGGCGGCACAGGACTTGGCCTGGCCATCTGCAAGGAGATCGTCGAGCGGCATCACGGCAGGGTTTATTATCAGGAAGGCGCGGGCGGGGGGAATGTATTCACATTCACGGTGCCGATTTACGAGGTGTTTTGATGAACAGGGATAGATTGCTGATAGTTGATGATGAAGCGGATATCGCCCTTATCCTCAAGCTGCAACTGGAGGATGTCGGGTACAAGACGGTCAGGGCTCGCGATGGGATCGAGGCGCTCGAACATATCGACAAAGAGAAATTCGCCCTTATTCTTCTCGATATAAAGATGCCGCGCATGGACGGCATGCAGGTGCTGGCGAGGGTCCGCCAGGATTATCCGGATACCGGAGTGGTGATGATGACCGCTCACGGAAACGAGGATATCGCCGTGGAAGCGATGAAAAACGGGGCCATAGATTATATCGCCAAGCCATTTTCCACCGACGACCTGGTAAAAAAGGTGGAACGGGCAATTCAGTTTCATCGGACCAGGCAGGATAACCTCCGTCTGTCACTGCAACTGGAGGCGGAACGGCAGAAGATGGGGGCGATATTGCGGGGGATGGCCGACATACTGGTGGCGGTAGACAGCGAAGGGCGGATCATCACGGTCAACCGCCAGGCGGAACTGCTGTTCGGCATGGAGCAGGAGAAACTGCTGGGGACTCCGGTTGAAGATATACTCAAGGCCGATATTCCCCCCGAGCGGCTCCCCTGCCGGGTTGTCCTCGCGACCTCCGCTCCCGATCTCGATGTCTCCTACAATATCCTCTGGGGGAAAAAGAGCATCCCGGTGTTATCCAGTGCGACGCCGCTACTGGACGGCTCCCTGCACCTGTGCGGCAGCGTGGAGATAATCCACGACATATCCACGCTCAAAGCGCTGGAGCAGGAGCGGGAAGATTTCGTCAGCATGCTCTCCCACGACCTGAAGTCGCCGATCACCGCCATAGTGGGGTCTCTCGATCTGGTCCGGGAAAAGCGGCTGGGGCCGGTCAACAAAGACCAGCAGGAATTCCTGGAATCGGCCATCGAAAGCTGTAGCGAAATGGTGGATATGATCGACACCCTGCTCGACATCCACAAATTCGATGCAGGCAAGATGGTGATGGATTTCAAAGAGGAAGAGCCGCATCTGCTCATCGAGAAGATCGTCAACCGCTTCCGGCCGGTGGCGGAGCGCGCCGATTTGAACCTGTTTGCGAGCATAAACGAGCCGCTGCCAACAGTGAAGGTGGATCGAACCAAATTTTCCCGGCTCCTCTCCAACCTTCTCTCCAACGCATTAAAGTTCACCCCGGAGAATGGCGAGATAGAGATTGCGGCTATAGTTGTCAAAGCCTCCGCAGAGATGAAAAAACGCATACCCGAGCAGATCTTTCCCGGCCGCGAACTAACCGGGAAAAACAAATTTCTGCAGATCTCCGTGCGGGACACCGGCGTCGGGATACCCAAAGAAGCCCTCCTCTCCATCTTTGACCGGTTTGAGCAGGTCAAAACCAGGCGGATGGGAAAAACCGCAGGCTCCGGGCTGGGCCTCACCTTCTGCCGCAAGGTCATGGACGCGCATCATGGCTATATCTGGGCGGAGAGCGTGGAGGGGAAAGGGAGCACTTTCTTCCTTCTCTTCCCGCTTGACTAAAACCAGTTCAAAGTTCTATGTTCTAAGTTCAAACCTAGAACCTGGAGCCTTACACACATGACCGCTTCGATTGTACTCCATAATATAACCAAGCTCTATGGCCGGATTCGAGCGGTGGACGATTTTTCCCTGGAAGTCAGCCGGGGGACGATCTTCGGCCTGCTCGGACCCAACGGCGCAGGGAAAACCACCCTCATCAACATCCTTACCACCCTGATCCGTCCCACAGGCGGCGAGGTTTTTGTCGAAGGGCACAGCACCCTTACCCAGGCGCAGGCGGTGCGCTCTATCATCGGCGTGGTCCCGCAACTGAACAACCTCGACCGCTACATCACCGCCCGCGAGAACCTTGTCCTGCACGCCCGGATGCACGGCATGGCGCCATCCGCATATAACCGCCGCATCGATGAGCTGCTGGAGTTGACCGGACTTTCCGGCCGTCGCAACGATTTCCCAGACGCCTTTTCCGGCGGCATGCAGCGCCGCCTGGTGGTGGCCCGGGCGCTGCTGCACAATCCGCTGGTCCTTTTCCTGGACGAGCCGACCACCGGTCTCGATCCCCAGTCACGGCGGGCTGTCTGGGAGTATATCCAGGGATTGAAGGAAAAGATGACCATATTCCTCACCACCCACTACATGGACGAGGCCGACACGCTCTGCGACCGGATAGTCATCATGGACCAGGGGAAGTCCCTGGTTGACGGATCCGTGGCGCAGTTGAAAAGGCGGTTCAACCATGCCCCCATCTATGACCTGGAGTTCCGTGCCGATTCCGACCGTTACGAAGCGCTGCTGCGCGGGCTTCCGTACGTAAAGTCGGTGGAAAGAGAGGGGAACCGGTTCCAAGTTGCGCTCTCCGGCGAGGAAGCACTCAAGCCGCTTTTGGAGAGCATC
>Ga0137449_1000012_pt1 | contig 20300 bp, 37 predicted proteins | sample EasRivERMGT436_2_FD_104905 | JGI IMG/M metagenome (GOLD analysis project Ga0137449, IMG submission 104905) | Soil microbial communities from meander-bound floodplain in the East River, Colorado, USA - East River MetaG ERMGT436_2 | ecosystem: Environmental > Terrestrial > Soil > Floodplain ... | reverse complement strand
CGCCCGAGCGTTCGCTGGTTTGGCAGACCGCAGCGCAGTGGCAGCGTCAAGATATAGCTGACCTGTTGCTAGGCGCTCATCATGCCCTGCAGCTAGCAATCGTTGTATCAAGTCGCGGTTTGTCTCACCACGCGGATCAGCCATCACCCCAGCTCCGGCACATACAGATCGGGCGTTTTGAGCGCCTCAACCAATTCCGGATGCTCGAGCAAATGCTCTCCTTGATCCTTCTCGAGCGGGTTCCACGTGTTCTTACGGAAATGCAAAAGCTTCCACTTCTCTGGCTCCTGACTTTTGCAGAGTATGGCGTACCCACACCCTCCATATGCTGCGCAGGCGGACTTTGTCAGTGCCATTTCGAACTTGTTATTCTTCCAGGCACGAATCCATCGCTCGAGCTTGTAATGCAGCTGCTCCCACCAGCGGTCGATTTCCCACTGGGATCTCGTCACCAGTACTTCCGCGTGCGAGATCTTGGTCTTAAGCAGGCCAACGCCGCGAATCAGCGCGCCTGCCACTGGATAGCCAAAGGTCTTGGCCGCTCTGATATACCCAGTAAACTGGGAATCAAGATCCCATTGACCCGCCCATGAGTCGCCAAGTTGACTCGCAGTTTTTTCGTCTGTAACCCAGAGAACATTGTGCATCTCGCCAATCATATCCGCTCTTCCTCCGTAGAGGATCGGATCACCCGTGACTGGATGGGGCATCTCGGTGGGCATAGCGAAGGTGAATTCGACCATCGCCTTACCGTTGGCCGCGATCAGGGGCTTACACGGATCGACTCCGAATGGATATCGCAGCATGTAGCTGTCGAACGCTCGAATCACGTTGTCGCAGGATTTGTCTCCAGTGCGTGCCGGAGGCGGCTGGATTGGCCCGTAGAACTTGAGGATCGCCTCGAGGCCTTGACGCTTCGCCTCATCTGCATCCGTGTGCTGTTCGTAGAACGCTCGCCGCCCAACCTCGAGGCCATGGGCAAAGGCGCCGCCTGCGTGCAAGTGGATGTTCGGCGCGGAGGGGATGATGCGCTCGACTGCGAAATACTCGCCCTTCTTCTCACAAAGGACGAAATCGCTCATTGAGGTATTGTCGATCAGTGATGGGAACGGCGGACGCTCAGAGATCATTGGCTTTTTCCATCTCATGCCAGCTGTTTTCGACTGGACATTGAGCGTAGCCTGTAACGGCAGCAACAAAGAACTTGGCGGCTGGGTTAATCTTGGAAAGCCTGATTGCTTCTTCCTTTGCGGATTCTCGGGAGGTGTGCCGGAAAGATGTAGGCATGAGATTACCATCTCTCATGACAATCCAAAAGCGATTCATTGCGATTTCTCCTTTGCGCCCGGAGTGGGCTGTAAAAGAAAGGGCGGAAGAATCGCTCCTTCCGCCCTTGCTTTTAAAGTCCGAGATCCTCGAGATCTTTGCTCAGTTGCTCATCGCTTAGCGTGGACTTCTTCCCCCGCTTGGGCTTGGCATCCGCAGCGAGAACGACCTCGACTTGGCGCGAACGCAGGGTCTCAAATACCATTCGAGCTTCCTCGACGGTGAGCCCTTCGTTGCGAAGCACTTTCTTTCGCAGGTCATTGCGTTCTTCCTGCGTCAGGGTGCGCGGCTGTTCTTGCACTACGGCTTGTTCCATTTCAGCTCCTTTCTAAAAAAGTCCCGGCGGTGGGGGAGAACTTCCAGGCTCCGTTCAGGGGGAGAGACCTTCACCTGGAATACCGCCGGGACACCCGATACTATGGGGTATGTCGCCCCAGTTGTCAAGAACACTATTACCCGCCCCGTTCCACTGCTTCCAACTGCGAGAGGATTTCCTTTTTCCTCTCCTCAATCCATCCGCGGAGCAATTGCTCGATCAGCTTGCTTCTCGCTCCGACTTTGGGCTTTCCCCTCATAGGATCGAGGAGGAGAAGCTCCACTTGCGCAGCTAGATCGCTCGGCAACGAAATGCTCCACTCGATAGGAGGCACTACGTTCTGAGGTCTGCCGAGGCGACTCATTTGCCGTTCCAACCTTTGATCAATGGCAGCTTACCCTCGAGCCAGCCGAGATAGAGTAGACAGCTCTCCTCGTCCCCGGAGTGGAGGACGTAACTTGGATCGTCATCGTCAGCATCCTCGCCCGCGTAGCCGAACACCGCGTGAGTGTCAGAGAGATCCTCCACTTCAGCGAGTGCTTCGACGCGGATGACTCGTACATCCTCAAGGTTGACAAAATTGCCAGATGAATCCTTGATCCAGCTCATGGAGTAAACTCCTGGTTGGGCATTGGTGCCTGGACGTGCAGTGGTACCTCAAATGTCACAATGAGGCCTGTCTCGCCGTTGACTGAGCATCCCCAGCCAATATCAACCACCTTCGTCTCTGGATGGAGCAGCTTAAGCCCCTTCAACGCCTTGACCAGGCCGCCGAATTCCGCCTGGCGCCGACGCTTAAGCTTGATAGTCCAGAGGGACTGAACTAGCTGCTCCAGTATACCAGCCTTCTCACTGGAAATGAACATCGAGTTGTCCATCAAATGACTCCTTTGGTAATAAGATCGAGTCCTGGGCATTTGGTTGGCTCCGCCCAAGATTGAGCCAAGTCGGCCGCGGTAAGCAAACCGCAGGTAACTCTCTCCTTTCCCTTTTCTGTGTCGAGATACTTGCATCCCGCGCAGCGATTGCCGAGTTCGAAGACGCGCTCGACGGCTGTCCAGCCCGTACACTTTCCGCCCATAAACCTGTGCGGGAATATGTAGGCTGAACATTGACAGCTTGGGGTCTTGCTGCCTCGACCCATCAATCCGCCCTTATGAATTGACCGTCTGATGTCATACCATTGGCCCCTTGGCAAGCCAATCCTTTACCTTCTCCGGGCTTCCCCAGCAAATTCCTGGAGCCTCGTTGAAGAGCCACGAGACGTAGATCGGAATAACCTTGATATTCTCCGAATCTGCTCGCATGCAAGCCTCCTTGAGGTTGTTCTCCAGTATCGCTCGAAGAAACGAGCCAGTTGGCACTCGCTGCTCGACGTATCGCTTAAGCCCGTCGAGGTTCTTTGCCAAGTCGTAATTCATGATCCAGGTCATGGTTGTACTCCTTCTGGAATCACTTCCGCTCCACCGCATTCGAACAAGATGAGCACGTCGTTCCACTCCTCCACGCTGAAGACCAGCTCGCCGCACTTGGCGTATGTCTGGTTCTCAGCAGGAGCAGTGAACACTCTGCAGTGCACGTGCCCTCCTTGTTGCTGATACCGCACTCGCATCTTCATGTTAGTGTATGTTGTCAAAGGCGTGCGCGAGAGCGTCTATGAATCTTGCACCTGCCTCGGCGAGCTTCACCTGGGCATCGGTGAGGCGAGTCGCTTTGCCCTCGCGAGCTTCGAAAGCTTCCTTCTTAAACCGCTCGATTTGACTCAAGCTTCGCTCGATCGAGTCGCTCATTCCCTTGTCATAGCCTTCACCCCAGGCTTTCTGTGTTTGCCTTGCGATTCCACGGAGCTTCGAAGCAGCAGCAGTACCAGCTGTCGATAGACCCGCGGGAAAAGCTGCTTTCTCCCAAGGTTGTTGAGGCACCTGCGTCTTTGGCGTCTTCTTCTCCTTTTGCTCCCTGCGGAGCTCTTCGAGCTTGTGTTTTGCTCTGAGGGCGACGCCTTTCCACTTGAGGCGGTGAATCTTGCGTTTCATGTTTTCTCCTTGATTGGGACACGAGGTCCCGGTTGATAAAGCCTGTTAACTTCTTCCTGAGTGACGCCCAAATCGTCGCTCGAGATTGGTACAAAGTGACGATAATACCACGAGCTTATTGGGCACAAAACCCTGCTACAATCTAAGCACCTTGTTGGGCCTATATACTCTCTTGGAATCTCCGCTAGATAATACCAGACATTGCCACATAAGCAGACTTCTCGCCCAGTGACAGTGTAGGTATTCCCTTTGATTGGGGTAACTATGTTCATTGAAGCAGGAGATCCCCTAATACAGAGAACTCTCATGTCAGGTCAATGTCCAGCGTTACGCTGACACGCCGTTTCTTGCCGAATTCCTCGCGCTGCACGAACGCTCTGAGTTGTTCTCCTGTCATTGGCTCGGGTTTTGATGTCTCCTTGATGGTTGTTGGTAGCTCGAGCTGATGCTCTGGCTCGATCAAGCCATCCCAGATTTCTATTGCGATCTGCTCGACCTTGATGCACCCTGGACAGCGGTTTACCACCTGGTAATAATGATCCACTTGCTCTGGCAGCGGCCTGCCTGCATACCCATAGTGCCACAGGTCAGTGCAAACCTCAGCCCTGCGTGTAATCACCGCTCGCTCGCGCTTTGACCTGAAGCGAATAAACTCGCCTCCGATAAACTCAACGGTATTTCCACAGGTTTCACAGTGCTGCCTGATGCAGAAGATCACCTTAGCCTCCGGTATCCAGGAAGGCTTCAAGTCCATGTGCTTGGAGATCTCATTGGCAAGTAGCATCTCGCGGCGCAGTTCCCACTCGGAGAATGATTCGCTGTCCATTCGAGTGAGCTGCCCACGCGCGCTGCTCAATGCATCAAGCGCGCCTTTGTCCTTGCTGGCTGCCCCAAGCGCACGCTTCTCTTTCGGCTTCTTGCCGAACTCAGCGTCGAGCGAACTCAGCAGCTGGTCGATTTCCTTGTCTGCTGCGCTATGATCAGCCATCGAGCACTCCTTTTCTGGCTAGCTTGACCAAGGCGTCGCCCACGCGGAGCATGAACGCTGGAGTCATCCTGAAGCGCAGGATTTGCACAAACCCGCTGCGGGAAGAAGCAGTCGAGGGAAGCTCGATGACTCCCCATTCAACCAGTTGCTCCACCATCCCCTCGTTCTCCGAGTAGTCCTTGACCCAGATCTCGTTGTTAGGGCAGGATTCGTCGACGAGATTCACTGTTGCTGTTGCGATTGGCTCTTCGTACTTCTCGCCTTCCTCCTCGTACCAGCCGATGATCTGCAGTCCGAGTCGACCGTTAGGGTATGTATGTACCTCGAGAAAGCAGTTCTCGCCTGACGCGTTCCAGCGCAGGCACGTTGTCTTGAGATTTTCGAGGACTTTCACGCGGCCTCCTCGAGATGGATTTCGAACTGAATCCGTGTCTCCTCGTTCATCACCTCCCTGGCGATGCGCACTTGCTTGCGCAATTCTTCGAGGTGCGAGTTGGCCTCGCTGATCTTCTGCAGGTTGATGTTGCTTTGCAGGATGGCCTCGTCCTTCTCCTTGGCCAATCGAGTCACGCGCAGACGCAACGCCTTACGTGTCTCTCCGCCTTGTGCGTTGAGGCGTGCTTGCAGCTCAGCGATCTGAGCCAGTGCTTTCTTTTTCGTAAGCATGATGCTTTACTCCTTGTTATGACGGAACACTCCGTCCTGATGGAGGCGCTGTGCACCCCCATCCAGCCGGATGCTCTTAGGCGACTTCGATGGTCACCTTGATCTTCTCCGGGAAGCTGCTAAACGCAGCTGCCAGCGCAGTCTTGCGGATATACAAGTTGGGCACGTTGCCCAGTCGACGCGTATCCTCATCCTGGCCAGGGCCATCATACCTGACCATGTTCTTGGTCTCTTTGGTCTTGCTAAGCTCGACTTGCACAAACGCTGCGATGTTCATGTTCTACTCCTTGATAATGAAGGGCATCACTTCACCCTTGTTGATGAATTGAGCGACCATTGCGATGTGCTTGCACGCCCCTCGAAAGATTCCCGCCGGGCAAGCGCACTTGAGCTTTCCGAGGGGCTGACGCATCTTGGTCACTGTGTATGTGCTCTCAGGTTTCTCGCCGCCGGTGAACTTGGCCACGCCGTAGCTCCCGTTGGGATTCTTCTTGATGTAGTATTCAGTCATCAAGAGTCTCCAGGATTACTCCGCCGGTGCTCATGCCAGTAACCTGCAGCTTGTACCCTTCGCTTTCAGGGAACTTCTGCTTGAGCAATTTCAACAGCTCACGAGTTTCTCGCCTGGATTGCAAACTCCGCTCATGAGTTGCAAACAGGTGATCGCCGTCCTTGCTGACGTTGATCTCGTAGAAGCTGAAGAATTTCTCGCTCATGCGGTTGCTCCTTGATAGCACGCGAGACTCTGGTAAACCGTTCCAGGTTTGCCCTGCGATGCGACTGTGACTGGCTGCAAGGCGGCTTGCGCTCGCGTGCTGAGAGGTTGCGGTGGAACTGGTACGTTGATGAGCTTGCCGTTGGGATAGCGACCGATTTGATAACACTGGCCGCGGTGATCTTGCCTGACTCCGGGGATGAGTTCGTAGGCCATGATCGCCTCCTAATAAACGTAGAGACAATTGAGGGCAGGCTTTCGTCCACCAGACAGGACGACCCAATACTGCTTGCGGTGTCCGTTGTCTGCCTGGATGCTCATGCTGACGCGCTCTGCTTCAGTGTGGCAAACACCCACGAGGCACATGAGGGTTTGCTTAACCGTTTTGCCGTCTTCTTGCACAACAGGCCGCTTGATGCGCCGCGTGAGCTTGAGCTCAGTGGGTATGTCGGGTGCTCCAAAGTTCAGTCCGTAGATCATGTTACTCGCCTCCTAAAAGGCCCTTGTCTGCCCACTTAATTCCTTGCTACTTTAACTCGGTGGGTAGTGGGTAAACCCGCCGGGTAATGTGGTATTATCCCCCCGGTGCGTTAAGCTTGTCAAGTAAACTGTTACGGCTTAGGAGTGCCACACAACAAACACCTCGTGTCCGTTGCATCCCACTCGTGCACGCACTTCGCTCTGAACTCTTGCAGCTGCTGCTCATCACTGAGCATCTTAGCCACCAGATCCTCAGTTGCATCGACTTCCTTCAATACCTCCTCAAACCCTGGCAGATCGTCCCTCAATGGCGAGGGAATTCCTCTCTTAGTCCCACGACTTTCATCCGCTGCAATAGCCAATCCTCTTGGCGTGAATTCGAGGACGAACTTGCCAGTAATTCCACCACTCCCAGGTTCTCCCGCGCCTGGAGCAATATTCGTTGGCCTGCAAATGATATCCTTAACCACCTCCATCTGCTCTGTCGTAATCCCTTCCCTGCAAAACGCTGTCCTTGCTCGATTGAAGACATGCGCCGTGCTTGTTGCTGTCCGCCTATCTGCTACTGGCAGCATTTCATACTTACTCCCTGCCAGAAACTTCTGCAGTATCTCCGCGCACCACTGTGGATACTCACTGAATCGTTTCATTGAGGCCCTCCTTTGGGCTATGAGCCTATATCCTATATCCTATGCACCGCCACCCCATCCCTTTAATAGCGACCCTTTTTCAGGTGGAGCGGTTAAGGGGTGTATTTAGATATATAAATATATAGAATAATACATACTACCCCTTGGAATCCGCCACCTTAAAAAGGGCGTCTAATAAAGGGTGGGGGTACCACGGGGTAGGATATAGGGCATAGGCTCATAGCGCATTTCGTAAGCGAAAAAAAGAGGGAGCAAGTTTCTGCTCCCTCCTTGTTGCGCTCCTAGCCGAGATCGACCACGAGTTCCTGCGGCGTTGCCTCGGCGAGTGCCTTGGCTGCCTTGTCCGCGCGGTTCTTGGCGATTGCCGCCTTGACCTGCGCGTTCGAGCGCCAGGCCTTGCGCTGGTCGTCGGTCGCTTTCTCGACCGCTGCCATCGCTTTCTCCACGGGGACGGACTTGATGACCGCGATCGCCTCGGCCAGTTCCGCCAGACGCGGGCCACGCTCTTCGCCGGTGGCGGTCCACTCGCCGGCCAGCAGCTGGGAGATCACGCTCTTGGCCGACGAGATGCCCTCGGCGAAGTTGCCCTTGGCGCCGGCATAGCTGTCGCCGATCTTCTGGCTCGCGCCGTGCAGCATCAGGAGCGTGCGGACTTCTTCGTTGCAGGAGTTGGTGTCGAACTCGACCACTTCGCCGTTGCCGAAAGCGAAGGAGACGACGCCCGTCTCGTCGTTGTAGGTCTTCTTGGCAAAGGCGACTTTCTTCGGCTCCGCAGCGGGAGTCGCGGCCTCGGCCATGTAGTGCGGGCTGGCCAGCGCGAGGCCGATCAGGGTTGCGATGTGCTTCGTCTTGAACATCTGTATCTCCTTGAGGTTGATTGAAAGTCGGAATCAACTTCCGACGGTGGGAAGTATCGCATATCGGAATCCGGGTGTCAAGTTTTCTGCAACCTCATCCGCCAGGCGGCCCATCCTCAGGTGATTACTTTAAGTCGCCATATGAGAATCCTGATCCCTTACCACTTTAAGCGCTCCGCCTCGCCCTGGGGACGATGAACAACTTAAAAAAATCCCCAAGTTACGGCTCGGGGATCTCGTCTTACAGGTCGACTTTCAACTCCTCTTTCTCGGCAGCCTCGGCAGCCTTCGCTGCTTTCTCGGCTCTGATCTTAGCGATTTCCGCTTTGACCTCGGCGTTGCTGCTCCAGGTTTTCACCTGTTCAGGTTTCTTCTCCGCGGCCTTGAGGATCTTCGCGAGCGGGATGTTCTTCAGCCTCGCAACAGCCTCGCAGATCAGCGGGGTCAGGTCGATTGTCGCGGTACGCTCCCAAGCGTTAGCCAGCAGACTGGCATGGATCGCTTGCACTTCCGCGAACTTCTCGACCGGGGTACCACCACTTGCCGCATCCCCGAACTTCTGCTTAAACCCGTGCTCCATCGCCGCAAGCCGGATCGCTTCCGAGTATTTCACAAGCTCGGCCTTGAACGTCTTACCGATTGTCGGGTATTCGACAGTCAATAAGCCATTGACAACTGACACCTTCTGTTTCTTTGCCATGTGTCAACTCCTCCGAGGATGCCGCCTCGGTGCGGCTGGGTCAGTGATTTGATCCAGTAAAAGCATTCTATCACGGCACGAGTCCGGCGTCAAGGTCTACTTTCCGTTATGAATCAACGACTTAGACGTAAGTGAGCACCCACCTACCCCCCAGCCACGCCTGATACTCCCTCCCATGCTCCACTTCCGGTTGCGGCCACAGGTTTGAATTACCTCCGGGGATAAGTCCACATTACCCACGGGCGCAAAACCCCTTTAACCTAACCTCATAGCTTGAACGTCCGGGCGGAAATTTCCACGCCGGGGAGTTGCGGGTTCTGAGGGTATGTGGGACGCTGACCACATGGCCGACCCGATCCAAAAACTGAGTCCGACCCATGAGCTGATTGCCAGCTGGATTCTCCAGAATCCGGACGGGACTTATCGGCAGATGAGCGTGTATTTCAAATACTCGATCCCCTGGCTCTGCACGGTGGTCAACAGCGATCTGTTCAAGGCGTACATGGCCGAGCGGATGAAGGAGATCAACGCTTGCGTGGCGCAAGATATTCCCGCGATGCTTCGCGCAACCGCGGTGCTGGCGATCGAGCGGGTCACGGAAGTCATCGAGAAGAGCGAGGATGCGGATACGCTTATCGATGCGTTCGATAAGGTGATGCATCGCTACGGCTATGCGCCGAACAGCAAGGCGAGCCCGGCGGCCCAGGGCGGAAACATCATGCAGCAGAACAATGTGTTCTACCTGAACAAGGACGAACTCAAGGAGGTAAGAGGACAATTGCTGGAGTCTCATGCACCTCGGTTGGCACTCGAGGTTCTTCCGCCCGCGGCCCAGGAGGAGAAAGTCATGGATGGACTTGAGTCGATGCCCACCACCTAAAGGCTTCTTCGCTGCGGTGGGTGTGCGGAGCGTTAAGCTCCTCTCAGAGCAACCACCGTTTATAAGGAGAGGACGATCGACTGGAAGATTTGCAGTTGGTGTCCGATACGAGCGCAAGGTCATGGCGCACCTAGCGCTTTTGGCGCTGGAGAAGCCAACAGTGGAGTTCGTCCAGGGGCCGTGGTTCCAATTTCTCGACAAGAGTGGAAGGCGCTGGTGTCAGGCAGATGCGCTTGCCATCGACAGACAGAGGAAGATCGGAGTTATCTGGGAGGTCAAGTATCAGCATACTTCAGCCGCCTGGTGGCAGTTGCGCTGGCTATACGAACCAGTATTGCGAGTGCTCGAGCCGAGTATTCATTTTGGACTGGTGGAGATTTGCCACTGGCACGATCCAGCGACAATTTTCCCAGAATATTACGATTTGACTAATGACCCCTTCAGAGTCCCCGATGCAAGCCGAATTGCCGTTCACATCTGGAACCCCAATCGAGATCGAAGCGTCGTTTCCAGAACTTGATATAGCCACTGCGAGGGTTGTGGTGAGGAACTATATCGCGCTGGGGCTGCGTAAGGGGCCGAGCGAATTGCTGGTGTTGAGTGATCGAGCGTATGACGAGTGGCTCACTGGAGAGGCGATTAAGTTTTTAAAAGAACAGAAGGCAAGACGGCAAGCTGTTGTGGCAGAGATCCCGTGAACGACGAACTCGAGGCTATTGGAGCAAAGGAGGCCGCTCAGATTGGGGCGACCTCGCTGACGAAGTATGGCCACTTGTTCTTCCCTCGTACCTTTCGACAGAAGTCGCCGGAAATGCATGAGGCGATTGGACGGGCGCTTTATAGCCAAGACAGGCTCAACGCGATCGAGATCTTTCGTGATGGCGCAAAGACAACGTTATTGCGCGTCTACGCAAGTCAGAGGATCGCTTACGCAATCAGCCGAACGCTCATGTATGTCTCGGTGAGTCAAGACCACTCGAAATTTAGCCTCCGCTGGCTCAGGCGTCAAGTGGAGCACAACAAACGCTGGGCACAAACATTTGGGCTTACCCCGGGAAACAAGTGGACGGATGAATGGCTGGAGATTCGCTGTAATCTGGTGCAGGACGAGTATATACCGGAGATGCCAGTGACGATAACTGCTCTGGCTATGGGGATTACGGGCCAGATTCGCGGGTTTAACCCAGACGACTTCCGGCCAGATCTGATCATCGCAGATGACATCTTGAACGAAGAGAACACTGCAACACCAGAGCAGAGGAAGAAGATTGAAGACTTGCTCTTTGGGGCACTGCTGAATTCTCTGGCGCCAGCAACTGAGGTGCCAACCGCAAAGATGGTTTATTTGCAAACTCCTTTTAACAAAGAGGACTCGGCAGAGAAGTGCCAGAGGGATCCTCAGTGGCATCCACAACGCTTTGGAATTATCGAGTATAAGGATGGGCAACCCTTTAAGAGCCGATGGGAGGAGCGATATCCCCTCGAGGCGGTACTCAAAGATAAGGAAGCTCACGTTCGTCGCTCGCAATATCGGCTGTGGATGCGGGAGAAGGAGTGTACGATTGTTGCAGGAGAAGAGAAGGCCCTGGACATTAACAAGCTCAAGTATTACGACGTTCTGCCAGAAGCAATGGATGTGCTGGTGTCTCTTGATCCTGCAAGTAGTGACAGTCCAACGGCTGATGAGTTCGCGATTGGCGCTATCGGCTTTAAAGGTCTCAATGTGTATCTGCTGGATTACACCAGCGCAAAGGGTGTCATGCCAGACAAAGCGGCGAATGACACCTTCAACTTGATCCTTCTCTACGGGCCGCGTAAGATCGTGGTGGAGAGTACGAGCTACCAGCGTATTATGGCCTGGTATCTCGAGCAAGAGATGATCAAGCGCAGGATGTTCGTGGCGATTGAGCGTCTCGAGGTCAAGCGGCTGAGCAACGCCGACAGGATCATGCAGACACTGCCTGGATTGATGGCCTTTGGTCACTTCCACGTCAGGCCGCATCACACCCAGTTCATTCAACAAGCCGATGACTATGATCCGCAAATCAAGGATATCAAGGATGATATCTTGACAATGGTAGCGAACGCTATTGTCTCCTCGAATCCCGCACTCCGGATCATGGCCAGTGGTGACGAAGATATGAAGCAACTGCTCGAGGATGAGCGGGATTACAAACCGATCGCCTTGAGAGGATCACCATGAGCGTCAATGTAGCACAGGCATTGAAATGGGGTTCTCCGTTGCATCGGAAGGTAGTGGATGCACTCAGGGGAAGACTGCGCATGAGCGATCAAAGAATGAGCGATCGTCATAAGCAGATGGCAACGAACGAAGAGCTGTATCAAGCGTACATTCCTGAGAGGGACGTGGACGCTGTACGGCGTACGAATAAGGACGTTGGTGGAGTGCCGGATTATCGGACTATCGAGATTCCGCACACTTACGCAATGGTGTTGACTGCCCATACGTATTACACTAACGTGTTTTTGTCCAGGAGCCCCGTGCTGCAGCTAATGGGCCGGCACGGAGAGAGTGAGCAGAGCAGACTCGGATTGGAATCGCTCTTGTCGTATCAGCTGCAGGTGGGTAAGATGTTGATGCACATGTTCATCTGGTTGTTGGATCCAGGGAAGTATGGCTACGGAGTAATGGGCCATTACTGGGACGTGGAATTGCAGCGGATTCGGAGAAAGGTCAAGACGCCAGCGACGTTCCTTGGAATTCCAATTCCAGGGACAGAGAAGGAACGAGACATTGTTGAGGACATTCCTGGATACGAAGGGAACAAGGCGTACAACGTCAGGCCGCAAGACTTCTTCCCCGATCCGCGAGTTGCGTTGGCTCACTTTCAGAAGGGTGAGTTCTGTTCGCGATACACTGAGATCTCGTGGAATGAGATCTTCGAGGGATCACGTGAGGGCGCGACGAGGTTCTTCAATTATCCACAACTGAAGAAGATGCGGCAGGAGAAGGACTCGCAGGCGGGCGGTGGCGTGCCGACTCGTGATCTTGGGTCGAGCAATGTGACTACTCTGCCGAACGAACCCCAGGCGAGTGAAGAAGCTGGCTATGATGTTCCGGTCGGCTATATCAAGGGCCATGAGATGTTCATGAAGCTGATCCCGAAAGAGTGGGGATTGGGGCCTGATGGGCGGCAAGAGATCTGGGTGTTCAACATCAGTATGAATGGTATTATCTTTGGGGCATCACCCCTGGGGGAATATCACAACCAGTTTCCGTTCGATATTCTGCTGGACGAAATTGACGGCTATACGATCTTCCCAAGAAGCACGGTTGAGCGGTGCAAGCCGCTGAATGATGTGCTTACCTGGTTGATCAACACCCACTTCTACAACGTCAGGCAGACGTTGAATAATCAGTTCATTGTCGACCCCTCGATGGTAGTGATGAAGGATGTGGAGAACCGCGGTCCTGGAAAGATCATTCGGCTGAAGCCACACGCCTACGGGAAAGATGTAAGGACTCTGCTTACGCAGCTACAAACGGTCGATGTGACTAAGCAACACATCGCCAGTGACATGAACGTCATCCTGGAGTTCTTCCAGCGTATGCTGGGAACGAACGACACTATGATGGGCATGATGGAGCAAGGTGGAAGAAAGACTGCGACGGAGGTCAGGTCCAGCACCGGCTTCGGAATCAACAGGCTCAAGACAACCTGTGAGTGGCATAGCGCGGTGGGCTTCTCACCAATGACGCAGAAGCTGGTGCAGCGTACCCAGCAACATTATTCGCGTGAGAAGATGTTCCGCCTGGTAGGAGATCAAGCAAGCTTTGCTCCACAGTTTGGTCTTGTATCTCCAGACTCGATTGTGGGATTCTACGACTACGAGCCAGTGGATGGAACGATGCCAGTGGATCGTTTCGCGCAGGCGAATCTCTGGCAGATGATCATGGGCCAGATGATGAATTACCCTCAGATCATGGCGACCTACGATGTGGCCAAGATCTTTGCGTGGGTCAGCCATCTGGCGGGAATCAAGAATATGCAGCAATTCCGGCTGGTACCAGATGCGCAAGCGTTACAGCAGCAACAAGCTGGTAACGTGGTTCCTATTGGGACAGCAGCCAAGTCGGCTGGGGTGAACCTGAATGAGCCGAGACAGATTCCCAATACAGGGCCAACAGGATGAGCGACGAACTGGTAGGGCTGGAAGAAGGAATCTCAGAAGCAGCGAGTGAGCTGCATATTTGGCGCTCGCTGATGGAGCACCCAGGTTGGGTGTTGATGGAGAAGGAACTGAAAGTCGAGGAGACGATGCGGGCACTGGTGGTTACCAGGAAGCGTCTTGGTAGCATCGGTGAGGTGTTTTCTCAAGAGTATATGAAGGGTGAAGCAAATGGCCTCGGCTTTGCCCTGAGCTTTCCATCTGCAAAGCTGGAGGAGCTACAAAGCGAGGTTAAGAAACTCAACTTCATGTTAGAAAGGGCAAAAGATGTTCAGAAAACTGCAGCACCTGATGAGTCCGGAAGAGTCCCAAGTGACGACGGGAGCCTCCCCAGCCCCAGCAGCTCCGGCGGCTGACGCTCCAGCAGCTCCGATTGCTCCGGTCGCTCCGGCGGCTGACGCTGGTGACGATCTCGATGCGGGAGAAGAAACCTCTCCCGTTGACTGGGCAAAGGAATCAGCGATTGACAGTGAAGGCGAGGGAGCAAGTGAGCCCGCGCCTGCAGCGCCCAAGGCGCCAACTCCAGCAGCGGCTGCACCCGCTGTTCCAGTAGCGCCAACTCCTCCTGTAGCACCAGCGGCACCGACGCCTGTACCGGCTGCGGCACCTGCTGCCCCAACTCCTCCGGCCGCGCCAGCAGCTCCGGCAGCCGAAACGCTTGAAGTAAAACAAGCTCGCGAAAAGTCCGAGCGTGAGATTGTTGAAAAGACGGCGAAAGAGGAACTCGACCTACTCGTGAAGAATTACGGTCTTCCCGAGGATATGGCGGTGAAACTCCAGACAGAACCCGAGCAAGTGCTGCCGTACTTGGCTGCAAGGGTGCATCAGAACGTCGTCCAACAAGTCGTGGGTCGTGTAACGGAGCTGCTTACTACGCAGCTGCCGACAATGATCAGGAATCATCAAGCTATCAGCGAAGCAGAGCTCACAGCAAAGAATACCTTCTATGGGCGTTGGCCTCAGCTGAAAGTTCACGAAGAGACGGTGAAAAAAGCCGGAGTAATGTTCCGGTCTCTGAACCCCAACGCAGACTCGCAGACTGCGCTCGAAGCAATCGGCAAACTGGTGTGTGACTCCCTCGGAATTCCTCAAGGTACTGGTGGGGCACCCGCAGCTCCTGCAGCTCCAGCTTCGCCTGCGGCACCTGCATTTCGTCCCGCTGGAGGAAGTCCGGGAGGTGGTAACGCACCGCAAGGTGATAACGTCTACACTTCATTGGCCGAAGAGATGATCGCCGACGGCGACTGATCTAAGGCAAGGAGAAATCATGAGAGAGCTTTTGAAGTGGTTCAACCCGCTGTTCACGGTGGCGGAGTTCCTTACCTTCCACCTGGCGGTTGCCGGTCTCCGCGGTACGGGAGACTGGGGAACGGACGAAAGGCCGAAGAACTTCAGAGAGATGATCCTCTGGCGTAGGCCCAACGGGCGCGCCCCGCTGACCGCACTGCTCGCGAAGATGAAATCCGAGCGGGTGAATGATCCTGAGTTCGCGTGGTGGGAAGAAGAGCTGAACGCATTGCGCTTGCAGATCAACTTCACGACTGGCTATGCCACGTCAGCGACCTCGTTGGTCGTCGACTCCGGTAATGGCGACGAGTTGGTCCCGGGCGACGTGCTGCTGGTGGAAGGAGCGATCGTCACGGGCGCCTACGCGCACGAGATCCTGGTCGTTTCGACAGTAGTGGACAGCTCGAACTTCACTGTCGCAAGAGCCCAGGCCGGCACCACGGCGGCGGCTATCGCCAACGACGCGTTTCTGACGAAAATCGGAAGCGTGTTCGCGGAAGGTAGCTCGAGCCCGCAAGCCGCGACTCGCAACCCGACCAAGCTGTACAACTACAACCAGATCTTCAAGACCTCCTATCGGATCACCGAGACGGCGAAGCTGACGCATGCTCGGACTGGTGACCCGCTCGCGAACGACAAGAAGCGCAAGATGTTCGATCACTCGGTCGCGATGGAGTTGGCGTTCCTCTTCGGCAAGCGGTACGAGAATGCAACCGGCGGCAGCAACGGGAAACCGCTGCGCTTCACCGGAGGCTTCCTCTACATGCTGTCGCAGTACGCCTCGACCAGGATCAAGGGCTACACCACGACTCCCACGGAGTCGGTCCTCCTGGACGACATCTACCCGATCTGGGATTACGACAGCGAGGCCGGCGACCAGCGGATTTGTTTCGCTGGCAATGGGTTCCTGAACAGCCTCAACAAGCTGGCGAACAATGCCAGCAACACGCGCATCAACTTCAACGGCTACGTCACGGTGTACGGGATGAAGCTGGCGGAGTGGATCTTCCCGCAAGGGAGCATCTATGTGCGGACGCATCCGCTGTTCAACACCCATGGCAGGTTCACCAACGATGCCCTGATCTTCGACCCGAGCGTGCTTCGGTATCGCTACATGCGGGATACCAAGCCGCAGGACAACATCCAGCTGCCGGATGCGGACGAGCAGAAGGGCCAGTGGCTGTCGGAGTGCGGCATGGAGATGCAGCACGCCAAGACGGCCAAGTGGCTGAGCAACTTCGTGGTGCCGTAAGGCGGAGAGCCTAGCGGCTAAACAAACGTCCGGGGGTAATGCCACGTTAACCCCGGACACTATGACCCTGAAAGGGTTTTAAGTGAATAAACAACTGCAGCGGTTTCATACATTAAAGGTCCTGGTGGCTGTTCCAAGCACTGGACTGTGGTTCGCTGATTTTGGCACGTCGCTGGTGTATTTGATCGCACACTGTTCTCGAGCCAAGATTGGGAATTACAAGGATCAAAAGCTTTCAGTGATCAATATGAAGGGGAGTATTCTGAGCAAGAGCCGATTTCTCTGTGTGGAAGAAGCGAAGAAGATCGATGCTGATTACCTGTTTTTTATCGACAGTGATCAGACCTTTCACAGGGGAAGCTTGCACATGCTGATTGCAAGGGACTTGGACGTGGTAGGAGCGAACATTGCGACAAAGCAATTGCCAGCTCAACCTACGGCGAGAAATAAGGGGCCGGATTTCGACCAGAACAAGGCAGATTGGAAGGTGGTTTACACCGATGAAGGGATGGATCATGTTGAGAAGGTAGACCGCCTCGGAGCAGGGGTACTGTTACTGAGTAAGAAGGCCTACTCTGCTCTTGATCCCCAGGATTGGGATACCTACTGGAGGGCGGAAGTTGAGTCGTTTCAGGGAGAGGACTGGACGATGATGGATGCGCTGGAAGCAAAAGGCTTCCCCGTTCATGTAGATCATGCGGTATCGCAGTTTGTTGGTCATGTAGGCTTTTACACATTCACTCATGGTGATGTGGGAGAGGTCCTGACCCCAGATGAATTCAAACGACTCAAGGAGGCTAAAGGTGTTCGTAATCCCCAGTCACGGGCGATTGCAGAAGCTATTGCAGCTATGTGAGAGCATGAGCGATGGAGACCGCGCTCAGCCGACAATGGTAGTCGTGTGCGATCAAGATCCGACGTACGTGGATTACTTTAAGGAAATCTGGCCTGATTCGTGGAGAATCAAGGTGGCATACGGCGACTTCACGTATTGTGGAGAGAAGATGAACTGGGCCCTTGAGGCGTTGCCCGAGGCAAAGTTCTATGGCCACCTTTGCGATGACGTTCTGTTGCAAGGAAAGGATGTGCTTGCGGAGCTGGTGGAGGCCGCAGGGGACTGGTACATGGCCTATCCGAACGATGGGATCTACAATACGGATCTAGCCTGCTTTCCGGTCAGCGGAGGGAAACTGATCAGAGAAATTGGCTGGTGGGCTCATCCGATGTTCAAGCATAATTGCTTGGACTCAGTACTGGATGATCTTGGCAGGACGTTGAAGATCCACAAGCCGATGATGCATCTCAGGTACATCGTCAAGCATCCACTGCTCAATACTGCGGAGTGGGACGATACCTACAGAAGGGTCGAGAAAATCAACTCCGAAGCAGGGTATCTGTACGATACTCAGTGGAAAGATTCTGCAGCGAGAAACGAGCTCCTAGCGAGATTGAACAGTGCGCTTGCTAGAAACGAGGTAACTCGTGTTTAACGAGTTTTCTGACCTCAAAGCTGTTTGGCATATTGACAGGATCGCGACGTTGCGCGAGGGGAAGGATATTGTCCCTACACATGTACAGCTGATCATCAGCGACTTGTGCAATCAAGATTGTGGATTCTGCGCCTATAGAATGCCAGAAGGTTTCTCGGTGGAGCAGTTCGCCGATGAGGATGGGAGTAAGAATCCAAAGCGGTTTATTTCGACCGCTAAGGCGAAAGAGATTCTACAGGATTGCTGCGAGCTTGGAGTCGGGGCGGTCCAGTTTACAGGTGGTGGTGAGCCTACCGTGCACCCCGCTTGGGAAGAAATCATCGACTACGCACAGAGTATGGGGCTGAAAACCGGCCTAGTCACGAATGGCATCAGGCTGAAGCCCAGCAAGGTCCTGGAAAAGTTGACCTGGCTTCGCATCAGTCTTGATGCCGCAGAACAGCTGACTTACGAAACTACCAGACGATCCAGGACGTGGCCAAAAGCAATGGCTGCATTGGAACTGGGGGGAAAGCTCGAGGGCCCCTTGGTCGGAGTCGGGTTTGTGGTTACTCGGGATAATTATCTCGAGATTGCAAACGCATGTGCGCTGGTGCACAGCAAGGGAATTCCGTATATTCGACTGAGCGCGATGTTCTCGAATCTTGGATCAAGCTATTACGATGGTCTCAGGGAGGCGATCAATGAACAGCGCAACTTGGCTCGATCCCTTGAAACCAACAAGTTCCGAGTTATTGACTTCTTTGCGAATCGGATCGAAGATCTCGACCTTGCCTCGCCGGACTATTCATTCTGTGGTTTCCAACAGTTCGTTGTTTACATTGGAGGAAATCTCAAAGTCTACACCTGTTGCACAAACGCCTATACGAAACGGGGGGAGATCGGCGATTTAAGCGAGATGCGATTTAAAGAATGGCTGCATACGCATAGACGCTATGATTTCAACGCTCGCTCTTGTCATCATTGCCAGTTCAACGAGAAGAACAAGGTGATTAATTACATGCTTCAGGAGCCTCTACACAAGGATTTCGTATGAGGCTCATTGAAACTTCGCTGGGGAATTTCTACTCTCCTGATGACCCGGGGGAGAGTTGTTATCCGAACGCAGTACCGAGACATTCAGTAACGAAGCAAGAAGCTAAGTTGTTGATGGAGTTTGCTGAAGGAAAGAAGGTACTGGAGATTGGTACCGGGCTGGGGATTTCTACCAGGGCGATGGCAGCCAAGGCGAAAGAGGTTGTCTCGGTGGATATCGATGACTGGTGTCATCAGCATGAGTTTCCAGCAAACGTTCGACTGATGAAAGAAGTACCAGACGAAGAATTCGACTTCGCCTTTATAGACGGAGATCATCGCTATGAGGCGGTGAAAGCGGATATTGCCCGTACCAGGGCGAAGGTGATCGCACTACACGATTGTGATCATCCTGATGTAGTTCGAGCGTTGGTAGATTCTGATCTGAAGGTGATCAAAGCCTATCCAACAGTGTGTCAACTGACTATTTGCGAGAGGTAGCCATGGCCGAGCGAATTTTCTCCGATGCGACTGTGCGGCTTTCGCCTTCGCATATTCAGTTGGCAAAGGACGTCAAGGTTGGCAGCAAGGTTAGGATGGTTCTGAGCGGGACTGTGAAAGAAGTCAGACAGAAGGTAGCAGAAAGCGTAGACGATGCAGCACAACTGGGAGAAATCATCCTCTCGGTTTCGACGGTGAAGATTGCATCGAACAGCGAAATTGCAGACCTGTTTGAGGAAGATCTGGATGGCTGATCAGCTGGACGAGCACGCACCTCCGGTTAATGTTTACCAGCGGCGAACCAATGCCAAGGCGGAGACGTTTAGCTCGTCTGGGGATAACACCATTCGGACTCCAGAAAGCGGGAAGTACGTACTCCTGCAGTATCTATGCCTCTCCGCAGATGGGGCCAACGGCGCTGATGTGACCGCGACAGTAAAATGGGCGGGTATGTCTGATGCGCTTTATAAGGTCAGTTTGAAGCCTGGAGCCATTTGGGCAAGAAATATCGGGGCAGGCCGGCGGGTGGTGACTGGGGATGTAGATCAGGCGCTTGTGGTTAACCTGAGTGTTGCCCAGTCGGTTCATGTTTCTCATGAGTCACAGGAGTATTAACCATGGCTGCGTTTAACAAATTTCAGGATTTCGTCGAACAGCTTGGGTTAGCCAAGCACAATCTCAACACCGACGCTCTGCACGTGTATTTGAGCAACGTGACGCCAAGCGCAGCTGCGGATGCAGTAAAGGCGGATCTTGCGGAGATCAGCGCTGGCAACGGTTACGCTGCTGATGGTATCGATACGCTGAACACGTGGGCCGAGTCAGCAGGAACTGGAACACTGACTGGAACAAAAGCAGTGTGGACTTGCGTTACCGCTGCGATGGCGGCGTTCCAGTATGTAGTGCTGATGAACTTCACACAGACAAGCCCTGTGAAACCGCTGATTGGCTGGT
>Ga0137449_1000011_pt1 | contig 21257 bp, 18 predicted proteins | sample EasRivERMGT436_2_FD_104905 | JGI IMG/M metagenome (GOLD analysis project Ga0137449, IMG submission 104905) | Soil microbial communities from meander-bound floodplain in the East River, Colorado, USA - East River MetaG ERMGT436_2 | ecosystem: Environmental > Terrestrial > Soil > Floodplain ... | reverse complement strand
TCCGATCTCGTTACGGATGAGAAAATTGCCGCAGCGATAGCATATGTCGTGAAGAAACTGACTAAGTTGCGACAATCGACCGATCAGGCTGCTTTTGGTTCCTTTACTTGTGCGGTCAAAAGCGATGGCAAGCTTCTGCTTACTTCCGGAAAGGAAGGTGCGGCATCGGCGGTAGTTGTTGCTGCAGCATCAACCGCCAGCCAGGATGCAACTGGCTTGCTCAAACTCGGCAAATTGAACGGGGGGCAGGAACTCATGGGGACGGCCATGATGCGGCCCTGCAAGAATCCAAGCGGAACGCCGCCGGATAATTACTTTCTGGTGGGTGACAACAATGCCCCGACTACGGAAGTCAAATCGGTTACGTCCGGTTCGGGCGCGGATTCGATATTAACCCATACACAGTATACTCAGGCGTTTGTTCTTCTGGACAATATCGACGATGTCAGCCTGATCGCCGTTCCGGGCATCGGCGCGTCCGATGTCGTCGGAGAAGGGATGAATTACTGCGCCAATCGCTCCCTGAGCGACTGTTTCTTCATCGGCGACATGGACCAGAGCGACGATACCGTTGACGAGGCCAAGACCTTCATGGCGGCGATCACCCCCAAGAATTCATACGGGGCTGTTTATCTGCCGTGGCTCAAGATGAACGATCCCACCGGGAAATCCGCCGAACCTATTATAGTGCCGCCATCCGGCTATGTAGCCGGGCTTTTTTCGAAGACGGATTCCCAGCGCGGGGTCTGGAAAGCCCCGGCCGGAACAGCGGTGGCCTTGGGGGGCGCACTGGGATTGGTAGCCAATTTTACCGATGTGCAACAGGGCAATCTGAACCCTTTGAACATCAATGTGATCAGGCAATTTGCCGGTTCAGGCATTGTCTTGTGGGGCGCCCGCACGGTTTCCTCGGACGCTGAGTGGAATTACGTTCCTGTCCGGCGCATGGGCATTTTCCTGAGGGTCAGCATCTACCGTGGCATCCAGTGGGCGGTTTTCGAGCCTAATGACGAGGAACTCTGGTCGCAACTGCGCCTCAATATCGGCTCATTCATGATGACGCTTTACAGGCAGGGGGCTTTTCAGGGCTCCATGCCATCGCAGGCGATTTTTGTAAAGTGCGACAAGGAAACCACGACCCAGGACGACATAAACCTCGGTATTGTCAATGTGCTGGTGGGCTTTGCGCCTCTGAAGCCGGCGGAATTCGTCATAGTCAAGATCAGCCAGAAGGCTGGTCAATCATCATAAAATATCGGAACAATTTTTCAGGAGGTTAGATCATGGCAAAGTTTACGGTCAACGCGCAGAGATTTGATCCATACCGTAATTTCAAATTCAAGATCAAATGGGACGGTCAATATGTTGCCGGCCTCAGCAAGTGCAGCGCTTTGAAGAGAACAACGGAAATGGTGGAGTGGCGGGAAGGGGGAGACCCGAGCAGCACGCACAAACTTCCCGGTAAAACAAAATATGACGCCATTACTCTGACAGCCGGGGTTACGCATGATACGGCATTCGAAGCATGGGCGAACCTTGTCAACAATTATCAGGGCGACGCGACGATGTCCCTCAAGAACTTCCGCAAGGATGTAGTCATCGATGTATTCAATGAAGCGGGGCAGAAGGCAATCTCTTATAAAGTATACCGGTGCTGGGTTGCGGAGTATCAGGCGTTGCCTGAACTCGACGCCGCCGGAAATGCAGTGATGATTCAGACCATAAAACTGGAAAATGAGGGGTGGGAGAGAGATACGTCGGTAACCGAACCGACCGAAACTTAAGGATATAGAACCTGGAGACGGATGGAATATATAACTTGTAAATTACCCGGTGGATATACGGATGAAAATGGCATCCGGCACCGTGAAATTGAGTTAAGGGCGCTGACAGGCAGGGAAGAGGAAATTCTGGCTTCCCGGAAGACAGAATCGTCAGCTCTGCTTGTCACCGGGATCATCTCGCAATGCGTGAAGCGTGTCGGCGCTTTTACGGAGATTACGAAGAATATTGCACGCCAGCTCCTGGTTGCTGATCGGCAATATATCATTCTCAAGCTCCGTGAGCTGACTTTTGGCGACCGGGTGCGGACGACAATCCAGTGTCTTGCGCCTCGCTGCGGCAGCAAGATAGACATCGACTTCTCATTGCTTGACATCCCGGTCAAGGAGCTTGAAGAAAAAGGGCCAACGTATTCAATGGAGCTTTCACCCCAATCAGCCATTGAAGCGGCTGATGGAGAGATACATCGAGAGATAAGATTCAGGCTCCCTAATGGCGACGACCAGGAAATAGTCGCGTCGATGATCTCCAGCAATGAATCCCTTGCCCTTTCCATGCTTCTGGAGCGATGTATTCAGGGGATTGGCCCAATTCCGGACCCTGATAAAGAATTTGTGTCGATGCTTTCACCTTTGGCGCGGCTTGAGATCGAGAAGGCAATGGAAGATATGGCGCCAAGGCTGGATCTTGTCGTGACGATAACCTGTCCGGAATGTTTGAGCGGGTTTGAAATCCCATTTAATCTACAGGAAGTTTTTTTCGGCGAGTTCAGGTCCGGCCTTGATTTGCTCTATCGCGAAGTGCACTGCCTGGCATACCATTATCATTGGAGCGAGCGTGAAATAATGGAGATGCCCAAACAACAACGGGGGAAATATATTGAAATCCTTGCCGATGAGCTGGAAAGGATGAACAATGGGAACTGACCTGCAAGAACAGCCTTTACAATCAACCGGCAGCTATCTGTATGATGTTCTTGCCGATGGCGCCAGGCTTTTCCCTTTCAGGAGCAGCGTCAGCTCTTTGCTCGGGTTACCGGATAGCGGATATGGTCTCAAAAAAACATATCCGATTTTTCCACCGGGCGCGTTCATGCGCCCTCAATTTGCGCGGAAAGGGTGCATAAACCCTGAGCGGCATCTATCGGCATCAACCCGCAGCAAATCATCATCTCCGGAAGTTCTAAGCAATAAGCAATATGGTAGCTATGGAGAAGAATGCGAAGTAACTGAACTCGTAAACATGAATATCCACGATGAAAAGACCATCCCTGAAATATGCAGCGATTATGACGGCGCGGAAAGGGAGAATTTAACCACGAAAAGGGAGAATGCAGCGTCAGGTATAAATATTGACAAAATAGAGATCCCCGGCGTTACTGACAACAAGGTTGAATTTCATGCGCTGTTAACGTCAGCAGAGGGGACGTCCCATCAGGACAACCATATACATGATCGGATATCAAGGGATGATAATAAAAGCAATGGAGAAACTGTAAGTGATATTGAGCAGAGCCAAGCACAAGATAGAGAAGAGATAATATGTTCGAAAAAACCGGACCCAGCGCAAGTGGATATTAATAGAGTCATGGAACCGGTATTTCATAAGGGAATAGCCGGGAAAGTTGCGACAGGTATTACTGTAGACAGAATAGATATTTCAGGAATCACCGGCAACAAGGTAACACTAAATCACCTGTCAACAACATCGAAAGGTCTTTATCAACCGGACGAACAGTTGGACCATCGGAAATCAAAAGGTGAAATCCGGACCAATGCAGCGATTGAAAGCCTTATTGAAAAGCGCGAAGGGCAAAAGGGTAAGAACTCAGTAAGAGAATCTTTGCCGGATAAGCAATTGCAATGTAATAAAGAAACAACTACTTCTTATAAGATATGTGCCGGCATTCCGGAAGAAACGCTTTTCAGGGAAACGAACGGAGATTTACAGGCGAATAGTGATTTATCGGGACACTCTCAATTGACGGAATTATTAAAGAAGAAAGCTGCCTTCAAGATTCAAGATAGTCGTGTGTTGCAAAATGAACGCGACATGGCGGGCATTCTCAATACATTACAGAATCATTTGCTGAGGAAGATCGATCAACTGCGGGATGCGTCAAAGAAGCGGACGATAATCGGGGCGACTATTACGGAAGAGAGTGAGAAGAATCGGGAGCAGGACCAGGTACGGCAAATGCAAATACCGCAGCAACAGCGATTCGTGGTTGTCAGGCATATTTCACGCCGGAATACCGCGCCTGCTGCATTTTGGGAAAGAAGCTACCTGGGCCGTTTTCGCCTGCGCCCCTTAAGATAGAAGGTGAGGAAATGAGTATCTCAACAGCCGTCGGCCTGGTCAGTGAATCATTAAGGAACCTGTTGCTCAGCGAAATGTCGTTGAGTCCGGTGGTCCCAGTGACTATTCTCGCTCCGGATGAGGGCGGCGGCGACAAACGGATTAATCTATTTCTATATAAAGTGCAGGAGAATACCGTTTTGAAAAACATGGATTGGCAGGCGAAGCCGGGAGCGCCGGATCGCCTGGTCCCCCCCCCCCTGTCTCTTAACCTTTTTTATCTCATGACTGCCTATGCGTCCAACGACCCTCAAACAGGCAACAGCACCGCTCACGCAATCCTGGGCGATGCCATGCGGGTTTTCTATGAAAATGCCATTGTGCCGCAAGATCATCTTATCGAAGGACTCAAAGATTCCAGGGAACGGGTCAAGATAATGATGAATACCCTTGATCTGGAAGAGTTGAGCAGGGTATGGAGCACTTTCACCCAGCCTTTCCGTCTCTCGGTTCTCTATGAGGTATCGGTTGTCCAGCTCGATATGCTTTCTCAAAATGAGCGCGTCATGGCGAAGAGGGTGCGGCAAATCGGCAAGCCTCAAGTCGCGGCTTCTTGCAATCCTCCCGTGGTGGAGGCCCTTAATCCGGCCGGCGGCAGCGCGGGGACAGATATTACTTTTCAGGGGAAGAACCTTGCAGGGTGGAAGGCATATGTCTCCGTCATGGGCCGTTCATTGGCTGATGGACAAGAGCTCACTGAGGATAAATTTGAAGTGACCATTCCGGGCGATCTGTCACAGGGGTTCTATGAACTGCGTGTAGATATTTCTCATCTGTTCAGAAGGACATTCATTTTTGAGGTAACTCCATGACGGCCGGGATACGGAAAATAAGGGTTGATGACGCGCCGCTTTATCTGGACAATTATGACCATATCAGACATGTGCTGCGGAATCTCGATCTTCTGATCGAGAGGCGTGTCCTGCTGTTTCGTCTCCACCTCAAGACAATGCAGAAAGCGGCAGCTTCTCACCCGATGTATATTTCTCATGACGAGGTGGATTGGTTGCTCTCTCGAAGTGAACCACCCGCTGTCCATTCAGCGGAACTCGAGAGAATTGACAGGGAACTGGAGCTGATCCGGGAGCGAAGCAACGCCAGGGCCGCAGAAAGTGCGGGTCGCGGAATATTTCTTGCGCTTCCTCAACTGGCTTATCTTTTTGGTCTTTCTCCTTTTGAATTACTGACGGTTGTCATCTGTCTGGCGCCCGAGCTTGATCGCAAGTATGACAAACTATACGCGTACCTGCAGGATGATATGACCAGGAAAAAGCCAAGCGTCGATCTGGTTTTGGACCTGCTTTGCCGAACAGAGCCGGAGCGGTGGCAGGCAAGGATTCTGTTCTCCGCCCAGTCGCCCCTTTTCCGGGCCGGGATTCTCCAGAAAAACGATGATTCGCAGAGTCCGTCGGGATCAAGCGGACTGTCACAGTTCTTGAAGCTGGACTCGCATATTTTGAGCTATCTCCTGGGGAATAACTCCATTGACGGACGGCTCGCGAATTATGTCAAGTTTTTGCCTCCGCTATCCCCACAGGATGATGTTCACGTTGATCCGTCAATAAAAGAACAACTTCTCCAATTCAGCCGGCAGCATTTTTCAAAAGAAAATCTCCTTCGTAAACAAATGGTATTGCATTTCCAAGGACCTTACGGTGTCGGCAAGAGGGAATTCGCACAGGGGATCTGCGGGGAATTGAATTGTCCTCTGCTCGTCCTGGATATGGAACTGCTGCCGCCGGACGACGCTTGCCGGGATGAAATCATTGAATTGACTTTCAGGGAGGGCCTGCTCCACCAGGCGGCCATTTTTCTTGCCAATGCCGATGTCGCATTTAAGGAGGGTGATAAAGGGAGCACGCTGAAAAAGAAATTGTCGCAGGTTACAGGTGAGTACGGTTGGCTGACTTTCCTCGCGGGAGAAAAGCCTTTGCCTTACAAGGGGGTTTTTGAAGAGGCTGTTTTTCAGTCCGTAGAATTACCCGTACCTGAAGTCCCGGTGCGTAAATCAGCCTGGGAAAATGCCCTGAAGCAGCTATGCAAAATGCCTGATGCGTCCTGGGCACATCAGCTTGCCAGCCAGTTTCGCATGACACCCGGCCAGATCCGGGACGCCGCCGAATTCGCCGGAATGCGTCATGCCCGCGTCAACCCGCAACAGAGTGTGGCCCTTCCCGATCTTTTCAGGGCGTGCCGGATTCAATCCAACCAGAAACTCAATGAAATGGCATTGAAAATCGAGCCACGATATAACTGGGACGATCTTGTGCTTCCCGAAAACAACATCGTGCAGCTCAAAGAGATTTGCTGTCAGGTCAAGCACCGTTACCTGGTTTTTGGTGATTGGGGGTTTGGCCAAAAAATGTCTCACGGAAAAGGATTGAGTGTTCTTTTCTCAGGCCCTTCAGGCACCGGCAAGACCATGGGTGCTGAAGTGATAGCACATGAGCTGCGGCTTGATTTGTACAAAATAGATCTCTCGGGAGTTGTCAGCAAATACATCGGGGAAACGGAAAAAAACTTGTCCAGGGTCTTTCAGGAAGCCGAAACCAGCAATGCTGTACTCTTTTTCGACGAAGCCGATGCGCTTTTCGGAAAACGCACGGAGGTATCGGACGCCCATGACCGTTATGCCAACATCGAAACGAGTTATCTTCTGCAAAAGATGGAGGAGTATGAGGGCGTGGTCATCCTCGCCACAAATCTACGCGACAACATGGATGAGGCCTTTACCCGGCGGATCAGGTTTATATTGGAGTTTCCCTTTCCCGATGAGGCGAGCCGATCAAGGATATGGAGGAAACATTTCCCAAAGGAAACTCCCGTGAGCGATCAGATTGATTATAATTCTCTGGCGAAGAAATTCCAGATTTCAGGCGGCAATATCAAGAACATTGTCTTGAACGCGGCTTTTCTGGCGGCTGAGAATGGCGGAATAATCGGCATGGAGCAACTTCTGCACTGCACGAAAAGGGAATTTGAAAAGATGGGGAAATTGTGGACCGAGAAGGAGCTTTATAAATCCCCGGGGCAATAGGGATGAAGGGGGGTTAAGCATGACTGGGACCAGAGAACAGGAAATTCAGAATCACAATTCCAAGGCTCCGCTCAAAGTCCGTGAGGGCGCCAAGCCCGACTCCCACCCATGCGGAGGGTGTAACGCCTGTCATCAGATGACTGGTATCCAAGCGTCAGGCAAAGTAATGGGATGGTCAGGCGGGGGCGCGGAGGGGCCAACATTGCAAAAGGCGTGCGCGACAAATTTCTACAAGCGGAATCTGGGGAACAGCTATATGCAATCTCTGGAGAATAGTCATCCGGCAACTGGGTACATGGCTGCTGGTGGAGGCGCCCCGGCAATACAGAGAAAGTGCAATTGCGGTGGGTCCTGCGAAAGCTGCGCTGGTAAAGAGGATGAAACCGGGAAGATACAAACCAAGTTGGCCATCGGCGCGCCGGATGATGTCTATGAGCAGGAGGCTGAGAGGGTGGCGGATCAGGTGATGCGGATGTCCGAAACGAGCGAATCGCCGGAGCAGGAGGGAATGTTTGCCGTTCGCCATCAATCCGACAGCGGTGAGATCGTCCAACGATTGGGCGCGCAGAGCAGTCCTTCGCTTGCAGACACAATTGTTGTTGAAGAGGAAAAACCGGAGCAAGGAACAGTGCAAACACTGCGTCCCCAGAACCAGCAGAGCGGCAGAGAAGAGGTTTCCAGGCAGCGATTAAATGTTTCACAGGGCGGTATGCCAATAGTGTCAAACGCGCGGCGATTCATGGAAGCAAGATTCGGCGCTGATTTTAGCCAAGTCCGGATTCATGCAGGCAACGATGCCGGAGCACTTTCTGAGTCTCTTAATGCTCGCGCCTTTACCCACGGGTTGAATATATACTTTGGAAACAACGAGTATAAGCCCGATACCCGGGATGGAAAGCATATACTAGCCCATGAACTCACCCATGTGGTTCAGCAAGGCGCCAGTCAAGTCGGTGTACCCGTTATGCAAAACCTGACCACGAATCATTGCCCTGATTCACCGATGAAAATCCAGAGGCTAAGTGCCCTCGGAAGAGCACTACGCCATAATGTTGCTCCATGGGGGCCAGGCGGACCGACAGGAACAGATTACGAAGTCACCACGGACAGTAGCTCCACAGTTACCGGCTGGAAAGCATACTCCCCCTGGCAAGTGCCGCTGCAATACTGGTGTCACGGACATTCAACCAATTCCTTTGTTGATTACGGCTACTCAGTATATTCGGGATCTGATTTTTCCCAGGTGGTCACTGACGAATGGACGAATATTGCCCCTGCTCAGACCAGAGCGGGAGACATTGCGGTATGGACGGCGGGTATGGACCATTCCGCAAAATTTACTGACCCAGTGATAGAGAACGGGCAACTTTCAGCTGGTAAGAGTATGTTGTCAACGAAGAACGGTCAGAACCCTGTTGCACCGATGACCCTGACCGCCATTGCAGGGATGTATGGCGGCGCGGGTGTTGCAGTGTATCGCCATAAATAACACCATCAAGTTTAGCTGGAAAGTAATGGCATGAAAGATGAGTCACAACAAAAGGCAGTGACTGAGATGGCCGCCTCTGTACCCTCGAATGCGATACATTGCATAAGCGGGTTGGTTTATCAGGTGTTGAGGCGGGGCACGAGCGATGAAAGACCTGGACCGGATGATGCCGTTCAAGTGTTGCTCGAGGAACGGGATAATGCGGAAAACTTTATCGATTCTTCAGGAGAAAACGGCACTCCACGGACGTTCATTGTAAGGGAGGCTATTCCTTGTCTGGCGGAAGCCTTCCAGTTGATGGCGGCGGGACAGAAGATTCGAGTCTGGTTACCGGCTCATCTTACGTCCGACGAATCGCGGGCAACTAAAGAAAGTACTTTGACGTTAGACATAGAAATGGTCAGTTTTACTCATGCAAAGGAATCGCCTTCTCTCCCGAACGAACTAACGTCACCACGGCGTAAGGTATAACCTTCACTTTGCCCAGCTTCTGGCAACAGGTTGAAAAAGGTATTCAGATTATTAAATGGGTTTTACTATTGGTCACTTTGAATTGTTGCCTTCCGGAAACTTAGGATAGAAACTAACTTAACAAGATGACGAGGTATTACTATTTATGCCTGACGGTTTCACGAACAAACCGAAAATATTAAGGGGCGCTTTTGTTGAATACGGACTGAGTATTCCTCCGCTCTTTGTTGTCTTCCAGTTCAATCCGGTTCAGCTTACGCGCAACCGCAGCCTGACATTTGCCATGCCGGGGTCCGGTCCGGGCGGACAAGCGGTTTCGCCCAGGAAGGAACATCAGAAGGCAATATACGAAGACCTCAAAACATTGCGAGATGCCCAGATCGTGACGGTGCAGGAAGAATCCATTGGTTTTGAAATACGCCTGGACGCCACAGACAAGTTGAATGACGGTGACGCGATAACCTCGCAATTCGGCATTGCTCCTCAGCTCGCGACCTTGGAACTGATGGTTCATCCGAAGGATGAGAGTCTGCTCGGAAAGGCCTTGAGTTCGCTTCTGGGATCGTCGTCAAACGCCTTCAGTTTCACCAAAGGGCCAAATCCCCCAATGATACTGTTTATCTGGGGACGCAAAAGGGTGCTCCCCGTTAATATCAACAGCCTGAACATTACCGAAACGGAATTCAGCACCGACTTGAATCCGATACGGGCAACGGCTGCGGTTAACCTGACTGTCATAGAGGGGCCGAACCTGCCATATACATATACCAAGGCCATGAAGGAAGTGATGTCGGTGCTGAATCTGGCTAATATTGGAAGTATTACCGATGTAGTCATACCGGGGTAGAAGATGTTTTCCAAAAAGTCGAGATATCTCAAACTGCCCGATACTGTTGCGTTTGATGCGCAGGGAAGAGCTCTCCCCTGCAAAACCCTGAGGATGCCGCCGGATGTCACCGGCACGTTTTCCCACACAATTGAGGAAGGTGACCGGCTCGATCACCTTGCATACAAGTATTATAAGCAATCCGCCAGATGGTGGCGCATCTGCGACGCAAACCCGGAGTTCATGTCGCCCCAGGCCCTTTTGGGAAAGGAACCCATGGTGACGACATACTTTCCCCTGACTTTTCATGGGGAAGGCCAGCCGCGCTGGTGTGATCTTCTGAAGAATCTGTCCGGCCTTGCAGGCGTTGAAAACATTGAGATAGTGGATGATATACGGCTGGTGGAAAGGGAAATCGAGCTTGAGGGTCCGGATGTGACTTATATCGGTGAGCATCCTCAAAGAGCCGTTAAGGTTGTCTACAACCGGATTAATTTGAGCAGGAGAGCGATAATCCATGAAATAACGAGCGCCGGTTTCAACCATGGCGATCCATATGAAATCGGCCGGGTGGGTAAGAAGATCATCATCCCTCCAGATAAAACCGGGTAAGCGTGCAGCCGATGGAACATGAAAACCTGAAAATAGAAATCGACGGGCAAGAGGCCGGTGATGTTTATGCTGACATGATCAGCCTTGAAGTGGAGCTGGATGATGAACTGGCATGCATGTACAAGGTGAAGATAGCCATTATGCAAAATCCCGACGGCACATGGAAATACCTTGACGACGACAGGTTTGCAATCTGGAAGCAGGTAAAGATCAGCGCAGGCTATGCAGACGGAATTGATGAATTGATCTCGGGTTATACAACGCATGTCAAGCCCGTTTTCGACCCCGACCCCTCACAGTGCATGCTTGAAATCTGGGGAATGGACGGAAGCGTTCTGATGGACCGTGAAGAAAAGCTGAAGGACTGGCCGAATAAGAAAGACAGCGACATTGCAACGGAAATATTCAACAGCTACGGCTTAACCCCTGATGTGGAAGACACGAGTATAGTCCATGATGAGGCCATATCTACGGTTATCCAGCGTGAGACGGACATGCAGTTCCTGAAGCGCCTGGCCCTCAGAAACGGTTATGAATATTTCGTGGCAGGGGGGACCGGATATTTCAGGCCGTCCCAGGTGGACGACCCGCCTCAGCCGGTGCTTGCCGTCCATTTTGGCGATGAAACGAATGTGGATAATTTTTCGCTTGAGGTCAACGCGCTGAGAAACGCTCAGGTTGCAATGTTTCAAATCGACCGGAGCGACAAAAGCGTGCTCGACGCTTCCGCGACAACCGGCCAGTTGACTTCCCTTGGGGGGAAAGACGCTGCCGCCTTACTGAATGCCGGGGTTGATCCGGCAAAAATTTATGTTGGAATGAACGTGGCCACAGGCAATCCTGAAATGACGGCGCTCTGCCAGGGGCTCTTTGATGAATTCTCATGGTTCGTCACCGGCGAGGGTGAGATCGACGGCAATAAATATGGTCACGTGCTGAAACCGAGAACGACCGTCACCATCAAGGGAATCGGCGAGACACACAGCGGAGCATACTATGTCAGTCATGTTACTCATTCATTCACGCCGGAGGGGTATTCCCAGTTCTTCAGTGTGAAGCGAAACGCGCTGATGCCCACCGGTTCTGAAGATTTTTCCGCTTCCGGTTCTTCTGGGGGGCTGTTTTAAGGAGAGTTGCATGAGTCTGGAAAAGGTCGTTGCCGACCTGATACAAAAAGTGGAACGCCGTTTCTACGGGAAATACCGCGGTCTTGTGATAGATAATGCCGACCCTGAAAATCTGGGGAGGCTTAAGGTGAAAGTGCCGAGTGTTCTGGGCGGCGATGTAGTCACCGGCTGGGCGCTTCCATGTACTCCCTATGGTGGCGATGCGGATCAGGGTTTTCTGTTCATTCCGGAAGTCAACGCTGGAGTCTGGGTGGAATTTGAAGAAGGTGATCTTGAGTTTCCCATCTGGGTCGGCGCGTTCTGGAGCAAACCGGGCGGCGACAGCGAACTGCCGAAACCGAATAAGCCTGATGGCACTGAAGAAAACGCTGTTCAAGACCCGCCTACGAGAAAGATCATAAAAACCAGGAAAGGGCATACCATCCAATTCGAGGATGCTGATAACGATGAGATGATACTGGTAAAAGAAGGGACCAATGGCCATGTAATAGCCATGAACAAAGACGGCATAAGCATTACTGACGGCGCAAATGGCCATGTGGTTACGCTTGATAGTTCCGGTATTACCATATCAGACGGAGTAAATTCGGGAAACAAGATCACTATGGACAATAATGGCGTCAAGTGCGAGGACGGCAACAACAATGCCATTGTTTTAGAGAGCGCCGGCGCTACTGTTAAGAGCAATAATATAAAAATCGGTGATGGCGCCAGCGAACCGTTGGTACTCGGGAATCAGTTAAATACCGCACTTATGCAATGGGTCAATACTGTATATGCGGTGCACATGCATACTGGAAATCTCGGCGCGCCTACTACGCCACCTGTGCCCGGCGCGCCATTAGACTTGACTGCGGCGTTATCGAAAACGAACACGGTCAAATAAGCCTACAGGAGGAAAGTGAATGTCTCTGAAGGCAGGCGACAAAACTGCGGCAACCGATATGAGCAATGCCATTTATGATCAGCTTGATCATAATCTTTTGACGGATGATGAAAAGAGCAAATTGAAATCGGAAGATCTTAAGAACATTCAAGACGGATGGCGAAAGCTGGCTTACTCCATTGCGCAAGGCGTTGTCAATTACCTGGAAACGAACCTTGAAATTGTTGGCGTCCAGACGAGGGGAAATGTGAACGCTTCCGTGAGCGGCAATACAAATGCTGGCGGTACGGATAATCATACTCATGGTGTAAGTCTTTCGGCAACACACAATAACGTTGTTTTTACTCAAAGCAATGATGGAACGGGACACATAAAATAGTGGAAACCATGCAAGAAACTATCAGCTTTCCCTTTGCTGTCAACAGCGGGGGGAGCATCAGCGTGAGCGGCGGCGACGAAGCTATCCGCGGCAAGATCATCCAGGTGCTTTTTACCGCGCCGGGTGAGAGGGTAAACCTTCCCGAATTCGGCTGCGGGCTCTTTAACCTGGTATTTGAGCCCAACAACGCGATTCTGGCTGCTGCGGTTGAATTTACCGTAGGGCAGGCGCTGACCCGCTGGCTCAAGGACGACATCTTCGTGGAACAGGTAGGGGTGGAAGCAAAAGACGAGACTATTTCCATTGAAATAGTTTACTCGAAAAGATCTGATCTCTCGAAAGAGGCGGTGAGGATCCATTTCAGGTAAGGGACATGCCATGGCCGATATCAAGAAAGTCAACGACACACGTGTAGTGGATTATATGGCGAGAGATTACGACAGCCTCCTGAAGGCAATGCGCGATCTCATTCCCGGTAAGCTGCCTGAATGGAAAACCTACGAGTCGGAGGCGGATTTCGGAAATGTCCTTCTCCAGCTCTTCGCCCACATGGGCGACATCCTGAGCTATTACCAGGACCGCATTGCCAACGAGAGTTTTCTTGGCACAGCCCGGACACGGCAGAGCATCATTCACCATCTCCGGCTGATTGGTTACAGGCTCTCTACCGCATCGCCGGCCTCCGCCATGTTGAAGCTAACCGTACCTGAGTCGAAAACAGGGATAATCAAAATCAGCAGGGGTGATGCCTTTGCGACAAAAAGTCAAAAGGACAAAGCCAGTGTTCGTTTTGAATATACGGGTGACGTGCCGCTCACCATTGATTTGGGCAGCCTCAAGAATGACCCGAATGAAAAGGGCAAGAAATCGTATATTGGCATCCCCGTGGAAGAAGGCCGCCTTATTAGAAACGAAAAAATCGGAACTTCGAATGGCCAGGCGAATCAACGCTTTGCACTGCTGCATCAGGGGCTTATTCTCAGATCCTTGGGAAAGGGTTCAGAAGTTAATAAAGATATAGAACTGAAGATCGGCAATGATCCGTCGCCATGGATGCTCCAGGAGAGCCTTGCATTTAGCCGTGAAGGGCAGAAACACTACATTATCGAGATCGATGAAAATGACGGAGCAACCGTGATATTCGGAGATGGGGCTTTTGGCGCGAAACCTCCCGCTGATTCCGAAATTTACGTTTCCTACCGGGTCGGGGGGGGGATAAAGGGAAATGTCCCGCGACAAACTATCCTGACTATCGTGGATGCGCCGCAGCTCTCCTTGCTCGGCGCGCATATTACGAATCCTTTTGCCTCTACCGGGGGCGCAGATCGGGAGAGTATCGAGCATGCAGTCATGCATGCTCCCGAAGTGTTTCGTTCACTGAAACGGGCTGTTACCGCGGAGGATTACGAAGCCCTTGCCCTCGATTACAAAGGTGTCGGCAAAGTCAGGGCTGTAGCGCAAAACTGGAACAAGGTGACTCTTTATGTTGCTCCGGAAGGAGGGGGCAATGTGAATGATATCCTCAAGAATAATCTTATTGCCTATTTCGAAGATAAGCGGCCAGTTACGACAATAGTCGAGATTGAAGATGTCGATTATGTCAAAATCTATGTTAAAGCTGACATAGGGATCGAGAGATACTACACAGAAGAGGATATCAAGGACAAAGTCCAAAAGGCGGCAAACAATATACTCTCTTTCGATAACGTCGATTTTGAGCAGACTATTTACCTGAGCAAGTTTTACGAGGCGATAGAAGCTGTGGAGGGTGTTAATTACGTGAATATTATCGAATTCTACGAATTCAGGAGCGGCCAGCTTTACAGAGGGTACGTATTGGCGGATGGTCATCCGGAAAAGGTTAAACCCGACGGAAAGATTTCACTGGGCAAGAACGAGATTCCTCGCATTCCTGATCCCGGTGATCCTGATGATGCGGATTACGCAGGTGGTATTAGCATCAACATCACAAACGACAACATCAGTTACGGGGTGTAGATTGACGGTAAAGTTACAGAACATCACGGCAATGCCGCATCCGTACGGCAACAGGATCGACCTCGCCTGGGAGAATCCGGAAGCGGACAATTATCCATGGGTGAGGATTGTCCGCCGTGAAGGCACCAGTCCGCTGTCGCTCGATGACGGCAGGATTGTCGCTGATATAAGCACCTTGCTTTTCTCCACTAATTCTATTGCGGTAAACGGCCTGGATGAAAACAGGATTTCATTTGAGATTGAGCAAATGTTTCTTGACTTCGGCATTTCTCTTTCAGAAGACGCCGCAGCCGAAACAGACGCAGCTTCGACCAAGTGGACAATAACGGATAGGGAAAAGAAGTATATCATCAAGCAGAACAGCGGGACATTCTGCGTCTATCGGTCCAGCAACTCCGCAACCGACGTGAATCTCAAAAGCGAGACGATTTATTACTACGCTCTTTTCCCTTTCAAGAATAATCCTCTGATTAATCCGCTGGACTATGTCATCGACAGCGCCAATCGAACAGCAGCCATGGCCAGCGGACCCTACGACATGGCCGGCCAGATGTACGATCTTCTGCCGCGCATCTATCACCGCTATGATACGGCCGTATCGCACAAAGTCTCCGCAAGCGACAAACAAAAAGGCGAGTTGCGCCGTTTGCTCGACATTGCGGGGAGCCAGCTCGACCAGTTGTACAGTTTCGCAAAAGCAGCTCCTGATCTCTATAAAATTGATAAAGTGGATGGGCGGCTTCTTCCTTTATTGGCTCAATGGATAGGCTGGAAGAGTGATTACCGCAACGAATTCGACACACAGCGAAATGAAATCAGAGAAGCCCCATTTATCTATCAGACCATCGGCCTGATCCCGAACGTTGAAGCGGCAATCAAGCGCTTAACCGGATGGGAATGTCGCACCAAGGAATTCATGCATAATGTCTTCCTGTCCAACAATCCCGAAAGACTGAATATCTGGGCTACCGCGAAGAACGAAGCCGGCAAGTGGGCCGAGCCGGCCGTACCATTGTCTCTCGACTATGCCTATGAGGGGAGGCCGTGCCGGGTGACGGACGAGGAAGGCAATGCGTGGCTCTTTTATCACGCTTACAGTGAGCGTTTTGCAGGAGAGAGCAATAGGAACAGCGTTGTCTGCAATATCCGGTACAAGATTCACGGTCAAAAGGGGTGGTCTTCCAGCAGGCGCCTCACAGACAGCATCGGTATCGACAAATATCCGGCCACCACTTTACACGGCAATTCACTTTGGGTCTTCTGGAGCGTTTACGACGAAGATACGGCGGCATGGCGCCTGGAGTTCAAGGTCCGGAACGGTGGTGCGTGGACCCCTGTTCAAACGCCCCTTTCGCCAGACTATGAACTCGCATTCGGCAATGGCTCGATCGAACGGAAAAGGCCGCTTGCGGTTGCCGATAATGGGGGTGGGCTCTGGCTCTTCTGGCTTGAGAAAAGCGAGAACAGTGGCCGGAAATGGCAGATGAAATACAACCGGCACGACGGCAATAACTGGCAGTTATCTCCGCCCGCGGATTTCCCTCAGGCAGACGAAGTGCTGGAAGATCCTTTTCTGCTGTTTAATGGAGGCGCAAATAGCATTTATCTCTTTTGGGCCAAGAGGGACGTGCAGGGAAAGTCCGAAATATCGTTTCAACGCAAGCACAGCATCGATCCGAAACTTTCGGACTGGGATGCAGCGCCGCGCACGCTTCTCAAAGATGAAGACACGTCTGAAGAGCCGTATGACGACAGGGAGCCGGCGGCTGTTGTAATGGACGATGTTATGGAGCTATTTTGGAGTTCCAACAGGGGAGGAAGCTGGTCTGTCTGGCATAGCAAGATGACGCCGGCGACGGAAAAATGGGGAACTGCGGAACAGGTAACCCCGGGGCCATATTCACAGCGCGATCCACTACCCATCACTTTAAACGGAAGCACGACGCTTATTTATCGCTCTAACCAGAGCATTACATATGAAAGTCAGGTCTATACAGCAACAGAAACAACAGATTTCCGGTACGCCGGTTCAACCGTTACGGATGCGGATAACCTCGCAAAGCTTGAATTGCGGGGACAGTTTGATGATTTTCAAAGTTACTCATACGACACAGGCAAGGAAGATGGCGACTGGTATGCCCGCGATACGGTGGGCATGTACCTGACGGCAGGGACTGGTGACCTGAGCCTTATCAGCCGGAACAGGGGGATCATCAAACAGCTTTTAAAAGAAATTATCCCCATCCAGGTCAGGCCGGTCTTTGTCATAGAAACGGTCGAAAATGAAAAGGTATACACCTATGACTTCCCAAAAGATATAGACAAGCGGGTTATTACTGAACAGACCTGTTACGGGATTACCATCTCCGGAAGGGAGAATTATAAAGGAATAAGGGGCGCGTGGGAAGATCGCATCCCGGAGTGGATTTGTTTGCACAGCTGTGACTGCGTGACAAAAATGTATCTTGATGAGCATGCGGTCAATTTTTCCGTTCTTCCGGGAACGTCAATCGAAACAAAATACAGGACATGGCATACAGGGTTAAACAGGATTATAGAGGAGGAATGAAGAATGCTGGAGAATCATATTTCCCTTAAGGGTATGTACCGGGATGTCCTAACCGGACCGGAGAGGCGCATTGTCTATGACAGCGGATGGCGCTCAAACACCATCGTGCGGAGTTGCAGAATGCTTCTTGCCGGTTTCATGAAAAATGATTCAGCCCCACCTCAAGGTATTCAATATATTGCTGTGGGGCAGGGAAAACCTGAATGGGACATGCAGTGGAATACGCCGGCACCCCCTGGACCGGCACTGGATACGGTGACAGGTCTTGAGTCTCCGTTTCCGCAAACCATCACCGTGCCGCCGGTTAATCCGCTTCCCGGACAGCAATATCTTGATATTGTTTATCTGGATGAAAGTGATAAGGTGGTCGAAAACGTGACAAACCGGCTCCAAGTCAAGTGCACTCTGGAACCCGGTTTCCCCACGGCGGATATTTATCCCTTGCGGGAATTCGGTCTGTTTGGAAAATTTGGTGGCGACACATACATGATTAATTGCGTCAGGCATCCTGTTATTTATAAAGATGCACTGGCTACCCTTGTGAGAGAAATCAAGCTGTATTTTTGATAAGGAGGGGGAGATGGGAAATTTTTCCAGAGTAACTTTTGATGAACTGAAAAAATATGTCAGCGTGCGTCTGCAGCAGGGGGTTCCGCTGGTAGACGCAGACTGGAATGAGATGGATGACATGCGCAGATATGAATTGCGTTCATTCATCAAGTGGTTCATCGGCAACGGCGTTCCTGCCGGAAATAAAGGATTCCGGATCAAACCGGTAGAAACGAAAGGGATTGGCAATATTCTCCTTGAAGTAAAAAAAATATTGTCAAAAATCGAACTGGCTGTTGACTACAAGAAATCGACGGCAGCCAAAGTTCTCGGTTTCGGACCGAACAATTTCTCTGCTAGCGGAGGAAGTTCTGTACGCCTCGGCGGGACTCAAAGTGAGCCATATGCACTTGAAGATGGAATGACACTGGTGGGAAGCATCTCTACCCAGCCTCTGCTTGGCCGCGGTGAACCCGTGATATCAAAGTGGGAGGTAGCTTTCAAGGGAAATAAAGCCGCAACCGCCATGGAAGTCATTGCGGCGATAAAGAAAGGGGCTCCGGACCTGATTGCTTCAGAAGGTTTTGCAGCTGATTTTATGATCAGTGGTGGTGACGGAACGTTTAACGGGGCGGGCCGCTGCCTGGTAGATGGGTGGGAAGCGTTGAACGAAAGTGATTTGAATTACTCAGGCCAACAGCTCTACGATCATAACGACCTTGCCGCCAAATGGGGAGTAGATTCCCTTTCTCCAATAACAATTGCGGCGGGGGCTCGTACCGATCTAGTCTATCTTGATGTATGGGAACGTGAAATAACTTCTCTGGATGATTCGGCTTTAGTTGATCAGCGCATCGGTATTGAGACCTGTGTGCGTCTCAAAAGGGAGTGGGTCGTGCGGATACTGGAGGGTTGCGATCAACTCCAAGTGCCGGATAGCTGGCTCGTCGCCGGCAACACATTGCAGATACGCAAACAGGATCACGGCTATTATCCCTTGGCGCAAATACATCATAATTCAGCGCTCCCGATAAGTGATGCCGATATTCATGATCTGCGCCGCAGCGGTTTGACGGTTTTGTCGGAAGAAATAACTATAAAGGACGGCAATGTTGGTATTGGGACAACAGACCCCAAGGCGCCTTTGCATGTCGCTCAGTTCATGGCGATAGGGCCGTATGCTGCAACAGACGCACAGCAGGGCAGCTTAAGTGTTACCGGACCCAATGCCGGACTGGGTTTTGTAAAGCGGTCATTGGCCGCATGGCCTGCCGCGCCTGCGGCGGGAGACCGCTTTGCATGGTACAACCAGGACGGCACGGCCCGCCTCTGGACGGATCAGAAAGGGGATCTGCTTTCTGTTACAGGCGCGGGAAATGTCATTGTCGGCACACCGGGGCCGGAAGACAAATATCTTTTTGAAGTAGCTGGAAGAATGAAGGTGAGATCAAACGGTGTAGACACGGCGGGGATATGGTTTTCCCAGAAGTACGGCTTCGGCGAAAAGGCGTTTGTAGGTCTTTCCGATGACAATCACATCGGTTTCTGGGGTAATACCGGCGCCAACTGGGGGCTTGTAATGGATACGAAGAGCGGAAATGTCGGCATTGGGACGATGACGCCGAATGCAAAGCTCGAAGTATCCGGCGTTGATGGCGACACCCATGCCGACTTCAGTGTTAAGGGCCGTTTGCAATCGGTCAGCGTACATGGCGGCGGCCTATTTGTGGACGCATCAATGAAGCGATTTTTGGGAAGTGATGCAGGGACTGGGATTGGCCTATTTAATGGCGCATGGCGATTAGTTGTCCGGGAGAATAAGAACATCGGCATAGGAATGGAAATTACAGACGGAGCTGTGCTGGTCAAAAAAGATAATGATTATATAGAGATAGATCCATGGGTTGGTTCAAATGGAACCGCCATATCATTTGTAGACAACAATACCACAAAAGCAAATCTATACTGGCATAAGATAAGCCAGACGTTCCATATAAATAGCGGTGGAGCTTCAGGCACAAGTATAAACTCAAATGGAGGACATGTAGGCATAGGGATGTTGCCTAATAGCAATTACATACTGTCGGTAAAAGGAAACGCGTATGCCAGTGGTGGCCAATGGCTAACATCTGATAAGCAGTATAAAAAGAATATCATTACAATAAAAAATGCTCTTTCAGGCATTCTCGCAATCAGAGGGGTTAGTCACGAATGGAGAACTGAGAAATATGCAGATAAAGGATTTACAGACGGAAGACACCTGGGTGTAATTGCGCAGGAAATAGAAGGGGTATTCCCGGAAGTAATAAAAGATGGACCTGATGGCGATAAGGCAGTTGCTTATACTGGGTTTGTTCCAATTTTGATTGAGGCTATAAAGGAACAACAGACGATGATTGACAAGATGGCTAAGAAACTTGAAGCGTTGGAAATCAGTTTAAAAAAGAACAAATAAGGAATCAAAAAAATGATTAATGATGTTTTAGCGACTGGAAAAATATCGAAGCTTTATGATTATATAGATGAAGACCGCAAGTTGCTTTTTCAGGCTGTTCGTTATGATCCAAAAGCTTTTCGTGACAGGAGGCCGGATGGAAATGGCGGATGGATCTGGAGCCTTGAAAATACGAGGCTGGCGCTCTATCGTCTGCCGGAAGTGAACATGTCCGAAGCAGTGCTGATACTGGAAGGTGAGAAGGACGTTGATACTGCATACCGGTTAGGGCTTCCACCCGGTTTCGCCGCCACTACCAGTCCTCTGGGAGCCGGGCAATGGCGCTCCGAGTATTCCGAATCCCTGAGAGGTAAGCGGGTAGTCATATGTCCCGACAACGATTTACCCGGAAAGCAGCATATGAAGCAGATCATCAGGGACCTTGCGGGCAAGGCATCCGAGATTCTGACGATCGCTTTACCCGAATCTGTCAAAGACCTTTCTGCATGGCAGGAGGCCGGCGGAACACCGAAACAATTCAAAATATTGATTAGTGGTGCGGAACCAATCGGGATTTCATAATCAATGTATTATAAGAAAAAGCTGCATTCTTAATATCATGATAGCGTAAAATACACGTAACCTAAATCGCTCTTTGAAAAAAGAGAGCATCTGGTTTACCTTTTGGGTATCTCACCACGCCAAGAGGAGGAACACAGATGCTCCCAGGAGAAATGACT
>Ga0137449_1000010_pt1 | contig 22336 bp, 24 predicted proteins | sample EasRivERMGT436_2_FD_104905 | JGI IMG/M metagenome (GOLD analysis project Ga0137449, IMG submission 104905) | Soil microbial communities from meander-bound floodplain in the East River, Colorado, USA - East River MetaG ERMGT436_2 | ecosystem: Environmental > Terrestrial > Soil > Floodplain ... | reverse complement strand
CCCACTCGGCGCGCGCCTCGAGCACCAGATCGTCTACCTTGCGCGCGGCGTACCACCCGAGGTGCCTGGTCACGACTTCCTTCACCGCTGCGCGGTCGTCCGCCCACTGTCCCGCATCGAGCCGCACCTTGATGAGCTCGACGATGTCGGCGATGTCCTTTTTGCGCTCCGCGATGAGCTTCATCGCGATGAGGTGCCCAAGGGACACGACGAAGACGTCGTGCCCAAAAAGCAGCATGCGACGATCGCTATCGACCGCTTCTTTGACCGCCTCCGGCACCAGCGTGGGAACGTCACGATCGAGCGTCAGCACGTCGATACGCACATCGCCTGCACGCAGATCGTATCCACCGAAACCGTGCTTCGCGCGAAGCGTCAGCCCCATCTCCTGCGCCACACTCTCCAGCTCGTCACCCGACGGACCACCGACAACCACTGCGAGCACGATGTCGACATCGCTCGTCTCGCGGCGGTAACCGTGCGCTGCCATCGCGAGCGCTCCACAAACGACGGTAGGCTGCTCGAGAGCTCCCGACAGCACCACAGCCTGCTCTGTCGCATTCGTCAGATCGGTGACACCTACCGCGTTCATTTTTCTTCCTCAAACCTTTTCGTCCAATAAGAACTCGATCAGCCGCTTCGCCATTTGACTTGGCTCAGCGTGACCGTTCTCCCACCGGTTCACGCTCACGAACGACACGCCAAGCTCACGAGCCATCTGCTCCTGCGTCCACTTCCGCTTTTCGCGAAGCTTCCGAATGCGATCAGCCATCGACACAAGCTTTATATAGCATGAGTTCCGGGTGAGGGATTCGAACCCCCGTTCACCGTGACACCGGAAGCCCCCGCCTCGGCTTGGCAGGCGGGGTCCACCACGTTCCAGTCGTCCGATGTAGGCACAATCTGAGTTGCTTTTCAGCATAGCCGTGTTACTGCCATGCGCGTGAAGCTGATTGCAACGGTCAAGCTCCTGGTCGACGCGACCGAAAAGGCACGTCTGCTCGCCACCATGGTCAAAGTCAACGAGGCGTGTTCCTGGCTGGCAGAGCGAGCCTTTGAACTCAAGAGCGCCGACAAGATCAAGTTGCAAAAACTCTACTACCGTGACCTGCGCGACATGTTCGGGCTCTCGTCCCAGCACGCGGTACGCACCATTTCCAAGGTTTGCGAGGTCTACAAGCGGGATCGATCGAAGCTCTGTCGTTTTCGTGAGCACGGCGCCATCGCCTACGATCAACGCATCTACACCTTCAAGAACGGGCTCGACCGGGTGAGCCTTCTCGCGCTCGATGGGCGCATCGTTGTCCCGTGCGCCATCGGCGCCTACCATCGCAGCCGGCTCGAAGGCGTTCGCGGACAGGCCGATCTCGTATACCGCAAGGGTAAGCTCTTTCTCTACGTGACGGTCGACGTGCCCGACGGGAGCCCCGTCGATTCGGAAGGATGGCTCGGCGTCGATCTCGGCATCCGCAACATCGCTGTCGACTCGGATGCAGACGTCCACTCTGGCGCCACTGTGGAAGCCATTCGTGAACGGTATCTCTCGCTCCGAAGCCGGCTCCAGTCGGTTGGTACCAAGAGCGCCAAACGCCACCTCAAGAAACTCGCGGGCAGGGAGGCCCGTTTCCGTACCATCGAAAACCATCGCATCGCCAAGCACATCGTCAAAAAGAGCAAGGACACCGGACGCGGCATCGCCCTCGAAGATCTTCGAGGCATCCGCGATCGGGTAACCGTGAGGAAGGCTCAACGTGCGCAGCATGCAGGATGGTCGTTCTTTCAGCTCCGAGCGTTCGTTGCCTACAAAGCAGCGCTCGCTGGCGTTGCACTCCGCATCGTCGATCCACGCAACACCAGCCGCACCTGCCTTTGCTGTCCGTGCGTCGACAAGCGAAACCGCAAGAGCCAGGCCGAGTTCGTCTGCGTCGCGTGCGGCTTTGCCGCCAACGCCGACTTCGTCGGAGCTGTGAACATCCAACGTAGGGCCGAAGTAATCCGGCCTATTGTTTCGGCTGCATGAGCGTGAATTGAGATACTCTTTCAGAGCCTCGCTCTTGTCAGGAACAAAAAGCCCCCTTCTCGCCGTCTGCGGCAGGTGGGGGTCTGATTACAGGTCGTCCCCTTTGATCTCGCGCGTCACCCACCACGCTCCAAAGGCAGCCCCGAGGAGGAAGATGACCCCGCCGGCAACTACGAGTAGGAGGGTCATTTCTTCTTTCGAATGCAGCAAAGGCTCTGCGCAAACTCGATACTAGCGATGTCGCGCTCGACAGGCGGCGGGTCCCATTCGGGCGCCTGCGCTCCGCCACGCCGCCCCGGGTACTCTTCGGCGCCTCGTAGGTTCACCGTGTCGACGAAGTCCTTCAGCATCTCCGTCGTCGTCTTTCGGTAAGCGTCGCCACCGTACGGCGCGCCACCGTAGTTCGCCCAGTACGACGTGTGCAGGTCTTCGATGACGTAGAGCCCTCCCGGTTTGAGCTTCGGAAAGTACAGCCAAAAGCTCGTTCGTTGCTGCCCCATCTGGTGTCCGCCATCATCGATGATGATGTCCATCGGCGCAAAGCCGTCCGCGTCGTCGGCCTCCATCTGGTCGCCTAGCACCGTCGTGATGCGCTCTTCGCTGAACATGAAGGCCGGGTCGTTGTCGAGACCCTGCACGTGCGCACACGGAAAAAAGTCCCTCCACATGCGGAGCGACGCACCCCCTGCCACCCCGAGTTCAAGCACCGCCTGCACGTCAAAACGGATCGGACCAAACCACCGCTCGTAGCTTTCCGTGTACGCGTGAAACAGCGAACTCTTGTCCGTACCGTACTTTTTTGCCAAATCGTCGAGCATGCCCATTCGCTAGGCAATACCCTGCTAGCACGAACGTGACAACATCATTTCGTGCCGGTGGTCGGACTCGAACCGACGCTGTCGCGGCTTATGAAACCGCCGCTCTGCCACTGAGCTACACCGGCATATTGGAAGGGTTGAGCCAGCTGCCGTCCACGATGAGACGGGCGCCGGGCGCGAAGGTGAGGTTCAGCTCGAACTCGTCATCATCCTCGAGCTTCACCATGTGCACATGCAGGTCACCGTGCAGCACCAGACCGTGCGTGCGCCGGTTCAGCTCCGTGAGCGTCTTCAAAGGCGCCCTCTCCGATCCGCGGTTGCCATCGTTGCCGATCCGGCAGTCGACGTAGATGTGCCATCGCAAATAGATGGCCAGGGGACGAACCCACAGCCAAAGATGCAGCCATCGGAGAAAACCCATCCCTAGAGTTTGACGAACCTCCGGTCGCAAAGCACGGTGAGCCAGGTGAGCTCCACACTGTGCGGGTGGTCGTGATAAAGCGATCCGCATTGCTCGCAACACACCAGCCCACTTGCTCGATCGACCTCCCCGCGCCGTACCCGCTCTGGCAGCTCCCGGCAGGCCAAGACGGCCATCCTCGCCGCTCGCCATGTCGCCAAAACAAAGACCGCGCTCCGCGCTCCCTTCGGGTACGAAAGTCTGACCTCGGCCTTCGTGCGCCCGGGAACCAGGCGCCAGTGCCACCCGCAGAGCCCCTGCGGACCGATCGAAAAAAACGGGCACACCCGACAGCGCCGTCGCTTTGACCTCGTCATCAGGGAGCCTGGAACATCCGTAGCCATTGCTCGCCTCGGATCGGCACATCGAACAGTTTCACGGCGTCGCGTACGTGCCGATCACAGATCCCAAATCGGTGCGTCGTCTGCACGAGCCGATCCGACAAGTCCACCATGTCGGAATCGTCGTCGATGATGACGAACGACTCGACGTTGAAACTCGGGTGCATGACCAGCCACTCTCGGATCTCCTCGCCTCGCACCGCCGCGCGCAGCCGAGGCGTCCGCCCGATGACCTTCCCCCGAAAACCGTACTCCTCGAGCACCGCCTGAAGCGCCTCGATGCTCCGTCCGATGCGCCACACCGACGAGACGACGACTTTGGCGCCCGTGCGCTCCAAGAGCCGGTTGACGCGCTCGACCGCGACGGGATCGAGCTTGAACTCGTGCGATGGGCGAGCGACGTAGAAGCGTCTCGAGTTGAGGACGCCGTCAAAGTCGAGAAAAAGCACCCTCACAACAACTGGGCCAACATTCGTCGGTTAACGTAGTGGCGGCGCGCGACGAGGTGCACCAGGTCGCCTTCGAACCGCACGTGCCTGGCAAGCATTGGCCGATCACCAAGAAATTGCCCTTCACGCGACCAACGCTCGTGGCTGTCGCGCTGCTCTCGCTTCAACCGCCTCAACTCCACAAGAAGATGACGTAGTTCCGCTTTTTTTCGCTGGCGGTCCCGACGTCGCATCTTTGCGCTACTTTTTGTTGCGACCCGAACTGCGCTTCGAGCTGCGCGCAGGCGGCGCCTGCGACGCCCGCTCCGGTTCGGCCGCAACGGGCTCGGGTGCTGGTTCTGGCTCTGGTGCCGGTGCCGCTTCGACCGCAACGGGCTCGGGTTCGGGCTCCTGCGCCGGTGCTTCCGCAACGGGCTCGGGCACCGGTGCTGCTTCTGCTTCGGGCTCGGGCTCGGGTTCGGGCTCGGGTGCCGCTTCGGCCGCAACGGGCTCTGGCTCGGGCGCTTCCACGACAGACTCGGACACAGGTTCAGGCTCGGGCGCCGCCGGCACCAAACTGCGAAGCTCCGCGATGACGCGCTCAGCGACGCCCTCTCCGTTCTCCGCGTCGTACAAGCTCGCGTCGAGTTCACTCGTAGCGATATCAACCTTGAGAGCGCGAGCATTCACGTAGTCGAAACGCAACTGCCCCGCTTCGATGAATTTCCTCGCCATCGCTTCCGACATCGGATTCGAAGAAACGTTCGCCTTCGCCGCATCGAACAACACCTTCAACACGGCGGCTTTGTCGAGGTTTTCGATGGATACGATCGGCATTGGGTCTCCCTCAAATGGGGTCACTGGCGTGATTCGAACACGCGACCTCTGGGTTATGAGCCCAGTAAGCTACCGCTGCTCCACAGTGACATCCAAAAAACTACCACGCTTGTATCGTCGAAAACAAGCGCCCCCGGCAGGAGTCGGACCCACAGCCTCACCCTTCGGACGGGCGCGCTCTTTCCAGTTGAGCTACAGGGGCAAACGTGACAGGTCCTAAATTGAACCAGATCAAATCTTTCATGCATTGCCGTGGGTGCTTGGAGAAAAAGCCCGACAATCTCAGCCCGAAGCAGTGGTCCAATCTAGAAGTGGGCTGGACCGAAAAAGGACTTCAGATCTGGTGCATCCGATGCGACATGAGCGTCGTCAGCATCGACTTCAAGGGGCAGAAGGTGCGACTCGAAGAGTGAAGCACCCTCGGCGCGATTCGAACGCGCGGCTCTTCCATTTAGGAAATGGACGCTCTATCCACTGAGCTACGAGGGTTTGAATCTTTGCGCCCACGGAAGGACTCGAACCTTCAGCCTTCTGATCCGTAGTCAGACGATCTGTCCATTGATCTACGTGGGCAACAGCGTCGCGTGCGGGATTCGGACCCGCGTCGACCGAGTGAAAATCGGCCAGGCTAGACGAACGCGACCTTCTTGGATACTTTCACCTGCTTGAGAAACTTCCCACGCAGAGCTCGCCCCAGGACGAGCGTCCCCGACCCCGGCAAGGAGTCGTACCGGCCCTGCGACTGCGGCGGCTTTCGTGAGCCGATGCAATGAACTAGGTACCCCCGGAGGGATTCGAACCCCCGACCTTGCGGGTAGAAGCCGCTTGCTCTGTCCAGTTGAGCTACGGGGGCGAGCCAAAGCGCAGCGAGGAGTCCCAGCCGCGAAACCTGCGGCCCTCGGCGAGTGCTGCCTCGCCCGTCGAGCCACTTCCAGCGAAGGGATCAATTACCATATCCCCCGGATTCGAGTATTGGCGGACGAGCATACGCAAGAGCGCGACCGGCTTTTGCTGCGGGTGGGTGCGCTCGGATGTCGATGTTGGGATGCTCCCAAAACGCACAACCGAACGCGGGTAGCGATCAGTCGCCCCCGCGCGAGCAACGCCCCTCACACTTTTGGCTTTACCGTAGCTCTCGGTGACGACGAGGGTCGAACGCTCCGCCCTTTCGCGACTGTTCGCATGGATCGGACCTGCGCCTCGGATCATCTGCGGATGGTAGGTGCCTTTCTTGACGAAGAAGACCAAGACGAACTCGTGGGCGCGCAGGGGCCGGTGGCGCGCGTTAAAAAAGCCGACTGCAAGGCTCTTTTCCCAGACAATGTCGTAGCGAAAGCGCCGGGGCTCGGACGCGATCAAAGCGCTCGCAAAGCGGATCGACGACGCCATCAGCACGATCTGACCCTGCGGCCCGACGGCTCTCCAGGCCGCTCGCCAGAAGGCCACAAGATCCGGGCGCCGATCAAACTCCGCGGCCGTCTCCCCCGAGGGCAGATCGGACAAGATGAGCGCTGCGCTCCCCGCCGCAAGCGACAAGAGCCCGTCGATGCCATCGCCGAGCCTGACCGAGGGCGGCCGCACTCCCCTATTTCAGAAGCGCGATGTTGGTCTGGTACTTCACGCAGAGCTCTTCGGGCGTAATCGCTACGAAACCGCCATTCGTGTCGATCTCGAACATCTGATGCCCGCGGGAGAGGAGCTTCTGTGCGAAGCGCATCGGATCGGAAAAAAACATCGGCGTGAACTCGAGCACAACTTGCAGCTTCGGACTGCAATCGAGCACCGCCTGCATGCCGTCCCAAACGCGCTCCTCCGAGCCCTCGCAGTCCATCACCAAAAGGTCCACCGGTTTACCCGTCGGCAAGACGGTGTCCAAGGTCACCTGGCGGCAAGCCATCGGATGCAGATCGCGGACAACGTGGTGAATCTCCTGCGCGTCCTGCACGAACGTGTAGCCGTTTTGGCCAGGATGATGCAGGAGCCGAACTGATTCCTTATCGGAGTCGCCCACCGCCAACGGCTGAACGTTGACCCGTTCGTAGAGCCCGTTGGCGCGCGCCGATTTGCGGATAAGCTCCACGAGACTGCTTTGCGGCTCGAACGCGTGGACCTTACCCTCTGGCCCCACGATGTCGCCAAGTAGGATCGCGTAGTACCCAACGTTGGCACCAACGTTGACCACCACCATCCCCGGTCGAGCTATCCGCAAAAGCGCAATCGTGATCCACGACTCCCAGACGCCGTCCATCAGGAGCGACGGCGCGATCGAGTCGTCCGAAGCGTCGACATAGAGCTTGTACTTGCCAAGAACACGGCAAAGGCTCACGGCTTTTCCCACATGAACGGCTTTGGCGCGTTCGTTCGAGAGTCGTTCGAGTTGTTCGCGATCGAGTGTCATCGGTCACGAACGTAACACACAGGAGGCGCAGGTGAGAATCGAACTCACGGCAAACCGATTTTGCAGATCGGCCTCTTCCCATTCGAGCACTGCGCCACTCGGAGCGGCTGAGCGGATTCGGACCGCCGATCTTCGCCTTGGCAAGGCGCTGCTCTACCAACTGAGCTACAGCCGCAAGATAAACTGGAGCGGGCGGCGCGACTCGAACGCGCGAAAAACTGGTTGGAAGCCAGCTGCCTTACCTCTCGGCCACACCCGCAAATTTCAAGGCGTCGGTCTCCGACGCAAGAGCCCGCTGACAAAATCGAGCACGGCGCCTGCCACGTGAAACCCGACACCAAAGCAAAACCCGACGACAATCGTGTCCGTCCAATTGCCCCAATGCATGAGACGCCTCCTTTTAGAGCTCCGCCAACTTGCCGACGCGGGCCCCGCGCGCCACGACCGACTTGCGAATCGCTTCGATGGCCCGTCCCCGGTTGGCCGTTCGTGCCACATTGCGCGTCAGCGCCGACGCGAACGCCTCGTTGTGCAGGTTGATCCCGTCCGCCATGTGCGTACATTCGTGCACCGCCGCGGCGTAGAGCCAGTTGATGTGGTCCTTGTCCGACAGGCTGTAAATGTCGCCCTTCGGGTCCCCCCCGACGAATGGGTTCAACATCAGCCAGTGCTGATTCTCTTCGTTCAGGTACGAAGCTGCCGAATAGCCTTCGTCGCTCACATCGAAGTGCCACCCCACGCCGTACGACTCGCGGCTGTTCAATTGGATCAAGACAAAGCGGCAGAGCTCGGCCCAAAAGCGGGCCAGCTTCTGGACCTGCGGCGTCATCTTGTCGGGCATGAAGCGCACAGGCACATGAAACGCTTCGATCTCGTTGTAGACGAAAAAGTCCGGCTCCCACATGAGCTGCTTGGCCACGGTCTCCACGTGGGCGGCGCCCAGCATGGGCACGTCGACCATCACCTCCGCCATCTCCACATTCGGCCGCAGATCGAGTCCCGCCCCTTCGACCTGCTCCTCCTCCTTGGCCTGAAAATGGGCGACGGCCGCCATGAAAACCGAAACCTGCTCGCTCGACAGCTGCTTCGGCTTGCCACCGCCCGGATCGATCGGCTCCACCGATCCGATCGACATGAGCAGCTCGGCCTCACGTCGCGCGAACGGCTCCGACCGAAATTTACCCGCCCCCTCGAACTTCTTCTTCACGATATTTCGCGCTCCCTTGGTGGCGCTCTTCACGTCCGCGGCGAGCCTGTTGATGTACTCGTCCACGTGCCGGCGCGACTCGTAGTCCCGAAAACCGTCCCGGTTCGCCGTCAAAAGCTCGATCGACGGCCCGGTCACCTCGACGATGATGACCCCCTTCGCTTCGCTCGCGACCCAGCGATCGAACATATAGAGACCGCGCACCCGCACAAGGCAAGTCGGGCGCACGAACTCCTTGCTCGTCTTCTTGTACGTGATGGTGCACTTGCCACTGAGCTCGCTCACCACCTGGCCCACCTTTTGGTTGGCCCGGCACGCCACCCCATTCACCGTGAAATGCACCCCGGGGAGCCAGCACTTCTTGATGAACGAAAGCGCGTCCTCTGCCTTCGTGAACCGGTCCATGGGCATCGACACCGTGATGCCGGTTCCCCGTCGGCTCGATTCCACACGGCGCACGTCGTACTGGATGCCGTGTCCTTCCACGATGACGTTTTGGCTGTGCAGGTGCCACGTCAGCCACGGAAGAAGAAGCAGCTCCTTCGCTTTGCCGAACCCGCCCACGCTGTCGGCGTGGCGCTTGGTGGTCGCGCCTAAGACCAGAAACTTCGTCAGCATGGTCTCCTCGTCCATGCCGCTGCCGTTGTCCTGACAGGAGACTTCCACGCTGCGCGCGCGATCGACCGAATCGGTGGGCTTACCCTGCTCGTCGAGCATCGTGACCACGCAGTCGACCTGATCCGCCCCCGCATCGACAGCATTCTGGATGGCTTCGCGCCACCATTTCTCTTGCCAGTCACCGTAGTCGCGCAGCGCCGACACGAAGAAGTCGCTACCGATCGCGATCTGCCCCGCCGCGTTGGGCCTCGTATTGGACACCTCGACGGCGATCACCAGCCGCTCGTCGGCGATGTACGTCTCACCGATGAAGTGCGCGAGCCCCACCTCCACGAGCCCTTTGAGGATGCCGTAGCTTTCGCTGCTCGACGGCGCCACGTAGAGCCCGGGATGAGCGATCAAAGCCTTCGGATCACTCGCACCTTCCAGAATGGTTGCGTCCATAAGAGAAGCATACCAGACCTCACGATCGTGCTGGGAGCCCTGTGCCGGACTCGAACCGGCCTCGCGCCCTTACCAAGGGCGAACTCTTCCTCTGAGCTAACAGGGCAAGTGGAGCTGAAGGGAATCGAACCCTCGTCTTCCGGGTGCAAACCGGATGCTCTCCCGATTGAGCTACAGCCCCTTTTTCACAGGTACAGCGTGATCTCTCATCCACTGCTCGATGTGCTCCTTGGAAAAGCGCACCATGCGGTGTCCAAAACGAACGTGCGGAATGCGCTTGTTGTGCACCAGGGCGTACAACGTCCCTACTTTCAACGCGCACAGCTTGCAGACTTCAGCGTAGGTCAGAAGTTGAAGGGGTTGCTTGGCTTGCATGGAAAACCACGTTCCATTTTGGCCGACGCAAATCTCCCGCAAAGAACGCTGCCAGATTTGCGGAACACGCAAACTAGCGAAACAATAAATAAAAACTAGACAGGTGTTCCTTTTTCATCGACGAAGCCGGCGCCCAACTCGAACACCCTGAACCGCCCATCGTCCACCGCGATCCCAACCCCGACAATTCGCCCTTCAGCATCCACCACGAAGTTCGCGGTGCGCTTCACGTCGGCGGGCCAAGGCGCCAACTCCTGCGCGATTTGCGCCTCACTCCACTCGCCCGCCGAGGCTTGCCGCAAGAGGACCGGTTTGCTCGGATCGACCTTCATCCCCCGTGGCAGCAAAAACTGCTCCGTCCAGCCCTCTTCTAGCTCCCTCGCCGGCACCGTGAGCTCCAGCACCCGAAAATGACCCCCTGGGTGCAGCGATAAAGTGGCTTCGGTGCCCGGCGGATGCACGTACCCAGGATGGGAAACGCTCGGAATTTCGCTGATGATCCGCATGCGCGAAAGCGTAACCTAGCCACCTGCTTCGGAAAAGCCCTTAGGATAGGCCCAGCCGTTCAGGACTTCTGCGAGCTCGGGCGACGCCGCTGCGACCTTGTCGGTCGCCTTTTCCTCAATCTGCCGAATTCGCTCACGAGTGAGGCCGCAGATCGCTCCGCAGCGATCGAGCGTCGCCCCGCCTTCGTCTGCAACATCGAGCGCACAGCTGACGGTCATTTCATCCGGATCAATATCCGGGAAATTCACTTTGATGCCGCCCGATTGCTCTTGGATGTCGAGATAGAGATGGTGCGAACACGCAGCAAACAAACACGGCCTCGAGTGAGCCACGGCAACGCCGACGTCGTGTCCGCATCGGAGGCGCTCCCCCTGCGGCTCTGCCCCCTCTTTCGCTTGGGCGTTTCTCCATTCTTGGCACACGGGGCAGCGTTCGCAGTCCCCCCGGGTAGCGGGCCTCCAGTACGGCTCACTCGCCTCGGGAATGGCGAGAGCGAGCCTGCGCCGCTCGCGCTGCGTGATGCGATGGATGGGGATGACGCGCGCGCGAATCGGGTGTCTTTGCCCGCTTACAAGCTGAGCGCTCAGCTTCTCGTTCTCATTCATTTTTCAGCGAGAGCCACCAGCTCAACGGCACAGACTCGCGCACCTTGGATCCATCTTTTATCACCCGAGCGAACGCCAAACAAGAACGTGATAAAGTGACTTTGCGGACCCCGAGCTGAGCGGCGGGCCCCGAAAGGGCAGCGCTCGGCCATGAGTCAGGAATCGCACGATCTCGGTCCCACCCCGTCGCTTCTCACGCTGGCGGGCTACGGCGACGGCTACGTCGGTCCCGGCGACGAGGTCTACGTCGTCAGCGAGGACACCGACTACATCTACCGCAACACGGGCGCGAACCCGCCCGCGGACGGCTTCAACATCGTCAAGGCGGTGTTCCTCCCGGGCGTCTGGGAGCGCCGCAACAACGTCCCCGCCGGGGCGGGCGTCGGCGCCTCCGCGCTCCGCTTCAACACCATCGCCGTCGGAGCCGTTGGCTCCGGGCGACTCATCGACGTGCCTTTGGCGGGGCTCATCGACGGCACCTCGCTCGCGTGGACAGAGTCGGTGAAGGACACCTGGCGTTGGGACGCAACGTCGACGCTGACCGCCGACAACATCACTGTTGAGAACCCCCTCGCCAATGGGGTCAACCCCGGCCGCTTCATCCGCGAGCTCATCCCTGCGCCGGAGTGGCTCCAGCAGGCGACGTGGTTCGTCGACACCGCCGGCAGCGACGAGAACAGTGGGCTGACGGCGCTCGCGCCGGTCAAGACCGACGCCGAGATTCGGCGCCGTTGGGGCGCCTCGCCAGCTGAGATCAGCACTACGGTCACCATCACGTATGCGCAGTCGCAAACAGCAACGACGAATTTCGACATCGATCTCATCGGTGATGCGTTGGTCAAATTCGTAGGCGGATTCACAGTGGCACAGTCCGGCATCAGCATCAGCGCCGTCCAGATCCAGGCCCGCACCGCTGGTGCCGAACTTGGCTGGGCCATCACGGGCGCGGGACTGGGCGCCTCCGACGTCGGCAAGCTAGTGGAGATCACGGCCGGCACTGCTGGCAACATCGGGGCTTACGCACGCATCCAGAAGGACGAGACCGGCGGCAAAGTACGCGTCTCACCGTTCGGCAAATTCAACCCCACGAACTTCGCCGCGCAATTCACCGCGGTGACGCCGCTGGTTGGCGACACGGTTCGCGTCGTCACGCCGTACACGCTGAGATTGGGGCTGCTCAGTGTTCGGTCCCGATCCTTGGCAATCAACGGCCCGACGCCAGCGGTGATCATCGATTCTCTTCTCGTTGACGGAAGTGAAGGCGGGAATTTAGCCGACCAGTCCACGATCGAAGCACTGGGCGCGAGCGTCTATATCGGCCGCAGCATCGTGAGGGCTGTGACCGTGCGGGGTCACGACACCGAAGCCAACTACGTACGCCTCGTCGGCGGCGGCGCAGACAGTGTCTACGTTAGGGATGGGCGGACAGAATTCAACAAGTGCGGCCTTACGAATATCAACGGAGTCGGCATAACTGTAAAGGCAGGCGGTTTCGCGACGTTAACGTCTGATACTTATTTTCAAAACATCAGACTGCTAGTGGAAATAGGCGGAGTGGCAACTTCTGCCGGCGCCGCCTTCTTCGATAGGGTCACGGCGTCTTCGACGATCATTGTTTCCGCTGGCAGCCGTTACACGCAAACCGGTGCGGTTCCGGATTGGGGAACCGCCAACGCTGGATACGGCATCACCGTCGCTTCCCTCGGTGGGTATTCGTACGCGACCAAGCCAACGATCAACAGCGGACTCGGTGCTGGCCGTGAAACAAGGATCGGCGGGACCGACAAGCTCTACGCCGCCGTTCCCTTCATTGAACCCGCGAACAATGCCGCGCTCGTTCTGATCGCTTGATCTCGTGTTAGAATGGGCGCCATGAAGCTCGAACAAGGACAGCGCGTAGGGGTCAAAATCTTCGACCACGACAAGAACGGCAAACCTGTCGTCCTACCACCGAAGTTCTTCGGCGAGGTCCTCGAAGCCGCAGCGGACGGCGAGAGCGGCTACGTGAAGATCGACGGCGAAGAGGACGGCCGCACGTTCTTTCACGTGAGTGAGCTCGAACCCGCCGTTTGAGCTACAGCCCCACATCCTTCATGGCGCCGATCCACTTCTTACTGAGCGCCGCCTCGTCACCAAGCAAGTAGCGCAGCACCGCGGTCGCCTTCGGGATGGGCTCTTTGGTCTTCTCGAAGACCGTGAGCAGCTGCTGCAGGTGCTTGCGTCCACGCATCCGCAGACGCGGCGTGTGACCGGCGGCGCCGTTCGCTCCCTTCACGCCGCGCTCGCCGCGGACCTCCCCCTCCGCCTTCAGCTTCTCGAGCACGGCAGGCTGCTCCTCGCGCGGCAGCTTCGCGAGCTTGACGGCGACCGACGCCGGCATCTCCCCCTTCTCGACCGCCCCCTGCACCTCTTTCGAGCACTCGAGCAGTTCGAGCCACGACCGAATCGTCGTCACGGTCACGCCGAACGTGACCGACGCCTGCTGCTCTGTCCGCCCAAAAGCCATGTAACGCGCACACTTACGTGCCCTCACTAGGGGTCCATCGTCCCGGCGGATGTCGTTGGCGCTGACCATCACCCCGAAGAGATCCGCGTCCTCGCCCCGGCGGCGCACCGCGGGCACGAGCACCGCTTCCTTGCCCGCGGCTTTCAGGCGACGATTGGCTTCGCGCGCGTGCTTGACGCGCTGTTTGCCGTCGACGACTTCGACGATGGGCTTGCCTTTGTGCTCGCCGTTCTTGCGCACGACAATGGGCTCGTAGATGCCGCCCGCCATGATGCTGAGCACCATCGCCTCGTCGAGCGGCAGATGCACGCGCGGATCGTAGAGCGGGTGGGTCTCGTCTTCGATGAGCACGAGGCTCTCCGCGTAAAACCGGAGCAGCTCGTCGCGCCCAGCGGCTCCGTATGCTTTCTTGACGTCGCTGCCCATGGTGGTGGTTCCCCTTTCCGACACACGAACGTACCAGCACGATCGTACCGGTGGCAACCATGTTCTTCGGTGGAGACGAGCGGAATCGAACCGCCGACCTGTCGACTGCTCTCCCAACTGAGCTACGTCCCCGATTTTGCAGGCCAGCGCGGAATCGAACCGTGTCCCATCGATTTGGAATCGAATCGGCCCCATGGCCTCTGACCTAGAAGCGCCGACTACGGGATTCGAACCCGTCTCACACCGTGGACAGCGGTGCCGCTTCCCTAGCTGCGTCACGCGGCAATTACACATCGACCCAAGCGGGCTTCGCTCGACATTTCGGCGGCTACCGCGTTTGCCGCACGGAATGGTTGGCGCCCCGCGACATCCCGTTCACACGAAGGGCGACAGATGGCTCGTCCTTCAGGAGCGGCACATCCTCATCTCGGCGCCGCGTGGCCGACCGTTGGTACCTGTCAGTGCAGGTTGAGAGTGAAGCTCGCGTTCCGAACGTGCCGTTACGTGAGGTGGTTGGAGTCGATCTCGGCGTTAGGGTAGCGATTGTTCAATCGCATGGTGAGTCGATTGGCGCGCCGAATCCGCTCAAACGAGACCTCGCCAAACTTCGTCGGGCGAACCGACAACTTCACCGTAGAAAACTAGGAGGACAAAACCGATATAAGGCGCGGATGCGCGTCGCCGGAATTCACCAGCGCATCACCAACGTTCGTTGCGACTTCATGCACAAGATCACCACTCGGCTCGCACGCGAAAACCAAACGTGCGTTATCGAGGATCTGAACATCATAGGCATGATGCGGGGCCGCGTCGCAAGAGCGGTGTCGGATGTTGGGTTCGGTCTGTTTCGTCAGTTTTTGACGTACAAGTGCCTGAAGTACGGATCGGAAGTCGTGGTCGCGGATCGCTTCTTCGCGTCATCGAAGCGGTGCCACGGCTGTGGACACAAGAAGGAATTTCTCGCGCGAGGCGAGAAAACGTACCGTTGTGAGAGTTGCGGCCTCGTCTGCGACAGAGATCGTAACGCAGCTTTGAATTTGGAACAGTACCCGCGGCTTGCGGGAAACTGGTACAGCGATGTACCTACGCCTGGGGACGAGCCAGCCTCTACGCGTCGAACCGTTCGACGGGCAAGCAGACTCAAAACGGCAGCTGTCGGTGCGGCTGCAAAGAGCCAGGAATTGAAACGTGGTTGATTTCAAAGAGCAGCTATCGGACCAGCATGTTACATTCGTCTTCGGGGTCGCGCCCTTTTCCCCCTTAGTAGCCCTCCTCGTGATGAAGCGGTTGAGATGGCGCGACCCCGCTTTCTATTCTCTGCGCCCCCGGTCGGAATCGAACCGACGTCTCCGGCGTGAGAAACCGAGATCCTACCGCTAGACGACGGGGGCGAGTAGGCGCACGAGCCCAGTGCCGTGACACTTGTCGCATTGCTGAGGAAGCGCCTCGTGCTCCTTCCATCTCAGCTCGCGCTCATGTTTCAGTAAAGCTTCGAGCGTAAGCCAAACCGCTGGCACGCTCTCGAGCATGATCTCTTCGATGTGGGGCGACGCGACCGCTTGCTCAACTTGATGGGTCGGCGATCCGTCAGCTTCCCATAGCTCATCCGCTAAACTCGCCCTACCCTCCGGGGACCAACACTTGCCCAGTTCGAGCACGTCACAAGGCGCCCCCTCGTCCGCGGCGCGCACCTGCTCCTCGAGCCAAACAAAACCGAAATGCGCATGGAAGGTACGCCGGCCTTATCGGGTCCGCCATGCCGGTCTGCTTGTCTTTTCCATCGCGCGCCCAGGTGAAGAGCGAAAGCGTCAGCGCAGCATTCGCGGAGCGCACATCGAGACAAAGTTCGTCCCCGCACTGTCCACCCTGCCAACCATGATCGTACCCCGCCGCCCAGCGCACCCGCCGCTCGATGCCGTTTTCACCACGCACCCACGCCGTCGATCGCGTTGCCTGAACCATTCATCTGAGATACTAGTACGAACGTAGACACCCATCAAGAGGATGAAGTACAATCGTGCTCGCACTGAACCTCCTCAGAAAAGAACCCAAAGCGCTGCGTGTTCATCGCCACAGGTTCACTCCGACGGTCACCAGAGAAGAGCGCCTCTTCTGGACGCTCAATCTGCTTCGCGAGTTTTGTAACGCCTGTTTGCAAGAGCGGCGCGACGCTTACCGGGAACGCAAGCGCTTGGAAGCAAACGGAGTCGACGCGAAGACGCTGCGCGAATTGCGACCCGAGCTTTTCGTGGATCGTGCCACGCAATCGGCGGCTCTCGTCGAGATCAAGAAGCTGCGGCCCGAGTACAAGCAGATCCACGCTCAAGTGCTCCAGGACGTTGTCCGCAGGGTTGACCTTGCGTTCCAAGCCTTCTTTCGGCGTCTCGCAGCGGGCGAGACGCCTGGCTACCCGCGCTTCAAAGGACGTGACCGCTACCGCTCGTTCACGTATCCACAACCGAGAGAGCAGGGCGTGAAGTTTTGCTCCGGTGGCAAGCGTTTAAAGCTCTCCGGTATTGGAACGATTCGCGTGAAGTTTCATCGTCCCGCGCGCGGCGAGCTGCGCAAGGTGTCGGTCGTGCACGCCAGCGACGGCCACTGGTACGTCGATCTTACCTACCTTGGCAACGCTCAACACCTTCCAGCTACCGGCCACATCGCGGGCTCCGACGCGGGAATCACTGACTTTGCGGTCGTTTCCAGCGGACCGCTGGCTGACCCGGAAGGGCGAACCTGTCGAACCATCGACAACCCGAGATTCTTGAAGAAGGGAGCGAGGCGCCTGCGTGGGGCGGCGCGCCGTCTCTCTAGGCGACCGACGCATAGTCGTGGGCGCGAAGAAGCGAAGGCGTTGCTCGGGAAGCAGCACAGCAAGATCGCTCGACAGCGTCTCGACTTTCATCACAAAGAAGCGCTGAAGATGGTTCGTGGCAACGACGTCATCGTTGTCGAAGCAGGTTTGGAGGGCCTGGCAAAAGGAATGTTGGCGAAACACGTGCTCGATGCAGGTTGGGGACAGTACTTTAGGCTTCTCGCGTACAAGGCTGAAAGCGCCGGTCGCGAGCTTGTCCGGGTACGAGCATCGGACACCACGGTAGACTGTTCGCGATGTGGAGCGCCCGATCCGAAGACGTTGGCGGATCGGGTCCACGAATGCACGCGTTGCGGACTTCGCATCCCGAGAGACCGAAACTCGGGGCGCGAAATCCGCAGACGCGGCATGGAAGCGTTGGGCCTGGCGGGGGCACGCCAGTCGGTCTTGGGGGCGCATAGCTCCCATTGCAGGGATGCTTGGGGTCCCTGCCAACGAAGCAGAAACTTCGCTAGAGCCGAAGAGAGCGAGTAGCGCTCATGGGATTGTCGAATGTTCGCATTCTTGATCCGAGAAGCCTCTGCCTCGCGCGTCTTCGCGCAGGCGGGGGAACCTTTCACCAGGTCAACCCGTGAACCCCCGCCGCCGCCAGAAAGCCCGCCAACGTCGCAAGGACCGCGAGGCGACCTACTGCGCGCTCAAGCTCCGCTCGGTGCGCGACATCAAACAACTCCGGCGCGTTCGCGGCTTCGGACACATCGACACAGCGTGGACCATTTGGGTACGATCCATGCGCACGTGGTACCGCTGGGATGCGCGCTACGCCGCGCGCATAAGCGACAGCTTTACCGTGCGAGCGCGACCCTAAAAAAGGTCGCGGGGCCACCAACAGCATCGCCGTGGGGCCCCGCACCAAACGGGAGGGTGTCTTTTACGCGAAGCGCTTGATCGACAGCGTCGCAGAGACGGCCGACGCTCCGCCCGCGATCGGCGTGATGGTCAGCGCCGTCGAGTTACCGACCGGGTTGATGATGCTGAGAACCGAGTTGGCAGCCACGGTCGTAATGAAGGCTTTACCCACGATTTGACTCGTGCCCGTTGCGCGTCCCACCACCGTGTTGGCGACTCCAACGCCGCCGATGGCCACCTGCAGTTGGCCCGCCTCGGACACGCTGACTTGCCAACTGATCTCGTACACCCCAGGGGTCGGAAGATTGAAAGTGGAAGAGGTGAGGCGCGTCGCGGCTCCGTTGGTCGGTCCGTTTTGCGGAAACAGCACCGGCGCACCCACCGCAACCGTCGCTGCGTTGTCGCCCGGCATCAGAGCGAAGAAGCTCGCGAAAGGAGTTCCTCCTACGACCGGAGCTCCTGGGACGGGGTTGCGAACCCACGCGCCCGGAAGCCAGGTGCCCTTGATGATGGACGTCCCATCGGGAGCAGCGAACGAAAGGCGGTACACGTACGCCGTGTTCGCCTCGCGACAGAACACCTCGTCACCATCGCGGATGTACGAGTCGCCAAACCCCGCCACCTGCGAGACGAAATCGAGTAGACCGACGAAGCCTGTGCCGTACTGAGAACCCATAGAGACCTCCCGTTGGGATCCCGCGCTCAGCTCACGGTCCTAGAATAAAAAGGTATCCAAATTTCGTTGCCGTGGCAAGTTCCACATGTCCCACCCATCGGATTCCACGGACAAAACGTTCGATCGCAGAGCCGACGCGGGGACTTGAACCCCGAACCCCCTGCTTACAAGGCAGGTGCTCGACCTTTGAGCTACGCCGGCCAGTTACCCGCCGTTGCCGTTGCCGTTGCCGTTGCCGTTGCTGTGAGCTCCACCGTTGCCATTCGACGGCGGAATCTCTTCCCCGTTCGAGGACGATCGGTTGGTGCTCTCGAGCACCTCAATCTTCGCTTTCATGAGCTTAAGCGACGCTTCAAACTTCTTACGCGCCTCGTAGAGCTCATTGACCGAGTTCGCGTAAGGCGTGAGCAAATTGGCTTGATGCTGCACGGTTTCTGCCTGAATCGCCACGATCTCAGCCAATCGACGCACCTCACTCGCTAGCGTATCGATCCGAGGCGCGATCGTTTTGAGCTCGGCTTTCGTAGTTGAAATAGCGTCACCGACCGACTTTTGGTGCTGATCTTGTTTCAAGTGCAGATCGGCAAACATACCTTGGAGCATCCGCCACTTCTCCTGCGAAGAAAGTAACTCTTCAGAGGTCAAGTCGGAGCCTACTTCACTACCGTCGCCGATGGTCATGGTGTCGCTACGCCTTTAGATCACGCAGTCGATTGTCACGGTCACGTCCCTCAAACGTACCGTAGGGTCCGACCTTCGCTCAAACGAAATTTAACGCCCACAGACGGAAAAAGGAGAGCCCCCGGTCGGTGTTGATCCGACGTCTGCCGCTTACGGGGCGGCTGCTCTTCCGTTGAGCTACGGGGGCGTATTTTTCTTGCAACAGCGACGACGCTCATGTCAGCTTTTGGGCCGACGCAAATGGCGCAAAAAGATTGGGATCGCCCCATCGACTACCAGTGCGACGGCTGCGGCGCGACCGCGACGGGCACCGTCGCCGGCAGCGGCTATTTCGGTGAGCGCTCTTCGCCTACGATGCCCCCCGGATGGCGCCGCCGCTTGGTGAAGGACAACATCATGCGCGCGTGCTCCGCGGACTGCGAGAAGCTCGTCGACGCGCAGGCTGATTGAAGCGCTTGGGGAAGGGGACGATCCTTCAGCCTCCCGGTTAACGGCCGGTTGCTCGACCAATCGAGCTGCCCAAGCAAAAAAATCTCTCTCGAGAACGGTAATCAGCTTCCTACCCTAACCAAGTCAGAGTTCGGTGCTTTCAGGAAAGCGGCGCGGAACACGCAGCTTAACCCGTTTCCTGTTTCGTTGGCTGGGCGACTTCCCCGAGGCCTCCGCAGGCAGTCCCGATCGCTCCGCAGGCGGGGGTCCGCCACGTTTCAGTAAGGTTGAGCGGCAACTACGATTGTGTCTGTGGCGATCTAGGAGTACGATCGTGCCTCGATGGTTCGCGTTTTTCGCTACCGCCTCTTCCCGACTCGAGCGCAAGACGCGGCGCTTCAGGTGGTGCTCTGTCGGCTTCGTGAGCTCTACAACGCCTGTTTGCAAGAGCGTCGGGACGCGTGGCGCCGGCAGGCGGTCAGCGTTTCTGCGTACCAACAGATGGCGGAGCTCCGCGAGGTGCGCGAGCTTCGCTCCGAGTTCGCAGGCATCCACACGCACCTCTTGCAGGACGTCATCACCCGGCTCGACCGGGCGTACCAAGCATTCTTCCGGCGCTGCAAAGCTGGCGAGAAGCCAGGGTTTCCACGCTTCAAGGGGCGAGGCCGCTACCGCACCTTCACCTTCAAGGACGCGAAGAACCGCAACGGCGTCCGTATCGTGGCAGGCGGCAAGCGCGTCGATCTCAGTGGCATCGGCAAGGTCAAGGTCAAGCTGCACCGACCCATCGTCGGCACCGTCAAGCAGGTATCGGTCACCCTCTCGGGAGATGGGCACTGGTACGTGGCTTTTATCTGCTGCGATGTACCGGCCGAGTCGCTTGCCGCGACGGGCGAAGACGTTGGAATCGATCTCGGCATCACGAGCTTCGCGGCTCTCAGCAACGGCGAGATGGTCGACAACCCACGGCACTACGAGCGCGCGGCGCGCGCTCTCAAGACATCCCAGCGCGAGGTCAGTCGCCGAAAGCGCGGCTCGAATCGGCGCCGCAAAGCGGTCATCAAGCTCGCGAAGCGACACGACCGCGTGCGGCGCATGCGTCTCGACTTCCACCACAAGGTTGCACGCAACATCGTTCGTCGATTCGATTCGATCTCGGTCGAAAACCTCAACATCAAGGGCTTGGCCAGGATGCGCTTGGCCAAGCAAGTGCACGATGCCGGATGGGGACAGTTCACCTCGATTCTCGCGAACAAGGCCGAAAGCGCCGGTCGCGAGTTCACCAAGGTGGATCCATACGGCACGTCTCAGGAATGCAGCGGTTGCGACGCCACGGTTCGAAAGAACCTCAGCGTCCGCATCCACGCGTGTCCAAAGTGCGGGCTCGTATTGGATCGCGACATCAACGCTGCGAAGAACGTACAAGCGCGGGGGCACCGCGTTCGTGGAGAGGTGGGCAGTAGACACCTCGATGAAGCGAGAAGCCCCTACCTCGCCGTCTGCGGCAGGTAGGGGAGTTGTCACCGTTTCTCGACGGTATCACGGCGCTTGCCGTCGTCAAGTCGAGAATGGTACGAACGTACCCCATGGATCAGGCACCTTCGATCGGCCGCATCGTTCACTACGTACTCACCGAGGGGACGCACAAAGGCGAGCACCGCCCCGCGATCGTCGTGCGCTGCGAAGATCCCGAGAGCAACAAAGTCGATCTTCAAGTTTTTCACCTGGGCGCGCAAGATGGCATCGATGCCACTCCTCTCATCGTATTTAGCGTCGTTTCCGACCCGACGGGTTCCGTGCAGCGCTCCTGGCATTGGCCGGAACGTGTGTGACCCTTCGCGAATTTCGCCGCGATCCCATCTCGAACTTTGTTGTCGGGCTCTCGGTCGGCCATCTCTTACTCGTCCCCGTATCCAATCACTTCTGCGCATTTTGTTTTCTGAGTGGGTGCCTCTGCCTGACTTGGCTCGCACCTCCCCCTCCCTAGGTGCCACGCATGAAAACCGCGTACGACACGGCCCTGCACCAGTGCAACGATCCGCTTTGCCCCAAGAACGGCACGCACACGTGCATCGTGTGCGACGGCAGCACGGGAGTGAAGGCGTGCCCGTGCTGCGGTCGCACCGTCATGCGTCGCTCGGCGGTCTCCATCGTCGAGCAGCAAGGCAAGTTTCTCTGCGCCTGGAACCAGCGCTTCAACGGGTGGGCGCTGCCCGGCGGCATGGTCGAAGAGGGCGAGACCCTGGCAGAAGCTCAAGCGCGCGAACTACGCGAGGAGACCGGACTCGCCACGCTGAGTCGTAAGCTCGTTTTCCAGGGAACGTTCGAATTGCCAACCCAGCCCGATCGTTCGAGCCGCGTGCACGTCTTTCAGGTGACGACCTACGGCACGGCGAAAGCCATGGAAGAGGACTGCCCTATCGTCTGGCTGACGCGCGCGGATCTGCTCGCGCAATCGCCGTTTGCGGCGTTCTACGAGAAAATGTTCGCCAGCACCGGCGTGAATCCGTGTCCGTGCTGCGACGCGTAGACGAGAACCCAGTAGTTCGTGCGCTCGGGGTTCGCGCATTGCTTCTGCGAGATGTCCCCGCACGACGTGCAGTGGAAATGGATGAAGTACCGCCCGTAGGGATCGGTCGTCGTCGCGAACTGCACGTGCGACAGGTTCGGGACAGGCTGCCAGCCGCTCGCCGCCACGATCAGCCCGAATGGACATCGATCGCGTCTTCTTCCTCGGCGGTGAGACCGTAGTCGGCGCCGTCGTACTCGTACGTGTCGACGTCCATCCCCGCTTCCTTGGCGCTGCTCTCGTTCCAAAAAACACGCACGGTCTGGAGCT
>Ga0137449_1000007_pt1 | contig 26512 bp, 13 predicted proteins | sample EasRivERMGT436_2_FD_104905 | JGI IMG/M metagenome (GOLD analysis project Ga0137449, IMG submission 104905) | Soil microbial communities from meander-bound floodplain in the East River, Colorado, USA - East River MetaG ERMGT436_2 | ecosystem: Environmental > Terrestrial > Soil > Floodplain ... | reverse complement strand
TTAATAATAGATTTATAAATTTTTGTTTTTAATGAATATGGTAGAAATGCTAGTTTAAAATAAAAAAAAAAAAGAAAAAAGAAAAAATATTTAAAAAGTAATCTCTAATAAAAGGTAATTTATTATAAAACTATTAATAGAAAAAGTGATACAAGCGGCAAAAATTATAGGTACAGGTTTAGCTACAACAGGTTTAATAGGTGCTGGTGTAGGAATTGGGGTAGTATTTGGTGCTTTAATCTTAGGTGTTGCTAGAAACCCTAGTTTAAGAGGACAATTATTTTCATATGCTATATTAGGTTTTGCTTTTGCTGAAGCTACTGGATTATTTGCTTTAATGATGGCTTTCTTATTATTATACGTGGCTTAATTTGAATATTACAGTGGTTTGAAAAAAAATAATATTTTTTTTTCTTTAAAACAGATAGTTAATAAAAAAAATATTATACATGGGTTAATTCCAATATCACAGGAGTTCAAAAAGTATCATTTTTTTTTTAACCCAAAAAAAAAGATTCCTTAACTTAATAGGTAAAGTATACTTTTGATAAGAGTAGGATTGGCGTTCGAATCGCTGAGGAATTACATGATAAAAATAATCTTTTATATATTTTTAACATTAAAAATAATGGTAGATAAAACATATTTTATGTATTTATTAGGATCTATAGAAATTTAAAGTGAAAAAATTAAAAAAAAAAATTAACTGAGTTTGATGATGGCTCTGATTGAACGCTGTCCAAATGCTTGACACATGCTAATCGTACGTCTCTAGGGAACAAGCTTATTTAGCCCCTGGAGAAGTGGTGTACAGGTGAGTATATGATATTATGGCTACCTAAGTGCAAGGGACTTGAAATCCCTTATAAAGTACAAAAATATAATATAATTAATATCTTTTTTAATTAATACGTTAAAATATCTTAATTATATTAATTTTTTTTTTAATCTGAAAAAATTATTTTTTGCTCTTAGTTGAAAATTAATATCTCGGGTAAGTAGTAGTTAAGGTAATGGCTTAACTAGCTTAAGCCCGTAGTCGTGACTGAGAGGTCGATCGACCACATTGGGTCTGAAAAAACCCCAATACGTATTGTACAGCAGTGAGGAATATTGGTCAATAGCCTAACGGCTGAACCAGCAACTTGGAAGAACTAAATAAATAATGTATAAAACTTTTATGTTTTTAGTTTTATACATTGCTTATGTTCTAGATAGAAGATTGATGATGACAAATTTCTATCTATAAGTCTTGACCAAATGTTGTGCCAGCAGTCGCGGCAAGACAACGAAGACTAGTGTTATTCATCTTTATTAGGTTTAAAGGGTACCTAGACAGTATTTCTAGCCTCAAAAAGGGACGGATTTACTAGAGTTTAATATGGGAGGAAAAGACTATATATTTCTGTTATACAAGGTGTTTATTTGTTTACCTGTAAATATAGAGTATTGTTGAACTATAGGTGGAGAGATAAAATTTTTTGATACTTATAGGACAGTTAACGGCAAAAGCAACCCTTTAATTAAAACTGACGTTGAGGGACGAAGGCTTGGGTAACGAATAGGATTAGATACCCTAGTAGTCCTTGCAGACAATTATGAATGTCATAGATTATACAGGGTTTATAAAGGTATTATAAAAATTATCTACTATAATTTTTATAATATATACTTTTGTAACAAGTCGTGGGGGATTTATAGGAACCTTAATTTCTACCCTCAGGCTTAGCTATATTCTGAGCATAAACACCAAATTCTTAGAATTATTCATAGCATAAACCCGAAATCTATAAATAAAAGTGTAAGCATTCCACCTTAAGAGTAATGTGGCAACACAGAAACTGAAATCATTAGACCGTATCTGAAACCAGTAGTGAAGTATGTTATTTAATTCGATGATCCTCGATAAATCTTACCACAAAATGAATGTTCTTATTATTAGCTATGCTTTTTAATAAAATCATCTTGACACGCGTTACATGGCTGTCTTTAGTTAATGTCGTGAGACTTGGTTAAATCCTCAAAATTAACGAAAACCCTAGCTAATATTTATTCTTATATTGTTGTACACCGCTACATTTGGATATTTTAAAAGGGATTAAGGCAAGTCATCATGATCGTAATGTTGTGGGCTATAGACGTGCCACATATGCCTTCACAAAGGGATGCAAAAATGCGAATTTTAGCTAATCCCTAAAAAAGGATAGAAATTTAATGGATTGTAGTCTGAAACTCGACTGCGTGAAAAAGGAATTACTAGTAATCGTGAATTACCACATCACGGTGAATTTTATCTCAGTTAGGTACTAACCACTCGTCAGGCGCTGAAAGGAGTATGCGCAATAAGTTTGGTTATCTTTAGCTTGTATTCTAAGTACTTAGGCTTAGATATGTTAGATTGTAATCTTCGTATGCGTGACTTTAATTGGTGTTAAGTCGAAATAAGGTTCAGGTAGGGGAACTTGCCTGGGATTGATTAATATTAACAATATACCCTAAAAAAAGCTTGTGCAGGTAGCAAAAACATGTATAAATAAAAATATGGTTCGAATCCAGAAACAGGCTCATAAAGTGCCAGAAACTGATATATATTATTAGTTTTAGGTTTTAAAATTATAGTTAGCACTGTTTATCCTTCTGTTAGTAATGCAGCTGTTTATAAAGTGATTTTTTTATATATGGTTATAATAACTTTAAGTTGGTTTATTAGTATAAATACTTTATTATAAAAAAAATTTTTTTCTAAAGGTACTTTTTTTCATTAGTTATATACTTAAATTAATTTTATAGTTATGTTGTGTTTAGATATTAGGAAATATAATAAGATAGTACACAAATAAAATTAATAATATTTTCATAAAAGTATACTAGTGTCCTTACTGCCTTGGTATTTCCCTTCTGTTGCCTGACTACTAAAAGTTTTTTATAAAACCAGAAAAAATTAGTTAAAACTAATGGGAAGGGAGGTATAGTTATATTAGTTTACTAACCATAACTTTAAGTTAAGCCCAAATTTAAATGTTTACCATAGTATTTAAAAATTAATCTATTATTAGATATTTATTGTTAACTTAGCTTAATAGGAATTTAGTCTATTATTAGATATTTAGTATAATAAGAATTTAGAAATCGAGTCTTTATTAGAAATTGAGTCTAGTATTGAAAATTAAGTCTAGTATTGGAAATTGTATCTAGTATTAGAGATTTCTAAATGTAATATATATACTTTACTTTTTTATTTAAAAGTAAGGAAACTTCCATAATTGGTAATATGGGTTGAGCTGTAAACTCAATAGCTATAAGCTTTTAAGAGTTCGAATCTCTTGTTTCCTATTGGATATGCGGTAGTCCATTAAGAAATTTCTTAATGGACTGCCGCGTAGTCCATATTGCAATTAATAAAGCGTTAAACCGTTTAAGCAAAACATAGAACCAATATCGCTCATAACAACAAGAATAACGGTTTGGTAATCAATAGAGGCGAACTGTTTATCATTTAAATTCAACTCTGAGTCTAGTTGTCCTGACTTAAAGTCAAAACACTTTATCTAGCTATCCCTTATTGATTTTAATATCGTTATTCTTGTTATTCGTAAAAAAAAAAGCCTCTATAGCTCAACGGTAGAGCGGAATACTGTTAATATTCTGATAAATGTTCGATTCATTTTAGAGGCTTAAAAAATGTTAAAAAGATTAAGGATAAAAAACTTGGATATAAAATAAGGAAAAAAATTGAAGAATTATATTAATAAATAAAAAACTTTATGCATTAGATGTACTAAATTAGGAGAAAAAATTTAATTGGATGTACGGAATATGAATAAAGCACTTACATAGATTATAAGTGGGTTAAATGGTCTATGAGTCTATAGGGTCTAGATTAGAAACTTGCTTTATCCTTTCAAAAGTATTAAATTTTTAATATGCAAAAATAAAAAAAAAAACGGCTATAGGTTAATGGTAGACCGTTCGTCTTCCAAACGAAGTGTATCGATTCGAATTCGATTTGCCGTAAAAAATAACCAGATAAAGTGGTATAAGAGTTAGTAACTTAATTGGTAAAGGACTTTCTTGTCGAGAAAGTAGATACCGGATCGTAGCCGGTCTAACTCGTCTTTATATACGATAAATTATACATGGAAAAATATGATTTATACTGTAAAATCTTATTTATACTGTAAAAGCTGTATAAAGGAAAAGTTGCCATAGGTAAGGCGAGATATTTGCTAAATATTGTGTTTTAACACTTAGATGTTCGATTCATCTCTTTTCCGTATATAATTATATAAAAATGGCAATAAAGTCCAATTCCACTTGTTAACACAGAGAGATAAAAAGTATTATAAGCAAATAAACTAGAAATAATTATAAGTGACATAGCCACTCTTGTGTAAAGTATAGTTTTATCACGTCTTGAAGTAATAAAAAATAAGGCCTAAATGAGCTGGCATGGTTTGCTTTTAAAATGAAATTTATTGGAGTAATTAGCTATATAAAGTAGTATATTATTGATGAATCTATATAAAGAGTATAGTTTAATTGGCAAAACAGGAAGCTTCAAACTTCAAATTACCAGTTCAAGTCTGGGTACTCTTGTTTACTATAATTTTTGTTCGCTTTATTGTAGTTTTATGGTTTATTATTTGGTCTAAGGGTATACAATTAAATTTATATCGCATTTATTTTTATATCAATATTTTTGCTGATTTATATGCACTAGTATTAAAATTTTTAATAGGTAAAGTATTTTTTTTTGAAGGCTCTTTACTTTCTTTTTCTAAGCCCTTACTTTTTTTCTAGTCCCTTTACTTTTTTTCTAGTCCCTTTATCTTTTTAATAGTCCCTTTACTTTTTTAATAAAAATTATTTAAGTTTAGGTAGTTAATATAGAAAACAACTAGATTGGTTTATATAATATCTGTCTATAAAAAAAAAATGATTTTTTTTACAGATATATGTATACTTTAAAAGAGATCTTAGCTTAAAGGTAAAGCATGTGCCTTTTAAGCATTATTATATGGGTTCAAATCCCATAGATCTTAAATGTATTATAATTTTATTTTTATATTTTTTATTTTAAAAATAAAAAAGATAAATAGCAAAAAAAAACTAAACTTATAATATAAATCAATAATGTGCTAGTATAAAATATAACATATAAATAAAGAGAATTGGCTGAGTGGTTTAAAGCGGTAAGCTTGAGACTTATTTTGGTATTAAATACCGACATCCGTTCAAATCGGATATTCTCTGTAAACAATTAAAACGTTATGGAAAACCTTTCTGTAAAACCTGTAAAAAAAATAATTATTTTTTCTGATTAATAAAATTTAGGCAGTACTTTTACAAACGGGTTAGAGCCAGGTTGGTTAGGCGCCTCATTTGGGTTGAGGAATAGTTATGTTCGAATCATAATAACCCGATATGATTTTTTTAGTAATTTATATTAATATAAAACAATTTTATTTTTCTAATATTTTTTTTAATATAATTAAAATTTAATTATATAATAGTAAGGTATTTGATATGTAATGTATTGTTTCATCATTAAAAACCTATTATTAGGTAATATTTGGTTTAATGCGTTTTTACCTTATATATATTTTAGGTGTTATAATGATGGCAAGTATATAAAGAAACTATTATGGATACTAGCTATATATCAAAGAGTAATAAAAAAATTTGTAGCGGCCACAATTTTTTTGTGGCCGATCACATGAGTCTGAGTGCGTGCAAAACTGTGCGTTATTTAATGGAGAGGTCCTAGACCTTTTACCAGTCTTAGACCTTGTAGCTTGTCCTAGGATTTGCTACCAGCTTAGGAACTGCTTATATTGATCATATAAGTGAAAAGTCCAACAATAACTCTTGAATAAATTCTGTAATAAACGTAGTGAATTGAAAAATCTTATTAACTTAAGGAAAGGAAATCAAACGAGAGTCTCTAAAGTAGTGTGAATTAAAGTAGAGAACATATTTTTTAATAATTGGAGCCTAAGTAAGTAAAATGGAAAACTAATCTGTTTGAATATAGGGGAACCTTCCTCTAAGGCTAAGTATGATATGTAAGCGATAGAGTAAGTACCGTGAGGGAAAGTAATTGAAATAGTAGTTTTATAAGCAGCTCAAGTTTAATTAAAATATAATGAGAGTGTACCTTGTGTATAATGGGTCAGCAAGTTAATGTTAGATGCGAGCAGAAATGCCTAGATAAACCGATTATGAGTTAATGAATTAGTATCTAAAATTAGACCCGAAGCCTAGTGATCTTACCACAATCAGGCTTATAAAAGGCCGAACGGTTGATTGTTGCAAAAATCTCCGATGAATTGTGGTAAGTTAGTGAAAGACAATACTGACTAGGATAGCTGGTTTTCCGCGAAACCTATATAAGTAGGTAATTCAATTTATATCATAGCAGGTACAGAATTGTGATCTCAGACAAATTTTATTAGAAAAAATTTTTTTGTATACATCGGGGGATCGTGAAGATTTTATCGGTGAGTATTTGCTCTCGGAAGGGCAATGATGAATATTGAATAATCAGACATAGGACGATAAGGTTGTATGTCTAAAGGGAAACAGCCCAGAACAAGTGTTTAAGGTTCCAAAATTATTGTTAAGTGAAATTAAAGAAGTTTTTTTCAAATACAACCAGGAAATAGGCTTAGAAGCGGCCATTTTTTGAAGACCTCGTAACAGAGCACTGGTTTAACAATATTATTTTTTATAATGTTTTAAGTAAAAAGCACTGAAGATATAACGGATCTAAACAATATACCGACACCTTGTCCATATTTTAATATTTTTATACACTTAAAAAAAAATATTATATGTGGGGTAGCGGAACGTTGGGTAAGCCTTTTACTTATTCTCTTTTAATTTGATGTTATTTAAATTATTTGATGATTGATTTAATTAAAAGACATTTCTTTAAATTTATTTGTAATACCTAAAGAAATTTTTTTTATTAAAAGAGGCTTATTTAGACTGGTAGCATCAGTTTATTTAATGTTCTAAGGAATTATTAAATATCTGATGTTCTAAGAGAGTTATTAAATCAAGAATAAAAAAGGCAACCCCCAAGTGAGAATGCTGACATGAGTAACGAAAAAGGGTTTACACCCTCGCCTTAAGCTTATGGAATTCTAATAAAGTAACGGCCTCTAAGTTCACATCCTAAAGGATTAAACGATGAGCAAAACTATTTCTTTTTAAAACAACCTTTTTAAAGAGTAAAAAGCGTTCTGGAAATTATAGAAGAGCGTTGCTATTAATTGACAAATAAACTGAAACAGATGATGCAGTTAATAGCAGTGCGGTGTTAAAAAGTAGATTGATCATTTGCTACCAGAAGTATCTAAAAAGATATGAGTAGGTCACCGTAGCTGGTTGTCACACATACTAGCCAGGACCGTACCTAGAAACTAACACAAGTAAGCGAGTAGAGTATACGAAGGCGTTTGAGCTAACAATCATTAAGGAACTCGGCAAATTGACTCCGTAACTGCGGGATAAGGTGTGCCATTTTACCTGATTAATATCAGAGAGAGAAGAGGAGACATAAAATGGTGTTGTACGACTGTTTAATTAAAACACAGCACTTTGCCTAAGATGTTAAATCTAAGTATAAAGTGTGCCGTCTGCCCAATGATGGCTGGTTAACGAATTTACTTAGTTGACTAAAATATGCTAGGTTTTGAAGGAACCCCCATTTAATGGCGGCCTTACCTATGAGGGTCCTAAGGTAGCAAAATACCTTGGCATTTAAATGATGTCGTGCATGAATGATAAAACGATACAACAGCTGTCTCAATGATTGGCTCAGTGAAATTGGAATAGCAGTGAAGATACTGCTTGCCTCTAGTTAGACGAGAAGACCCTTTGCAGCTTTACTGTTACTAATTACTGGATGTGATTTAACTAATTGTAGTGTATAAGGTAATTGTTAAGATAAAATTGAAACACCTTTATTTAGTTTGTCATGTAGTTTATTATATTTAATCAAGACTTTTTTTCGTAAAAAGAGAAATCTCGAATAAGGGGGTCTTTTGACTGATTAATAAAGTTTACAAAACTTATCCAAAAAATAACAGGTTTTTTTTGGATAAGTCTACAAAACTTATTCAAAAAATAAGGTTAACCAAAAAATAACAGGTTAACTGCCTGGAATGGAAACAGTTGTTAGTGGACGGTTTATGCGGGGCACAGATCCCATAAAGAGTACCTGGGTGTATCCAAAGTTAATCTGTAAAACTGCATTATGCAATTAAGTATATATTGATTTTATTTGTTAAAAGTGAAAAATCTTTATGTTATTTTTATCTTTTAAGAAATAAAACTATATGCTTTTTATTTTTAGTTTGCCATTAATTGTCTATCAATTAATTCAGTTATTTTTCTATTGATTTAGAACTTTTTTATATTTATACTAAGTAAGATTTTATCTATATGGAAAATAGATGTAAAAATAAACATTATACTTTTGTTAGTGTTTATATTTGTTTTTTTTGTATCAAACTAGTAATACTGGGTATGTATAACTAAAAAAATGACCTTTATTTTTACTTTTAAAGTTTAATGGCTTAATCTTGCTTTACTGTTTGACCTACACGTCTTTCAGTTACGTAAGTAGGGCATATGATCACAAGATACAGAAAGGAAAGGTCTTGTATTATTGAAAAAGTTACGCTAGGGATTAACTGTTAGTCCTCCAATGTACTTTATTTTCATCTTTAATGAAAATAAAATTTATTATTGGTAATTTAACTGGGTAAATTTCAAGAAAAACTTTTGGGTTTCGTTTTTTATTAAAAATGAAAAGCAAAAAGAATACTTGAAGCGAATATTATTTAAACATAAATAAAACAATTAAGTAATAACGTTCAACGACTATATGGTGAGTTATGTTTACAATAAACCATTTTATATGCCCAGCATTTTTTTTTATTTAAACTATATATAACTTGTTAAATATTATGTTAAGCCTTTTTAAGGTTTTATTTATTATTTCTATAAAATAAAAACTATAAAAAAAAATATATAATATAACAAGCACTATTTTCTTTTATGAATATTAATAAACTAAATTTATATCCTCTTTTTTCTCATCTTTGATAAAAAATTCAGCTTAGTTAATTTTTAAATTTGAGTATTAGACTTAACATTAATTAGATTTTTAAAGTCATATTTTTAACATGACATGTTAAATTTATTTAATAAAAAAATAAAAAGTACTGTTAATCTTTTAGGCAATAAAGATTATATAGTTAATGACTATACTTTAAATAATTCTAAAATAAGAAATGAAGTTTTATTTTGAAGTAATGCAGATTTGGAAAAAAAAAGTCTGTATAAAACTAGACATTTTCCACCTGCAACCAAAGAATGATTTAATAGTATTTACTCATTTAATAAGAATAATAGTAAATCTTTAATTGTAGCAGATAAATTAGTAAAAGATTTATTTTTCTTTTATTTTAATCTAGGTTCAAAATACATAAAAAGATTTATAAAAAAATTTACTAGAAAATTTCTAAGAAGATTTACAATAAAGTGAAAATTTATCCCTAAATACATTTTAAGGTACTCAGCTAACAAAACATTTGTAAGTAGAGCTGAAATTAAACATAACAATGAAAAAGTTATTATTACTGTTTTTACTTTTAATAAAGTGAGAAACTATTTGCTAAAAAAAACATTAAAAAAAAAAAAGCTTCAAAAACATTTATGAAAACGTTTTTTTAAATTATTTAAAAAAGTTAACAGAATAAATAACTTAATTGTTAAATTACAAAGTTTTAGATTAAATAGTTTAAAAAAAAATATATCTTTAAAAAAATTCTTTTTTAAAGATATTGTTTTTGCTGCAAGAAAAAAAAATAACATAATTAACACTAAAAAACTATTTTTTTCCAGTTACTTTTATAAAAATTTAAATTTATCACCATTAGGTCTTGGTTTAAGTAGTTTATTAAGTAAAATTTATAATAAAAAAATAGAGTTAAATATAGTTAATTTAAAAGCTATATATCTAAACAGTGATATACTTTCAGATATTGTTGTTCTAAAGTTAGAAAACAATAAAAACAAATTATATTTTTTATTAAATAGGATTTTAGATTTTGCTAAAATAACACCATTGTCTATTGTTATACTAACTAAAGATATTGTAGATAATGCATCATTTTTAAAAGGAAAAAAAAAAGAAAACATTTTAAATACAATTAAACATAAAGCAATTACGGGTGTAAGATTAGAAAGTTCAGGTAGATTAACCAGACGAAAAACTGCTTCAAGAGCTGTATTTAAAGTTAGATATAAAGGTAACTTAAAAGATATAAGATCAAGTTTTAAAAATGAACGATCAGTAATGTTAAGAGGTCATTTTAAACCTAATTTACAATATACAAATGTAAATTCTGAAACTCGAATAGGATCTTTTGGTTTAAAAGGTTGAGTAAGTAGTTTTTAAATTTTTAGTTAGGTATTTTTTTAGATCTAAAAAAATAATTTTATATCGTGTTGCAAAAATATAGTATAAAAAAAAAGATGAAGAAATAGTCTTAACCATTTTGAAAATAATGGAATATAGGTTCTAAAACCTTATTAAAAAAATGAATGAACAGGCTAATTGCGCCAGAGAGTACAAATTGAGTGCGCAGTTTGGCACCTCGATGTCGGCTTAGCTCATCCACATGAATGCAGGAATCATGAAGGGTTCGACTGTTCGTCGATTAAAGAGCTACACGAGCTGGGTTAAATACGTCGTGAGACAGTATGGTTTCTATCTTCTAGAGGAAATTAGAGTAAAATAAGGATAGCCCCTTCGTACGAAAGGAGTTGGGTATGTTAACCTCTGGTTTACCTGTTGTTTATGCGCCAAATATTAGTTAACTAAAAATTAGTTAATAAAAACATTATCTCGGAATAAACTGAATCAGATGAAAGGATATTGTAAGATTTTTATTAATTGCGATATTTTCATTAATTGTAATTACATTTGGTATATTACTAATGTAAATTACTCATGGATACTACTTTTACTCTAGTATGTATATATAGCATAGGCATGGCAGGAAAGCTATGTTAGTTAAAGATAAATGCTGAATGCATATAGGCATGAAACTTACCTTAAGATACTCTTAAAGATGCGTAGATTAATACTACGAACATTACATATATTATCAATAAAAAAGCATATTTTTTATTGATAATATATTAATAGGCTTTAGCTGAAATGATTTTGATATCTTTAGGTATAAAGTACTAATTACTTATCATAAACTAAATAACATACTTATCGTAAATACTTTACAGGCTTGGTTTGCATAATAGTAATGCACCCGTTTTGTAATCGGTAGATATGGGTGCAAATCCCGTACTGAGCTTTATATAAAAACTAATGAAAAAACATATTAATTTTTTGTTTCGCCGTATTATATATTTAATAGAAAATAAAATCTATATCACTTTTTTATATTTGTTAAATAATTTAAATATAAGCGGATTGATGTAATGTAACATAACTGGCTCATGACCAGTATATAGGGGTTCAAATCCTCTGTCCGCTCTATAAAATTATTATATACTGCTTATAATTTAATCAGTAAATATAAAACATAATTTTCCACTAAATTTTATACTTTTGTACTTTTATATGCTTAAAAAAGGTTATAGCTTAATAGGAAAAGCCAGCTGCTCATGATAGCTTAGATGAATGTTCGAATCATTCTGGCCTTAATCTAGCTAAATTAAATAGTGCTAAAGTTAAGCAATGTTAAAATTTAAAATTAAATAGTGCTAAAATTAAGCAATGTTAAAGTTTAAAATTAATCAGTGTTAAACTTAAATTGTATAGTTAAGCAATTTTAACATTATGAAAAGTCAATGTTAAATTTAAAGTAATTAAAAAAAAAATATCTATATTAAATAAAAAAAAAAAATAATCCGAGTGCTGGAATTGGTAGACAGGGCGAACTTAAGATTCGCTGATTTATGATCGTAAACGTTCAAGTCGTTTCTCGGATAATTGGTCGCACAAGCCATTGATTTACTAATGAACCATAATTAATATTTTGTTCTTATGTTAATTATTATTTTGTTGTTATGATAATTATCATCATATAATTATCACTATCATATAAATATCACCATCTTATAACTATTACCATTATATGATTATTGCCATGATATAATTATTACCATAATACATTTATTACTATGATGTATTTATGCTATGGTATACTTATTACCATGATATAATTATTATTACAATGATATAATTATTATTACAATAACATATATTGTAAAACGGGTTATAAAGATCTATATTAGCATACCAATTAGTCCTATTCACAAAAATGAATATTTTACGTGTTTTAATTAAATTGTTATAAAAAGTATTATTGTAGCTACATCAAAAGTAGTTTAATTAGAAAATTAATCATGTATTTACATATAACTATCTTTTAGTTAGCGATAATATAGTTTTTATTTAAAAATATTTGCAAAGTAATGCTACAGACCTAGTTACTTAACCAAATAATTTTTTAATGCAAAAAAATGTTTGTGACAATATTCTGCTATTTAGCCCACATATGTATTGTTTTCATTTTTTTTGGATATTTTATATATGTAGTATGCTTTTTATATTGTATGCTTTTTATAATATATGCTTTTATATACTATGCTTTTTATATTCTACGTTTTTTATATTATATGTTTTTTTTATTGTACGTTTTTTATATTGTGTGCTTTTATTATAATAATGAAGATAACGCTATTTTTATAATATACCATAAAGGGTAATATATTTATATCTCTATGTTTTTACGTTTATTTAATATATACGGTATTTGCAGTATAATCTATATATATTTATATGCTTATAATATTATAAACTGTTTAATAGACCCAATAGTCAAGCGGTTAAGACATAGCACTTTCCATGTTACATACCTGGGTTCGATCCCCAGTTGGGTTAAATAAAAAATTTTTTATAACGATTTAGTTATTTATATTAAAAGGGGATATAGTTTAATTGGTAAAACTGCGATTTTGCATATCGTTATTTTAGGATCGAGTCCTAATATCTCCAACATGTTTGTTGCTTTTTTTGCTTTTATGTTTAGTGTTTTATTTGTCTAAAAATATTTTTTAAATCTAAAGGTGTTTAAATTTAAGCTCGATAAGCTCAAGACAAACTTTTATGTGGTATATTTAGCTTGATAGGTTTAATTTAGTTTTATTAAATTTAAGACTAATTTTTAAAGTTCGATTCTTTTTTAGGCTTATGAAATGATTAATAATTATATTTTTATATTTAAATGGTATAACCATTTTTTCTGTTTATGTAGCCCTTTCTAGTTGGCCTTTTTGATTTGATATATGAATTTTTTATTTTGGTATTTGATCTTATTGGTTTGGTATTTGGTTTAAGTGAACTTACTTTGTATCAAAGCAAATTAGCTATTATACCTATAATAGTTTATAATAATGTTGGGGAAAAACAAGTAAAAGAAGCTGTTGTAGAAGATAATAAAGGAAATGTTTATAAATGAGTGAACACTTTAACAAAGGAATGTTATATAGGTAGTTCAGTAGATTTATCTAGAATAATTCTATATTATTTTAATATAAAATATATGACTAACTATAAAAGTAAATCTATTATCTATTCTGCTTTATTAAAATACGGACATAAAGTATTTAAGTTGGAAATATTAGAATATTGTGATAAATAATTAGTCGTAGAAAGAGAACAGTATTATATAAATACGTTAAAACCTAGATACAATATTTTAAATATTGCGGGTTCATCTCTAGGCTTTAGACATTCAGAAACAACAAGAGCAAATATGAGTTTAAATAATACTAAAGAAAAACATCCTTTTTATGGTAGAAAGCACACTGAAGAGTCAAAAGTAAAAATGGCACTTTCTTCCCCTTTAGCTAAATCTGTCGAAGTTATAGATGTGGAAACAGGAGAAAAAAAATTTTTTAATTCTAATGTTCAAGCAGCTAAATACTTGAATGTAAGTGAATGAACAATTCGTAGTTTAAAAAAAAGTAAAAAGATTTATAAAGATAAATATCAAATTAGAGGTATTTAGATTACTTAGTGTGTTTTTAATATCTATTTTTATTTCTCTTTTTCAATTATATTTATTTCTATTTTTTACACTATTGAGATTCTAACCAAAATTTTTATAGGTAATAGACAAGCAGCTAAATATTTAAATGTGGGATAATCTACATTGCGTAGATATAAAAAATTAAATAAACTTTTAAAAGGTAAATATTTGATATCGAATGTTAACATTTAAATTTTGTTAATGTTTTTTATTAAGAAAAAAAAAAAGCTCGGGTAGCTCAATTGGTAGAGCATAATATTGAAGCTATTGAGGTTATAAGTTCAAATCTTATCTCGAGCATATTTTTTAATGGGTATGCTGGAATTTCGTAGTCAGGTCTCGCTTAGGACGAGATGGTTTAATTACCATGTAAGTTCAAGTCTTACTACCCATATATTAAAAAAAAAATAAATGAATAGTTATAGAATTACGTATAATTCTCTTTTTTATGGTCCTGTGTTACATAAGTGTATAGAAAATGGTTGTATAGAAAATAAAGATTCTAATAGTGGTTCGTATTTGGTTATGTTTAGAGTATTAAAAAAAGGTAGTAATAAAATAATATATAATTACATATATTATCCTGAGGTATTTACTAATAGTATATTGGCTCATATGATATTAAAAAGTGGTTTTAAGTTTAGTTTTAAGGAGTGGGGAGATTTTTTTACTTTTATAGACACTAATTTAGGTGATGATTCTATAGATGATATAAAAGAATTAAAAGATAGAAAGGATGAATTAAACGAGCATTGGTTAGATTATAGAAGTTCACCTGAATATACTTTACCTGAGGGAGCGGATTGCCAAAGTATTCTTGATTTTATTAAAAAATTAACTAGTATAAATGATATAGATACTATGATTATGTATATAGACAGCATGATAAAAAAAGATTTCGAAATACTTTTTCTAGATTTTTTTGGTGTAAGAGGTCAAGAGATTTTAAAAAGGTGGTTAGTTAATTATCATGATGATTTATATTTTATAAAAGATTGTTTATTTGCTGTAAAAGATCTGAATAGTTTTTTAAATAAGTTAAGAGAAAAAGGTTGTGTGGTAGATAAAGGTCCAAAAAGCATGAGAGATCAATTAAATTCTATGAATAGTTTTTTATCTTGTTGAGATGGAGACTTTAGAAATAGTTTATATAAACATCATCTTACCAAAATTAATAATGGTAAGATACCTAGTGATAAAAAATTATCTAGAAATAAATTTTCTTTCCATAATATACATCAAAAAATGGGTAAGATAAAATGATAAAAATCTTATATTAATAGGTTAGAAAATAAATAAGTTAATGGATTAGAAAATAAGTAATAATAAATATTATAAAAAACTAATTTTAATCTATATGTATTTATTTAAACCTATAAATAGAGCTTTTTTTAATTAAATTTCAATAAAGGAACTGTAGAGTGGAATCCTGAATATTATATTTGAGTGATAAACTTGCTTTACTTAAATTATAGCTATGTTTTTATTATTATATTTTTAACATTATTTTTAATTATATAATAATAAGGTCAAAAACTTTAAATAATATCTAAAGTGACTAAGGGTAAAACATTGTTAAAAATAATTTTTAATTTAGATTAAAAATTATTCCTTTAAAAATCTACAAGGTTTGTCTATACCTTTTGTTACATTTTAGTTAAGAAGGTATAACAATAAAAAAAAATATTCCGTAGACTAATAGGTAAGTCATAAATTTTTGGTATTTAACATTGAATGTTCGAATCATTCCGGAATAAAAAATTTATTATATTTAAATTATTTAGGTTTATCTAGAACCTTTAATCTAGTATTGTGTTTTTAAAAAAAATGATTATGAACAAACAATTTAATATAAATTTCGATGTAAGATCAGATAAGTTAAATTTTTCGCTTTTTTGATTAACAGGGTTTGCTGATGCAGAATCTTCTTTTGCTGTCAATATTATTAAGTCAGGATACAATAAGTTAGGTTGAGCGGTACAATCTGATTTTTCAATTGAATTGCATATAAAAGACTTAGAGTTATTACAAAATATAAAATCTCATTTCGGTGTAGGATCCATTAGAATACGTATTAAAAATGATGTAGCAAAAAGTGCTATCTTGTCAGTTAGAAGTGTAAAAGATTTATTAGAAATTATAATACCTCATTTTGATAAATATCCTCTTTTAACGCAAAAAATAAGAGATTTTTTATTATTCAAATAAATAGTTATTATAATGAATAATAAACAACACTTAACCTTAGAAGGTTTAGAGAAAATAGTATCTTTAATAATGGCGATGACTAAGGTTATACCTGAAAACTTAAAACTTCATTTTGCTCATATTTCTAAAAGTAATTTTTCTTTAAAATTAACTTCTTTACAACCTAATCTAGAATGATTAGTAGGATTTGTAGATGGTGATGGGTGCTTTTTCGTAAATCAACAAAAAAATTCTTCTAATAATACTAAATAAACAGTTTACTTAAAATTTCAAATTACTCAACACTTAAGAGATAAAATTTTAATGGAAAACTTAATAGGCTTCTTAGGTTGTGGTAGAATACAAGAAGATCTCAAGAGATCTGTAGTTAATTTTATTGTAACAAAACACAAAGATATAGCTAAAGTAATCATACCTATATTTAACCAACACCCTTTAATGTCTAGTAAGCATTTAGATTATAAAGATTTTTGTATAGTTTCTACAATAATGAAAAAATCCTCGTTAACTTCAGACGATTACAAAAAAATAGAGAGTATTAAATCTGGAATGAATAAGGGTAGAAATATAGATGTAAATACTCTTAACTAACTCTTATTATACCCTGTTAGTTATATTGATCGATAGTTACTTTCAGTTATCACGAAATAATGTAAGCTACGTATTAATGATAAGTTAAAAGTAAAGACAAGATTATGTTAAACCCAGATTGCGAAGATTAAGCTTGAATTTAATGCGTACTTACAAAAAAAATAATAATTACTATTATTTTTAAATTTGTCGAATTATAATTTCTATTACTTTATAATTCGATGGATTAAAAGGAAGATATAGTTCAATAGGCAGAACAACTGTATGTGGCACAGTAAGTTCCCTGTTCAATTCAGGGTATCCTCCCTTTAATTTTTTTATTACTTTTTTCATACCTTTACTTTTTTCATATTATTACTTTTTTAACACTTTTACTTTTTTAATACCTTTACTTTTTTAATACTATTACTTTTTTTAATACTATTACTTTTTTCATACTATTATTTTTTATAGTTTTATTAACAATTTAACATAAAAGTAGAATATCATATAAAAAACACAAGTAATATGGGCCAGGATAGTTCAATTGGTTAGAACATTAATTTCATGCATTAAGAATGAGAATTCAAATTTCTCTCCTGGCTAATGGTTTTATTATATTTAAGTTTATAAAAGGGATGAGCATAGATGGTTCTATATTTTGATTGCAGATCCTAAATTTGGGGTTCAATTCCTCCTTATCCCTGTTAACAATAAATTATTGCATATTTATTGTTAATATTTTTTTTTAATTCCGTAATACTATATATAGGATATATATTAAATGTTGGTATGGAAAAGAGCAAAATATAGATAGTATATATATTAATGCTTACAGATCTCACGTATTTTAAACTTATGTTTATGCATCACATTTGGTGTTTTTTACCTTTATTAATTTTTGTTAAACGTATATAACACTTTTTTAAATACATTTATAATTAATAAAGGTACAACATCGTAAAATTTATTCTAAGTTGCTTAATATTTAGACTAATTTTCATAAAATTAAATTTGGTATTTAAGATTGATAAATTAAAGGTATAAATTATAAGGTATAAATTCTAAGGTATAAATTATATGGTATTAATTATAAAACATATTTTATAAAGTATAAATTATAAGATATAAATTATAAGGTATATTAGATAAGATATAAAGTTACCAGTAAGCATATGGATAATTTATTATTTAAACCCCTATTTGCTATAATTTAACATATTAAAGTTTACAAAAAGCCCTTAGGTAAAATGGGAGTAATAGATATTATAAAAAACTAATTTTAGTCTATTTTTTTTTTAAAACCACTAAACTTAGACAGGGCTATTTTAATTCAATATAGGGACTGGGTTTCCGTCTACACTCAATAGTTAATTGCACGTACTATTTATATTTTTTATTAGTAATTAGAATTTGTTTGTGATAATTACAAATAAATTTTTATAGTGTTTTTTTATCATTATTGTTTATTTGGTTAAATTTTAACTAAATATAAATAAGATAATTTTTGCATAATCTTTATTTATTTTTTTTTTTAATACAAAGTTAATTAGAATTATTATAAATTATATATAATAATTAAAAATTTAGTAATTAGTCCAGGTTTTAACACGAATCATTAAACAATTTTAGTTTGCCCATTTTTGTTGAAAAAGTGGAAGAACTGAAAAATAGTTTAAAGGTAAAAAACTAGTTTATTGTTCACCTTTATACCATTAAATTTTTTAATTTTTGGTGTTTATAAAAAAAAACTATGTTTGTTAGAATAAAAATCTTATGTTTTAAAGTACTGTTTATACTTTAAAGATTTATTAAAATAAAGTAATAAAAATTTTTTTTAATAAAATATGATAACTAGAAGCAATACATTGCATAGTATTATAAAAGCATAATAAAAATTTGTTTCTTGGAAGAGGGCATTAGGCATAGTTCACTTTTTAATCCACACAAAGAAGATTATATAAAATCTTATAGTTCTATAAATACAATAAACGAACAAGACAATACTATAAACGCAAAAAAGTCTGAAATAAGTATGTGAACAGAAAGATGATTTTTATCTAGCAATGCTAAGGATATAGGAACATTATATCTTATATTTGCCTTATTTTCTGGTTTAATAGGAACTGGGTTCTCTGTGTTAATAAGATTAGAATTATCAGGACCAGGTGTTCAATATTTAGCAGATAATCAACTTTATAACAGTATAATAACTGCTCATGCTATTCTGATGATATTTTTCATGGTTATGCCTGCTTTAATAGGAGGTTTTGGTAATTTCTTATTACCTTTACTAGTAGGTGGCCCAGATATGGCAAATAAAAAGGGTTACCTTGGGAATATATTAAATAAAAAATATTATAGCAATAACGTTAAAATTAAAAATAATTTAAATACATATTTAGCAGGTTTATTTGAAGGAGATGGACATATCTGAATTCAAAATATTAATTTTATTAAAAAACATAATCCAAGATTTTGTATAACTTTTAGTTTAAAAAATGAACCGCTAGCTAAAAAGTTATTAGAAATAATAGGATCAGGATTTATTAGATATAAACCTAAAGACAATGCTTGTGTATTAGTTATTTCACCTGTAGTAGGTTTAAATAAAATAGTTTCTTTAATTAATGGTGAATTAAGAACACCTAAGATACATCAACTTCACAGTTTGATTGATTGATTAAATAAAAATCACAATACAAATATAGATAAATTACCTTTAAAAGAAAGTTCTTTGTCAGATGACAGTTGATTAAGTGGTTTTATAGATTCTGATGGAAGTTTTTCTGTACAACATACTAAAGTAGAAAATAATGCAAAAAAAAGGAAAATATCTTGTAGATTAAGAATTGAGCAAAGAATGTTAGACCCTGTAACTGGTAGTAGTTACTTTAATGTTTTAACAAATATAGCTGAATTTCTTAATTGTAAATTGTTAACTAGAAAACAAAAGTCTACAGGGAACGAATATTATACTTTAGCAGCATCAAGTAAAACATCTCTGGAGATTATAGTAAATTATTTTACAAGATATCCTTTATTTTCAAGTAAATATTTAGATTATAAAGATTGAAAGGAAATTGTACTATTAATACTTGAAAATAAACATTATACAGAGGAAGGTTTGATTAAAACAGATTCTGTAAGAAATAGTATGAATAGACAAAGAACTTTTTTTAATTGAGACCATTTAAATAAATTATCTGCTTAAGTCTATAACTATAATTATTTTAATTTAATATATAAGCCCTAAACCAGGGAATGCCGTTAAAAATGCAAATTTTTATTATTACTTCGCTGTATGCATAGAATCTTTCGAAAATGGAATAAATTTTCCAGTTAACATATACATAGGCACCTAATTTGAGTTTATATACATCTAAAGTTGTATTTTCAACAAAAATTAGTAGCAATAATTATGTATACATGGTAAGAATGTGCAGGAAACTAAAGTAGTTTAAATAAAAATTATAAATAGGATCCTCAGAGACTATACGCGAGGCCCCTTAGTTATAAGGGTGAAAACATAGTGCATGCCAGAAGTAACCGATTACTTTTTTAATTTGACTAAAAAAGTCAAATGGTTAAAGATTCCCTAGATTAAATAATATAAGTTTCTGACTATTACCTCCTAGTTTATTTTTATTTGTATTTGCTAGTGTAATAGAAAATGGAGTAGGTACAGGTTGAACTCTTTATCCTCCTCTATCAGGTATACAAAGTCATAGTGGACCAAGTGTAGATTTAGCTATATTTGGATTACACTTGTCTGGTATAAGCTCTCTTCTTGGAGCTATTAACTTCATTACAACAATCTTAAACATGAGAAGTCCAGGTATAAGATTACATAAATTAGCTTTATTTGGTTGAGCAGTTGTAATTACAGCTGTTTTACTTTTATTATCTCTACCAGTATTAGCCGGTGGAATAACTATGGTTCTTACAGACCGTAACTTTAATACATCATTTTTTGAAGCAGCTGGTGGTGGTGATCCTATATTATTCCAACATCTTTTCTGATTCTTTGGTCATCCAGAAGTTTATATATTAATTATACCAGGATTTGGTATAATAAGTACAACAATATCAGCTTATTCTAATAAAAGTGTATTTGGTTATTTAGGAATGGTTTATGCCATGATGTCTATTGGAGTATTAGGTTTTGTAGTTTGAAGTCACCACATGTACACAGTTGGTTTAGACGTGGATACAAGAGCGTATTTCACTGCAGCTACATTAATAATTGCAGTACCAACAGGAATTAAAATATTCTCTTGATTAGCCACATGTTATGGTGGATCATTACATTTAACACCATCAATGTTATTTGCTTTAGGTTTTATATTTATGTTTACTATTGGTGGGTTAAGTGGTGTTGTTTTAGCGAACGCATCTCTGGATATTGCATTCCATGATACTTATTACGTTGTAGCTCATTTTCATTATGTGTTAAGTATGGGTGCAGTATTCGCCTTATTTAGTGGATGATATTTCTGAATTCCTAAAATATTAGGATTGGATTATAATATATTATTGTCTAAAGTCCATTTCTGAATTTTATTTATCGGAGTTAATGCTACTTTTTTCCCTCAACACTTCTTAGGTTTACAAGGAATGCCTAGAAGAATTAGCGATTATCCTGACGCTTTTGCAGGTTGAAATTTAATAAGTAGTTTTGGTTCTATTATATCTGTTATTGCATCATGATTATTTTTATATATTGTGTATAATCAATTGGTTTATGGTAAAGCTGTTTCAAGATATCCTTGATTAAAACCTCAATTTTTCAGTGATTTATTACAAACATTATTAAATAGAGCTTATAATAGTTTAGAATGATGCTTGAATAGTCCACCTAAACCTCACGCATTTGTAAATTTACCTCTTCAAAGTGCTTTAAGTGATTTAGCAGGTAATTTAAATGATTTAGCAGGTATAATTAGTGATTTAAATTATCATTTACCTAAACTTTCAGGGTTTATAATAGAATTTAATAATACTTGTTTATCTTATAATGTTAAACCAAAAACAGATACAACAGGTTTTATGGAACTTTTTTTTTATAATGATAATTTGACAGATTCTGAGGTAGATAATATTAAAACAAGGGTAGGTATTATAGATCGGTTAGTTAACACTGAAGGGGACAAAGCTAAGGAATTGCTTGAAAAAGGTTTAAAAATAGAGCAAAATTTAAAAGCCCAAAACCCCAATTATACTTCTCAGTTAACTGAAAAAGTAGCTGAGTTCAGAAGATTAAATGCTAGTTATAATCATTAAACAATACATTTTAATTTGTTCTATAATAGGTAATATTAGCCTATTATTTTGTATCTTTTTAAGTATGTAGTACTTTGGTGTAAATCTATTTTACAAAATCTACTTTAAAAAAATCTACTTAAAAAGATATATGTATGCACCATCTACTTAAAAAATCTACTTAAAAAGCTATAATAGTAAAAACATTAAATCATAGTTATACAAGTTATTTTATTTTTTTTTCTTTATGGTATTTTTGCTGGTTACTTTTTTTTCAAATCATTAAACATCTTTTTTAATTTTTATAGAATATATTTTATATTTTTTTAATAAAATGTTTTATAATCTTTAAAATCTATTTTTTTTTTTTAATTATAACTTATTTTATTAATAATAAGATAAATAAAAATTAACATCATTAGTTTAATAACTACTCTAGTTTAATTTTTTTTTTTACTTTTTTAGGATTAATTTTATATGGTTCAATAGTTTTATATAGTGTTTAAATAATTTACATATAGTGTTACAAGTTGCATAGTGTTATATATTAACATAGGGAAGTCCGGAGCTTTATACATAGATTTTTATTTACAATAAAAAATAGCCAAAGCTTTGGTCTTTAACAGAAAATAGAAATCATTAAACAATATTTTATAAAAATAAGTTATTAAATAAAATTTTTATTTATTGTATTATATGATTGCGAACTAACAAGCCTTCTATTAAGCCTTTGTAAAGTTAAATAATGCATAAACAGGAATCGGCTTAGTTGTATCCTAATAATATTGTATCATAGTTTTTGGTTTTATATATTTTTGTTTTCATACTAATTGACTAAAAATTATTTATAACTAATGTAAATTTCTTTTTTATTTAAAATCTAAATATTTTAAATTTTTATAAGTAGTTATATAATGGTATTTTTAGTATTCTATTTAATTAGATTGTATTAATTTTTATACTAATGGTTTTTAGTATTCTATATAATTATAGATTCTATTAGTTTTTATACTAATAATGGATCTTTTTATTAAAGGTCTTTAATTAAAGATCTTGGTTTTTTACCCATAGCAAACCATACCCAGATTTTGAGGATTTTATTATTTTTTTTTTTTAATTTATGTTTTATTTATTATATTTATTAAATATTCAATTTTTCTCTGAGTACTGTGATGCACCTAGAGCTTGAGGAGTTTATTTTCAAGATAGTGCAAGTCCCCAAATGGAAGCATTAGTAGAGTTACATGATAATATTATGTACTATTTAGTTATAATACTTTTTAGTGTGGGTTGAATATTACAATCTATTATAAGAAATTACGTCTTTAATAAATCCCCTATAAGTAATAAATATCTTAACCATGGTACTTTAATAGAATTAATATGAACTATTACTCCTGCACTAATTTTAATCTTGATTGCTTTTCCAAGTTTCAAATTATTATATTTAATGGATGAAGTGACTGATCCCACTTTATCAGTTACAATTGAGGCTCATCAATGATACTGGAGTTACCAATATCCAGATTTTATTGATGTAGATGGAGATCACCTAGAGTTTGATTCATATCTAATACCTGAAACCGATTTAGAACAAGGAGCGCTGAGAATGTTAGAAGTTGATAACAGAGTAACACTACCTGAATTAACTCACACTAGATTTGGTATAGATTCTGCAGATGTTATACACTCATTTACATTGCCCACTTTAGGAATAAAATGTGATGCTTATCCAGGTAGATTAAATCAAGTTTCTACTTTGGTTAATAGAGAGGGTACTTACTATGGGCAATGTTCAGAAATTTGTGGTATCTTACATAGTTCAATGCCAATAGTATTACAATCCCTAGGTTTGGAAAAATTTTTACTTTGACTTAGAGAACAATAATATCTTTAATTTCTCCCAAATTATTACCGGAATTTCTTAATTGTAAAACAATTTGATGAAAAGGTAGATAATAACAACGATAAACTAGATTGTTTACGATAAATAATTCTGGAGTAATATGGCAAAGCTCTTGATATCAGGGTTGCTAGGGCTGAAGCTGCTAAGGCTAAAGCTGCTAGGGCTGAAGCTGCTATGGCTGAATTTCCTAGGTCGAATCTAGTAATAATGATGAATCAGCGATCATATTCCATTACTTTTTTAACTGCCTTTTGTGAAGGATAAAATCATTTTTATCCTTCAAAACTAAAAAATATTAACTATAAATTTTTTTTATTAGAATAGATTTCTACCGATTTATGTGGATTGAATTAAAAAAAAATTTTTAATACTAATTTTAAACTTTAGTTGCTTTTAAATTTTGTTACTTAATAAATTTTGTTCTTTATATTTTAGATTAAAAAACATTAATACTTATACTTGGCTATTAAATTGTAAAACTGATACGTGTGTACTTTTTTTGCTACTTTTTTATTAAGTTTTTAGTGTACTTTTTTGCTACTTTATTATTTGGGTTTTTAGTGTTAATACTATATAGCATAAAAAGGAGTTAATATCTTAGTCTTTTATATTAATATTAATAACTTGGTAAGTAAAACAACTGTATGTGCCACAAAAAATATCCTGTCAAATTCAGGGTATAAAACCTTAGTTTTTTTTTTCACTTTGTTATTTGGTCTTTTATTTTTCATGTTAAATACTAAATTATAAAATAATAATAATAAATACGGACCATGACAGTTTAACATTAATTTTTTATCAACCTACTATTAATATTTATTAATTTAACAAGACATAGCTATAATTATCCTAATGATTTATTAAGTAAACATTTTACCATCTAATTATATTTATAATAATATAAAAAACAAGATTATTCACCGTCTAAGTTTATTTATAAATAAAAGAATGAAAAAATTATAAATTAAAACTAATAATAATAATTTTGCTATTTATAAGTTTTTTAGAGTAATCATCTGTTTATACTAATAATATTTTGATTTTTGCTAAATCTGTCTTTTAGTTCTAAAAACAAGCAGCTTATTTTATTATTTATTGTAATCTAAATTAAGTTTGTAAATATAATGTGGTATAGTGTCTTCTAATAAAATTTTATTTAATTAAATTAAAATGTTATATATACCTACAATGATTTCCATTATTGAAGTATTACTAGTTACTATTCCTGTATTATTAAGTGTAGCCTTTGTTACATTAGCTGAAAGAAAAACAATGGCCAGTATGCAAAGAAGATTAGGGCCTAATATTGTTGGTTATCTGGGTTTATTACAGGCATTTGCAGACGCTCTTAAACTTCTGTTAAAAGAATATGTATCCCCAACACAAGCTAATATAGTTTTATTTTTTTTAGGTCCTATTATAACTTTAGTTTTTTCATTGCTAGGTTATAATGTAATACCCTTTGGTCCTGGGTTAGTTATAGCTGATTTTAATTTAGGTATATTATATATATTAGCAGTGTCTTCTTTAGCCACTTATGGAATTTTGCTTGCGGGATGATCAGCTAATTCTAAATATGCTTTTTTAGGGTCACTTAGAAGTACAGCTCAATTAATTAGTTATGAGTTAATTTTAAGCTCTGCTATTTTATTAGTTATATTTTTAACAGGTAGTTTAAATCTATCCGTAAATATAGAAGCTCAAAGAGCTGTTTGATTTATAATACCTTTATTTCCTATTTTCATAATTTTTTTTATAGGATCAGTTGCAGAAACAAACAGAGCTCCTTTTGACTTGGCTGAGGCTGAATCAGAACTAGTTAGTGGTTTTATGACAGAACACGCTGCTGTTATATTTGTATTCTTCTTTTTAGCTGAATATGCAAGTATAGTCCTTATTTGTATATTGATTAGTATTTTATTTTTAGGGGGTTATTTATTTAATTTTATACCTTTAATATCTTTAGTACAATATATAGATTTTAATTTTTGATTATATCTTACATCTAATGGAACTGATAATGAATTTTTTTTATCTGACCCTTTAATAGAGGGTATGCTTAATGGTATAGTTATAGGATTCAAAACTTGTATCATGATTTTTGTTTTTATTTGAGTAAGGGCATCATTTCCTCGTATTAGATTTGATCAATTAATGTCATTTTGTTGAACTGTACTTTTACCCTTAGTTATTGCTTTTATTATTTTAGTACCTTGTATTTTATATAGTTTTGAAATAATACCTAGTAACATATTTTTATTATAATTTTATTTTTTGCTTTTCTTCATTACTTTATTTTCTTTTTTACTTTTTATTTTTATTTTTTTCTTAATCTATTAACTATAAGATGATTACAAATTATTATTTAAAATTTATTAACTATAAGATGATTACAAATTGTCATTTTTAATTTATTAACTATAAGATAAAT
>Ga0137449_1000006_pt1 | contig 26530 bp, 29 predicted proteins | sample EasRivERMGT436_2_FD_104905 | JGI IMG/M metagenome (GOLD analysis project Ga0137449, IMG submission 104905) | Soil microbial communities from meander-bound floodplain in the East River, Colorado, USA - East River MetaG ERMGT436_2 | ecosystem: Environmental > Terrestrial > Soil > Floodplain ... | reverse complement strand
GTCGACAGCCCCCTCTGGTGCAGCGCACATCCACCCCCCGACCCACGAGACGGTCGTTTCGTGGGTCGCCGGGCCCGCAGAACCCCGAGGGAATCGCGTGGTGCGCGCGTAGAGCACGTTCCGTGCCGACGAGCTCGAGACGGGGAGGTAGGGGGGGTGTGCGACAGCTCCTACGCCCCCCGGCCCCAAAATTTGTGCGGAGGGTTTGTGAGTCTTGACCCATAAACTCCCTTCTTGACTTCGCGGCTCGGTCGACCCACAATCAGTGTGTGAACAACCCGAGCGGCGCAAAAACCAAGGCCATCATCTACGTCCGAGTCTCCACCGATAAACAAGGTCAGAGCGGCCTCGGCGCAGAAGCCCAACACCTTCGGTGTCAGCAGTACGCAGCCAGCAACGACGTTCTCGTTGTGGACGTGATCACGGACGTAGAGAGCGGCGGCGATTTGGACCGTCCGGGCCTCAAGAAGGCGCTTGCAGCACTCGAAAACGGCCAGGCCAACGCGATCCTCATCTCGAACCTGGATCGGCTCACCCGCGACACCGAGGACGGCCTGAGTCTCACAAAGAAGTACTTCGGAGAGGACAGTGACTATCTTCTTTTAAGTGCTGGGGAAAATATCGATCCTCGCACGGCGGACGGCGAGTTTTTTCTTACGATTCAGCTCGCTATCGCGCGTCGAGAACTCCGACGAATCCGAGAGCGCACGAAGAGCTCGTTGGCCGTCAAAAGTCGGCAACTGGCCAAGACAGGCGAACAATTGGGCGCTCCGACAGCTGAACAGAAGGTACCCGAAGCGACCCAACTAGTTCTGAAGCTTCACAGTGACGGTGTCCCCGAGCGGCAAATCGCCGAGATCCTGAACCAGCGAGGTGTTCCGACCGCACGAGGCGGTCAGTGGCGTCAGAACATCGTTCAGAACATTATCAAGCGCGATAAAGCCAAAAAGGCAGCTGAAGCCGCCGTGCTTGAACAGTCAATTTGACCTATTCCCTCGACATGACTGTCGAATTCATCGACGGTAAGTGGGTAATCGAGGCCGATTGGCTCGAAAACCCGATAATCGGTGACACTTTTGAGGCCGCGTACTGGGAAGTGGTTCAAAAACGCGCAGTTACGACGAAATGACACTACGTAAAGGCCACGGCAACGGAAAAGGCACTCCTCGCATTGAGGTGCTGCCCGCAGACGAGCTACCGGCTCCGATACCGGCTGCACCGGAGGCGCTAGCCCGCCGGCCAGATGGTACTTTGGCCTCTTCAGAAGCAGCCAAGGCTCTGGGAGCTCTTGGAGGCCAGGCGAAGGCCAACAAGAAGAAACTCCTTCAAGGAATGGGCCTTGTTGAGCTCGCCGACGACAACATTTTCAAGCCCTATTACACCGCCGCTCAAGCCTGGTTGGACGCCACCGTCGACATCTATTCGGCGATGTGCGGGGGCACGTTGGGTCCTGGGCCCTCAGCTCTTCTGGGCAACGCAGCCATTGCGCTAGCGATGTCGAGATATCTCACCGATCGCTCCGTCAGGGAGCAAGAAGAGCTTCACGCGCGTCAGGCCCTTCGATATTGGGATGCGATGAAGCAGCAGAAGCTGGCCGCATACGAACTAGGTGTCAGGGAAGCCAAGATGCGTGCCGATTTGAAAGAAAATACTGCACTAGATGCGTTCGAAGCAGCCCTCAAGAGACAAGCCGGCGAGTGATATCGGCTCCAAGTTTACGCTAGAGACGTATCTCACGGACAAGGACTTTTTCGGCCTCGAGAAGGCTACCAACGTTCAGCGAGCTAAGTGCCGCATCGTTGAAGGATTACCCCTCGGCGATCTAGCGAATGATCCTGAAGTCATAAAGCTTCTGGGTGGCGGAGTTCCTCAAGAAGGCGTGCGGCCTGTAGAGGTGTTGGACATCTCAGCGAGCCGAGTCGGGAAGTCCCTTTTTGGCGCCGCACTCATCGTCTGGCTCTCGCAGACCGTTGACGTCTCCGTCTCCAATATCGGAGACATTATTCGTATCCCTGTCGTTGCGCTCAAGCTCGATAGTACTCGAGCAGTGATGACCCACTTGGTGGATCATCTCGTAGCGAAGCCCCTGCTCAGGACGTTTCTCGCAGACAACCCGAAGGACATTACGACCGCGGGCATTCGTCTGCGTCACCCTTCAGGCCGCATCATCGAGGTTCTACCCGTTCCGCTCGATCGAGCGGGAGGCAGTGCGCTCTCGGTATACTGCGCGGGCGCGGTAGTCGATGAATACCCTCGAATGATTGGTGCCGACGACGGCGTCAAGAACATCGAGCACTTCAGAGACGGCATTCTAGATCGGTTCTTACCTCGGTCGGTCTTCCTTTGCACGGGGTCCCCTTGGCAGCCGTCAGGGCCCGCGTACGAAGCAGTACTAAAGCACTTCGGAAAACCCTCCGAGGATTTGACGGTGCTCCGTACAACTGGGCCCGCAGCCAATCCAACGTGGTGGACGCCCAAGCGATGCGCCGAACTCAAGCGAAAAAACCCGCTGGCGTACAAGATGAGTTGCTTGGCAGAATTCGCTGACGGCGAAGAGGCTGTCTTTCCTGCCCAGGCAATCGAGGACGCGTGGAATAGACCTCGCAACCCGAACGCGGACTACGCTCGACCGGCTATCTTCGCTGACCCTAGCGCTCTGCGACGCGACTATTGGGCCGCAATGGTCGGCGGCTGGGCCTTTCCGGTTACAAGCCCCGAAGACATCTACGAGTGCGAGCTGCTCGGTGACTTCATCAAGCCTAGCCCCACAGGGGCCCGCGGCGCTGTCATGTCTGGCCGAGATGGCTGGATTAGGGTTCTAGAAGATTCTTACGGTCGCCCGATACCTCGTAAAGACGGTCAAGCAGCCAGGCCTTGGTTTGAAATCTACGACATCGTCTCGTGGAACAAGGCTTCAGGTGCACGGGGGCTGGACCTAGTCAAAGCGGTAGGCGAGATTGGCCGCAAGTACGGCGCCCACGAGTTTCATTGGGACGGGTACGAGCGATTGATGTTGGCGGATTTGATTCGCAGCGTGAACCTGAAGCCTGTCGAGCATGCTTGGACGAACAAGGGCAAGACTGAAGCTGTCGACCATCTCCGCACTCTACTTGTTGAGCGCCGCGTTGCTCTGCCGTCGCCTAAAATTGCAGAGAAGGCCGATACGCTGAAGCAAGAGCTTGTTCGCTTTAGCAGTCGAACAGCTCCCGGCGGCAATCTCCAATACATCGTCGCCGGCGGCGCAGGCCACGGTGACCACGCCTCTTGCCTGACGCTGGCGATGCGTGCGGACCTCGACGGTTTCGTCGACCGCAGCCCGACGAAAACGGCCGCAACCCGTCACGTCGTGCACGACTACAACGATCCTGACGACGGGGACGATTACTAACATCAACCGCAATTACCCAATCGGCTAATGACGGCCCGACGCTAGCGCGCAGAGCTGTGTTGATTGGGAGTTGTGGCATCAACTACCGGACCGGCCTCCCACTAGGCCCTCCGTCACCTGCCCCTGTCAGTCTCCGTCTAGCTAACGGGCCAGGGTTGTGCGGGTTCGACGAGCGCGCTCCGACAAGCGCGCATGTGGAGCTCTTCGACCGATGCAAGAACCCACCAACCACCCCGAGGCTCTAGCGAACCTCCACAAGCACCTCACGCACCGCGCGAAGCGCCTTGCGACGTTGGAGCGCTATGTGGAAGGCAGCCAGTATGAAGGCCTCCCCGACTGGTTCTCGGGGGACTGCCCGCTTTGGGCGCGTGCGCCCTGCATCGTCGACCTCGTCGTCAAGAACGCCATCACGTCCAACGGAGACCTCCTTCTTGGCGAGGGCCGGTTCCCGGCGTTCCGCTTCGAGGGCCTGTCGGGCGACGAAGCCAACTCCGCCGAGAAGGCCATTGAGCAGATCATCAAGCAGGCGCGCCTCAAGGCAGCGTCCCGCGAGACGTTCGAGGCCGGTCAAGGCTGTGGCAGCGCCTGTGTTATTTTTGGCGTCCGAAGCAAACGCTTCTTCATCGACACTGTTCGCGCCGGATGGTGCACCCCGACGCTCGACGCTGAAGGTGCGGTCGTCGCGCTCGAGATTCAGTATCCCTACCTCGCTGTTGAGCCGGCGAAAGACGGCGACAGTCCAGGCAAGTGGGTGTGCAAGGTCTTTCGTCGCACGATCGACAAGACGCACGACATTCAGTTTCACCCAGTCAAGGTCAACCCCGACGGCACCTTGCCGGCCTTCACGGTCGACGTTGAAGTCGCGCACGGGTTCAGCTTCTGTCCGGTCATCTGGTTTCCGCACCTTCAAGGTTGCGCGATTACCAACGACTTTGACGGTCGCGCCATCCACGAACGTCTGACCGACGAGATCCGTGGCCACGACTTCGCGCTCTCGCAGCGTCATCGCGCGGCACTCTATGCCGGCGACCCGCAGTGGACCGAGATCGGCGTCGAGCCGGGCTACAACCCGACCTCGCCCGGCCGTCAAGCAGAGATGCGCGCCAGCCTCACGGGTCGCCCCGGCGAAGCGGCGACAGGCTCCTGGGTGTCGGAGAAACCGAGCCACGGAGGCAAGGCGCGCAAGAAATCTCCTGGGGATGTCTGGCAGTATGGCGGTAAGAACCCCGAGGTTCAGGTCAAGCTTCACACGCTGCCTGGCGATGCCCTTCAGGCCCTCGACGCGCACGCGAAGGACCTCCGCACCAAACTAACCGAAGGCCTAGGCGTCGTCTTCCTAGATATGGAATCGATGCCGAACGAGTCCCGCATCTCGGGACGAGCGTTCGAAGCCCTCAAGGCGAGGCAGCTGGCCCGCGTCGACTACTACCGCTCCGACTTCGGAGACAAGTTCCTCCTCCCCGCACTCGGGATGCTGATTCGCATCGCAATCGAGACCGGGATGAAGTTTGAGGGTCTCGACATCATCAAGTCGCAGATCACCGCGGCCGCCGAGGCGTGGTCGTGGCACGCGCCTCCGATTGATCTCGTGTGGGGGCCGTATTCACTCCCCGCCGGCGAAGAGGAAGAACTCCTCATGCGCGGCGCGAAAGAGGCGCTCGAGGCAGGCTTCGCCACCAAGCGAGTCATCGTCGAGAAGCTTCGACACGTGCTCGGCATCAAGGACGTCGACGCGTACATGGCCGAGCTCGAGGCCGAGCAGGCCGAAGTTCAAGAGCAACAGCTCCAAACGGTCGCGGCTGAAGCCAAGGCCGTTGCCGCTGCGAACCCCAAACCCGCCCCCGCGGCGAAGCCCAAGGCGAAGGCCAAATGAAGAAGTGTCTGATTTGCGGACACGTTGACGGCGGCGACGCAGCGACGTGTTCGAAGTGCGGCGAGGCCACCTGGCAGTCGCTTGAATCTGGCGAACCGTTCAGTCCGGCGCCTAGTGCGCCTGAAGTCGCGCCCCAGCCGCCGAAGCGAGGACGTAAGTAATGCTTCGTCAAGAAAGTACGTTGACGTTTACGACAACGTCGCCGGCAGCGGCGTCCACCGTCGCGGGGCCGAGCATTCGTAGCGTTCTGCTTGGACGCGCAAGCAAGCTCGTCATCGACGCCACGATCACTGGGGCAACAGGCGGCGTGTTGGACGTCTACCTTCAGCGCAAGGTCGTCTCGGATGTTTGGCGAGACTGGGTTCACTTTACGCAGGCGACCGCAGGCGCCGCCGCGGCGCACTACCAGTTCGTGATCACAGGGAACCTCACCGCGATCACGGCAGGCAATGGGGGAACCGACGCAGCCCCCGCCGTCTCCCTAGCCGCGAACTCCGCAATCGACATCCTGCCCGGTGAAGAGCTTCGTTGGGTCTTCGTCGCAGGCGCCTCCACTTCGTCCGGCGCGATTCAGATCGTTCGCATCACCCCGTTCGTCGAGATTGGATGAGCGGCCCGATGCAGCTTCGTCAGGACGGGACTTGGGTTCCGGCGCTGACGTCGGGGGCAACGACCTTCTCGAACGCCCAGAACGCCGGCGTCGATGAGTTCGCGCAAACGCTTCAATACGCGTCCCCTCCCCCGGGCCTCCCTCGCGCGCAACCGCCTCAGGCGGCACCGGCCCCCAAGCCGTCGAAGCCCCTGAAGACGACCAACGTCCTCGCACTCGCGAAGGCGCGTCTCAAAGACGTGAAGAAAGAGCTCCGGCGCATGAACGCGCTCGAAAAGGAGCGCGCCGAGCTCGAGCGACTCATCGTCGCCGCGCAAACCAAACCAAAGGCCGTTGTTTCGGCCCTCAAACCTGCCGCGCGCAACGCCGGCTGACTCACTGGAGTAATCAATGGCTGTTATCAACGGCACCATCACGGGTGTCACGCTTCTGCGCGCGTCTGCCAGCGGCGGGCTCAAGACCTATCACGTCACCTGCAACTTCCCGGCGTACACCGGCGCTTCCGACACCGCGACGGTGACGGGCCTCGGCGCGGCCATCCTCGGCAAGAACCGCAACGGCAAGACGCACACCCTCAAGGCTGTTCAATGCATGAGCGCCGGCAAGGATGCGGCGGCTGCGCCTCTCGACGTGTTCTTCACGGGCACGGCGGCTTGGGCTGCTACGATTTCGTCCGACGACGCGACCGGCCACCTGGCGGTTATCGCGGGCACCGAGATCACGTCCACGACTGGCACCACGGTTGGTGTCGAGCTCGCGGTTACCGTTCTCGAGAGCTGATCTCGGCGCCCTAGGCGCGCAATGACATAGGCCGCATTCCCGCGGTCGATACCTACCAAACGCAGGCCCGCGGATAAGGGCCAGGAGAGACCAAATGAGTGTGAACGACGCCGCTGTCGCGGCCGCCGATGTGCCTTCTATTGTTGTCGACCAGACCAAGACGGTCGTGGCCCCGCTGGCACCGCCCGCGGCACCGCCCCCGCCGGCCGCTAAAGCCGAGTCTGAGGAGAAGCCTGCCTGGCTCGACGAGCGTCTTGCTCGTGCGCGAGATGCCGCAAAGAAAGAGGCTTGGAAGGAACTCGGTTTCGAGTCTCCGGAAGACGCCAAGAAGGCAGGCGAAGAGCGAGTAGCGGCCCGCGAAGTCAAGAAGACCGAGTCGCAGAAACGTGCCGATGCCGAAACCGCACTAGCGGCGGAGCAGGCAAAGACGAAACAGATGGCAGAGGCGCTTAGCGTTCTCGCCAAGGGGCAGATGGCCGCCCTGAATGATGTTCAGAAGGCCGCAGTGGCGGGTATCGCCGGTGACGATCCCGCCAAGCAGATCAACGCTATTGAAGCGCTTCGTCCCACGTGGGGCGGCGCAGCAGCACCGGCTGCACCCGCTACGCAGGACACAGCGCCTGGCCGTACGGCTCCCAAAGACGGAGGCGCAGCGCCCCCGGCTGATCCCAAGGCTGTTTACGAGTCGCTGAAGGCGAGCAACCCCATCGTGGCTGCTCGATATGCGCTCGAGAATGGCCTGATTGAACTCAAATAATTCACTCCCTCGGTTCGATTGCCGCTGGGAGACCAGAGGTAACTTGCAATGACCATTTCTCGTATCACTCTTCCTGAGAACTTCGCGGATTGGAACTCGGCACAGCTGCTCGCGCAGCCGGAGCCGCAGTATCCGTTCGCGGGTCTCTTTCTTTCGGCCATTGGCTCGGCGCTTCCCACGCCCAGCGGCATTGGCCTCGATGGTCGGCAGATTACCGGCACTGGCGCGGCGTTTTCGTCCGCGGAGCGTGACCGGCTCGAGCTCGCGCGCGGGCTTCCCTCTGGACTGTGGGCCCTTGGCGTGGACTTCAAGGCGACGATGGGTGGCACCGTCCGCGTGAATCGTCCGGCGTTCGCGAACACGACCTACACGGCGGCGTCGCGGAAGCTTTCTCCGGGTCAGGCGATCAGCACCACGCCGATCACCATTGGAATGGAGCAGACCCACCTCGTGCTCGACCGGTATGCCGGTCCGTACGACGCTGGGAACAGCCGCGTCGCACCGTTTGCGCTAGAGGCGTTCGACGCCAATATGGGCCTTCACAGCCCGTCGAGCATGATCGGTACCCACCTCAAGCGAGATTTCCACCGCTTCCTCGATGCGGTTCACGTGGTCCTCGGCGATGGCGGGACGGCGGTCTATCCGGAAGGCTTCGCGGCCGACGTGGACATCACGTCCACGGACTCGGCTCCGATGACCGTCGAGCAGCTCACCCGCACGACCCAGCTCATGAACGAGGCGAACCTCTCGACCTGGCCGGACGGCAAGCGAGTGATGTTCATGCACCCGAAGCAGTGGAAGCAGCTTCACCACGATCCGGAGTTCCAGGTCAACTCGCAGTTCCAGAAGGATCTCGACATCCTCTACGGCGGATACGTCGGCACGGTCGCGGACTGGCACTGTTTCGTGAGCAACACGCTCGGAGCAACGACCAACGCTTCTTCGGTTTCCGTTCAGCGCGCCATCGCGTGCTCGCCGGGCGGGTTCATGGGCGGCATGGGTCGTCCCCCGATGGTCAAGACCTCGACGAACGACAACTACGGCGAGACCGCGCTCTGCATCTGGCTCGCCGACCTCGCTTTCGGAATCTCGGACTCCCGGTTCTTCCGGTCGGTTCGGTCAGGCTGATTAGGCCTGCGTCGGGCGCTCCTTGGTGGGGCGCCCGATGTCCCATCTCAAGAAGTCCTTGAAAGGAACTTAGTACTATGGCTCTTCGCGTCAATTTTCTGCCCACTGGCTCTACCACCTTCAACACTCTTGTCGCAGGCTCCACTGTCGCTGGTAATACACTTACCACTGGCGATAACGCACGACAAAAGCTGCGCAATCTTTCAACTCTCGTCGACCTGACGATCGTGACCGGAAGCTTTACGGCTACCGGCAAGTGGCAGGTTTCTCTCGACGGAGCCACGTGGCGTGACGTTGCGCACGGATCGCAGAATGCGGCTGGCGTCGCTATCACGGCCACTGGTCTGAGGGTCTTCGACGCGCCCGCCGCGGTTTACGGCTGGCCCAAGGTTCGCTTCGCGCTCGTCACTGCGGGTGCAACTGGCGCCGCGGGCGATCTCTACAACCTTTCGTACTTCCTCCGCACTGGGGCCTGATTGAGAAAAGGGCGTACTAGCGGTCCTTGCTCGGTAGAGGGTTGCGAATGCACAGCAGTGAGAACAGGCCGCTGTTCGAAACACTACGCTGCGCATCGCAACCCGCCTTGCGCTTTTGCGGGCTGCATCTACCACGCCCAAGCTCGAGGTCTTTGCGGGGCTCATCACAGGCAGCGTAAGAAGGGTCATGAGCTCAAACCTCTTCGCAATCTTCCCGATAGAGACGGACTACGTCAATGTCTCGGTTGCCAAGAGTACAAGCCTCTAGCCGATTTCTACCTTCTCGCTGCGGCACGCAGGGCAGAGGACCCAGAGGCACGAGCCAAAGACTGCAAGGCGTGCACTTGTTCGCGCGTCAAGGTTCTCAACGACAAGAAGTGGTCCGCACTTCTTCTTCGCTCAGCCAGAGCGCGCAGCGCAGAGAAGAACTGGGGCCCACCGTCGATCGACGAGGCTTGGATTCTGGCACAACCTCTTTGGTGCCCGTATCTGAACGTCGCTATCGAACCCTCCGACGTGGTTCGAGACCCGTTTCAGCCGTCGTTGGATCGCATCGATAACGATAAAGGCTACACGCCAGACAACGTTCGGGTGACCTCCCTAGTCTGGAATTTAATGCGAGGAGCGATGCCGCTGGAACAGGCCCTCGATGTTCTAGACATCATCCGCGGGAGCGCGGGATTGAAGAAAGTAGCCTAGCCGTGGCCTTGACGAACGCAGAAGTTCAAAAAATACGTCTGGAACTTGGCTATCCCAATTATAATAACGCAGCTGCTGCTTACGTCGGCACTGAAGCGTTGTTCGAGCAGGTAATCCAGCCATACTTACTCGGCTCGGCTCAGACCACGTCCAGCACGCCTGTAACGGCTGCCACGGAGCCAACGCCGCAGACCCTGACGCTGGCGAGTGCCACAGGCTTCGCTGCTGGAGACGTCGTCATTATCGACGTCGACGCCAGGCAAGAGCGAGCCACCATCTCCAACTTGTCGGGTGCGGCTGCGACCGTGCAGCTTTCCTTGGCCCACTCCGGAACTTTTCCGGTTGTGCTGGAAGGCATTGAAAGCTCCATCCGCGACATCCTCAAAGAGCTGCGTCTTATTGCCGGCGGCATGAACGGCACCAAGAGCGAACTCACAAAGATGATGTCTCACCTCGGTATCAAGAAGATCGAGGGCGAGATCGAATGGTTCGGCGGAGGCGGCAGTCTGGCCAGCCAAGGTATCGATCCACTCACCCTCCTAACAAAAATGAGGGAATTGTGGAGAGACGAATTGGCTTCAGTTCTGAATATCCCCCGACTCAACGGGCGTAACGGCAGCGGCGGCTCCTCGGTCTCGGTGTACTGATGTCCCTCAAGGACGATCTTCTTCCTGTCATTGACCCCCTTCGGGCCATTGCAGGAGAGCTAGGCTTTCGCCCTTACTCGGTCTGGGTTCGTGTCGTTCAGTCGGCAGGAACCCGACCAGGCATCGGAACGAAGGCCCTTTCGGAGACGCGCCTCCTCGTTGGAGGTCAGAACCCCAGGGTTCGGGAAGTCAAACGCAAGGACATCGTCTCTGGCGCGAACCACCTCCTCAACGCCGAATACGACATTGGGCCCCTCACGCCGGAGTTCGGCGGCGGAGGCGTCTCGCACAACACCATCAACCCGCAGCGCTCGTCGACACCAACGGAAGTGCTGTTCCTTCTCAAGGGCCCAGGCCTGCCGAGCACAGGCCTTCTGTGTCAGCGCATCGGCGACCACGTCGACCGCCCGCTCCGCATCGTCATCCGCGTGAAGTCCACCGGTCGCGCGGGCTGATGTTTTCTGTCGACCCCAAAGCGTTCCTTGCGTCGATGACGCAGGGAGCCCGCGCACTGAGCGCCCTCATCGTCGAGTCGCTCAAGCGCTCGGCAACCCAGGGTGCCCAGTACGCGAAGGTCAACACGCTGTGGAAGTCCCGCACCGGCAAACTCCGGTCGGGCATCACGCATCGCATGACGTCGCGGACCTCGGCCCGCATCACGTCCTCAGCGAAGCACTCTGGCTATGTCGAGGACGGGACGAAGGCGCACATGATTCCCGGTGACAACGGCGGTCGCGGCAAGATCCTGTCCTTCAAGCAGAACGGCGTTCGCTACTTCCGCAAGGAAGTCTTCCACCCCGGCACGCAGCCGCGCCCGTTCATGCATAAGGCGCGCGACCGCGTCGAGCCCCTCTTCGATCGCCTCTGTCGCCTCGCTGTTGACCGGATGTTTGGCTGATGCCCCCCGACTACTCATCGTTTCAGGCCGGCGCGGTCACCTACCCCCTGCCTGTCGCGAACGGCATTGGCGGGATTGGGGCATCACTGCTCCGCGATGCAGATAGTTCGGTCTTTTTCGTACTCGAATTCTTCACCGCGGTCCTTCAGCGTCACATCGGACCCAAGTTCCAGGCCGAGGCCATCACGGCCGGCGCCTCGATGATTCAGAACGCGGTCGGCGACGTCATCCCGTTCGACCCCGAGCCCTACCTCCTTTCGAGGCACACGAACTTCCCGCTGCTCTCCGCATCGCGGAAGTCGATGAAGTTTGACGACAGTCTCGGGAAGCGTCTCTCGATCAGCGACATTGAAGTCACCTACTGCCTCCCGCCGGTCACTGCCGGCGAAGCCGAGCGCTTGACTCCCATCCTGAAGTCCGTCGTCGACGTCATCGACAACCGGACCGAGCAGGGAATGGATCCGCTCTACACACCAACGGGCTCGACCCTCGGCGGCAACGTCTGGGAGCTCGCAGGCGTGGCTCGTGCCGAGGTCAAGAACGCGACCTTCGGTTCGCTCGAAGCCTCCGACGACGTCTTCTTTCCGTGCGTCGTCATCACACTCGAGCTGGCCGAGCAGGCCGCTACGAGCCTGACCGAGCTCGAGAACTTCACGGGCGCCAACGTCCACGAGGACCTGGCGCACCCCGACGGCACCGAGACGACCATCCTCGACGTCGTCGCGTTCAACACGTACCACCCAGGCCCTGACATCGTCAGCTTGGCTCCAACCAGCGGCACGAAGGCCGGCGGCACCGCCGTCACACTCACGGGCACGGGCTTCATCGTCGGCACCACGCCGATTGTCATCTTTGGCGGGCAGCGCGCCCGCAACGTCGTCGTGGCCAGCGTCACCTCTGTGACCTGCGTCACGCCCGACCACACTGCTTATACGACGGCGCTAGTCGACGTCGAGATCATCAACGTTGATGGCCAGTCCGACACGCTAGTCGCTGGCTACTCGTTCACTACGCCCTAACGGGCCCCTCGCCCACAGGGCCGGAGTTACATGTCAAGCAAGTTGCGCTTTCGCGCGCGCGGAACCGCGCTCGTGCAGAATTTCGAACGTCTCGAAGCCGGTATCAAGTCCTTTGTCGGACGCAAGTTCGAAGAGGTCCAGACCGATGACGGCCCCCGTATGGCATTCAAGCCAACCGACGAGGCCGACGAGGTTCAGTACTGCGCCGAGTACGTGAAAGCTTGCAAGGCAGGCGACCTTTGGCCGGCCGACGAGGCGACGGCAAACGCTTGTGGTGTGTCTTTCGACCCGATGTTCGGCGCCTCCAAGCCCGAACCGAAGGCCGCTGAGTCGAAGCCTTCGAAGTCCGATAAATCGGCTTGAAGCGACTCCTCTCTTTCCTTTCTTTGATTCTTAGGAGTTACTAATGGCCAGCATCGTACTCACTGGACTTGCGTCCAACGATCCCGTTCCCGGGGTCTATATGCAGGTCTCGTTCGCCCAGGGCCCCGCGGCCGGCGGACAGACTGCGCGTCCCATTCTTGTTCTCGCGAACAAGACGTCGGCAGGTTCTGCCGTTCCCGACACGACCATCTACGGTCCCGATACTCTCGTCCCGCTTCAGACCGAGGACGACATGATTGCTCTCGGCGGCCCGGGCTCCGAGGCGCATCGGATGTTCCGACGCATCGCGGCTGTCAACAAGGACACCGCCGTCTACTGGATGTTCGTCACCGCGTCGGCTGGCACTGCGGCCTCCGGCACGATTGTCATCGCGACCAACGCGACCGGCAACGGCACCCACCGCGCGTGGGTTGGCGATGAGTACGTCGAGACCTCGATTGCAACCGGCGACACCCCGACAACCATCGGCGCGGCCATCGCGGTCAACATCAACGCCAAGACCCACTGGGCGGTCACGGCCAACTCGGTCACGGGCACCGTCACCCTGACGGCCAAGAACGCGGGTCCGCGCGGCAACCTGATCCGCTTTCAGGCGGCCATCACGTCGGGCATCGGCACCACGACCACGGCCACCACGGACGCGTTCCTTGCGGCCGGCGCGACCGCTGACTCGAACGTCACGGCCCTCACGAACATTCTCGCCAAGAAGTTCTACTACATCGTCTCGGCCGCGGAAGACGCGACCCAGCTCGGTGCATTGAACTCGCAGGTCAACACGCAGGCGGCTCCCACCACTGGCATTCGCCAGCGCGTGTTCGCCGGCAGTGTCGACACCCTTGCCAACGCGACGACTGTCGCGACCGGCATCAACTCGGCCCGTGCGGAAATCGTGTGGGCGGAGAAGTCGCCGTTTACTCCGAGTGAGCTTGCGGCGAACCAGGCGGCTGTCGTTGCTCTGTTCGAAGCGAATCAGTCGAACCCGCGAACGAACTTCGCAGGCTTCGGTAACGATGCCGTTTCGACCAACTACTGGAAGGTCCCGAAGTCGAGACTCGACTCGGCGACGCCCACGAGGACGAGCATCAAGTCGGCCCTCAACAACGGCCTGTCCCCTATCGGCGTGAACCCGAACGGGACGACCTACCTCGTCAACCGCATCACCTCGCGGTCGCTGTCGGGCTCGACGGCGGACTATCGAATCCGCGCCTCGCACAAGGTCACGGTCTGTGACTTCTTCGCCGACGACCTTCAGGCGAAGCTGACCCTTCAGAACGCTGGCAAGCGTATCGCGAACGACCCGCCGCAGGGCGCGCGCTACCCGGGTCCCGACGTCATCACCCCGGCCATCTGCCGGAGTCAGGTCGTCGGCGTGCTCAACGACTACGACCAGAACGACCTGCTTCAGAACCTCGCCCAAATCAAAGAGGGTCTCGAGGTTCAGCGCGAACTCGTTCCGACGACCCGAATGGGTATTCGCGTGCCGCTGCAAGTGATCGACAACTTGGAGCAGATGGCCGTCGACGTTTCGCAGGTGGCCTGATCCTTAGGCCCCTGACGCGGGGCCTCGCCTCGACGATTGGCTTTGAAAGCGCGGTGCTTCGTCATCATACCGCCCGCGCAAGCGTCATCCTTACTTACGCCCGCGCACGCGGGGCTTGGAATTTCTAAATGGCTAGTCTGCAAAGTTACGCGGTGGGGTATTTTTCCGTCGAGGGCAAGACCCTCGTCGAGGAAACCTCGATGACGATCGAGAAGAAGTCCGGACTCAATCCGGTTTTAACTGTAATCGGAGGCTTCTCCGGCATGAGCCAGGGAGCCACCACGATCGAAATCTCAATCGACAGCGCCGTGCCCACGCGCGACTTCGAGTTCAACCCCGATCGCTACATGCGACTCGGCTCGGTTGTCGAAGTCACCTGCCAGATGGCGGGTCGTCTCACGACGGTCAAGGGCTACATCACTGAAGCGTCGTATTCCCACAGCGTTGGCGATGCGGCGAAGCTGTCGATGAAGTTCATGTGCAAGTACGAGGACTGGGAGTGATCTCTCGCAACGATGATTCTGATGAAAGAAGGTAGTGTTTGAGCGGCCCCCCGAAAGATATCGAACCGTCCCGTCTGTGGCTTCAGCTCTCGTCTGTGGAGCGCCCGTTCAAGCTCGTCGACTTCCCTCGACGTGGCCCGGACGGGAATCCAATCGGACAGATTGCCATCCGCGTCCTAACGCAGGAGGAGCAGATGATCTGCACCGCCGCTGCCGAGGACTTCTGCCGGAAGCACATCAAGAACGGCAAGAACGATGAGATCGGCTACGCCCGCCTCTTCAGCGATGCGTACTGCGTCGAGGTTCTGCACCGGGTCTGTCGCGACGCCGACGACCCTGGCAGAGCAGCCTTCCCGACCGCGCATAGCATCAGGGAGCAGCTGTCAGTCGACGAGTGCGGGAAGCTGTTCGAACACTACCTCACAGTCTCGCTCGAGTTCGGACCGCTCATCAGCCAGATGAGTGACGAGGAAATGGAAGCTTGGATCGACCGCCTGGCGGAGGGCGGCTCCGCTTTTTTGTTCGATTCCTGCTCACCGGATCTACAGAGAATTGTCCTGATGCATATGGCCTACCAGCTTCGGCCATCACGGACGGACAGTTTCTCTGCTGGTCAGCTGCCCGACGAGAGTTCGTCAAGCGACAGCGAGGGTGAGCAGGCGCAGCAGACAGCGGGTGAACCCGCAGAAGAGTAAGCAGTGGCCGGTCCGAATCCCATCATCATCAACTTCCTGACCCACGGGATCGACAAGGTCCTGAAGGACATGAAGTCGATCCAGGACGTGGTCCTGGGGACGGAGCGGAAGTCGACGGTCGCGGCGAAGGCCGGAGCCTCCGACCGCGACCAGATCCGCGCGAAGGAGAAGGCTCAGGCCGTCAAGGGCGCCGTCAACACGGCGCAGCAGTTGGTGGCTGCCCAGAAGACGGGCACGAAGGGTATTCAGAAGGAGCTTGCTCAGAGCCTTCAGAATCAGCGCAAGCATCTTCAGGACATCAAGAAGCAGGAAGACGCGCACGTCAACTACGCGCGCAAGCTCCGCGAGCAGCATTTCAACAACCTCCACAAGGTCGAGAAGGCTGGCACGAAGCGCTCCTCGAGCACCGAGGAAGCCCACCTGGCTTATCAGAAGCGTCTGCGGCAGCAGCACTTCGAGCACCTCGGCCAGGCCGGCCAGGCCGCCTCGCGCAAGGCTGACGCCCAGCGCAAGGCCGAGGCCCGTCGCGTTGAGTCCGATGCCCAGAAGCGCATCGATCACTCCGTAGACGTCGCCAAGCGCTTGGCCCAGGCCGAGCAGAAGGCCCATTTCGAAGCCCGTCGTGGAGGCAATGCCGACCCCAAGTTCAGCCCGCAGAAGCAGCTTCAGGAGCTTCGAGACGCGAAGCACAAATCCCCCGAAGAGCAGAAGGCTGCCCTGCACAGGGTTGGTCTCATGCGCGAAGAGGCCAAGCTCGCGAACGCGATCCGAGACAAGGACCTCCACGAAGAGACGAAGAAGCAGAACAAGGCGACCAAGGACTTCGAGCAGGATCAGAAGAAGCGCGCGAAGATTCGGGATCAGCACGCCGCGAAAGCGGATCGAGCCCGAGAGCACGAAGAGCGCAAAGCGGAGCTCCGACGCGAGCACTTCAATCGTACCGCGGGTAACGTTGTTACTGGCGTTGGAAGGACTGTCGGTCGCGTTGCTTCGGGCGCCTTCAACACCATGACGGACCTCGGCGGAGGGTTCTCCGTTGGGGGCGCGCTTCAGGAGGCTGTTGACCTAGACCGTCAAGCGGCCCTCATCGCCGTCAACTCCAACGTGCCTGGCAATCAGAAAGTCAGCGCGAAGAAGGTCAAGGACACTGCGAAGGCTGCCGCCATCAAGACAGGCCTCGACGCTACTGATGTTGCTGGAGGCCTCAAGGCCTGGCAGGCAAAGACAGGCGACTTCGACGCAGGCGCTAGGAACCTCGAGTTCTTCGGCAAGGCGTCCAAGGTCACGGGCGCCTCGATGTCCGACATCATGGCCACGATGGGCCAGATGACCATCCAGAACAAGGACCTCAAAGGCGGACCGGGAACAAAGAGTGAAGGGGAGATGAAGAAGCTTCTTCTCTCTACCATCATGCAAGCCCGACAAGGCGCTGTTGATCCGGTCGATCTCGCCAGAACGGGAGCGAAGGTCACTCGTACCGCTGGCATGTACACTGGCAATCACGCCGAAAACCAAGGCAAGTTGATTGGTCTTTCGCAGATTGGTGTTCGTACTGCCGGCAACGTGAGTGAGAACGCGACCGTTCTAGCCAACATTCAAGCAGACGCCATCAACCACAAAGGCGCTGTCAAGGACCTCCTCGGCCACGATTTTCAGGACGATCAAGGTCGCATCAAAGGCGGCCCCGATGCTTTCATTCAGGATCTCTTTCTCTCTGCCATGCAGAAGAAGGGCGGCCTGAACAACCTCGCCAATGAAGGAGGCGACGGAAAGAAGCTCTTCGGGCTTCGCGCTCAGAAGTACTTCCAGGCGCTAGAAGAGACCTACGGCCCAGCCAAGGATCGAGCTTTGGGCATGGGCATGAACGAGAAAGACGCTCATGCTTACGCGGCCAAAGAGCTCAATAAGGACGTAACTACCACCCTAAGCTCCAACTACTCCGAGGCAGATCTGCAACGAGAGTATTCGGAGATTATGAAGAACTCGGCGGAGAAGTTCGAGGGCGCGGTTCGCGAGCTCAAGGTCGGTATCACCGACCAGCTTCTTCCTCAGCTCATTCAACTCATTCCTGTGTTGAAGGCGCTGACTCCGGTGCTCGCAAGCCTCATTGCCTTCCTCGGAAAGCTCACGGGCACAGACATCGGAGCGCGTCAGCAGGCAAGCCAAGAGGCTATCTCTGGGGCGTCCGACGCAAAAGGCAAACTCCGAGTCGCACGGGAGGCTCTCGCAAAAGAGGATACGCCTGAGAACCGAGCCAAACTCAAGGAGGCTCTGGCCGGCGCCGAAGAGGATAAGAAGAACCTAGGAGCTGCCACAGCCGATCGAGAGAAGGCCGGCAAGGGTGTTTCCGCGGGTCGTGTTTTCGAGCAGGTTGTAGCTGGAGGCCTTGATGCCGTGACCCTCGGGTTCGCAGGTCAGTCCAGGGATCTGGCAGCAAAAAAAGAAACTGTCGACCCCTCCGAGAAGAAGATCGTCGAGGAGCAGAAGGCTCTCTACGATGAGCTGTCTAAGGCCATCGCGATAGCGACTGCGGAGCTGAAGAAGGTTAAAGGCGGAGACGGCGGCGGTTCCGCACCTCCGGCCGCCGCAGTGCCGACTGCGCCTGTCGCTCGTCGCTAGTCGACCCAACGCTTGGCAGCTCGCACAGCGGCCTCGTTCTTCGCGTTCCTCTCTGCCTGCTCCGCGGCTTCTTTCTCCAGAAAGTAGTTGCGAGCTCGCACGACGCCGAAGGAGAGACCCCCAACGATAAAGAGTGCTCCTCCGATAACGAGGAGCGCCTTCTTCATCTCTTTAGTCATCCCCCAATCCTAACCCTGACCTGAAGCTCCACAATGGGAAAATTTACGCTCGGTCCCAAGCCCGAGCCCAAGGTCACGCCTCCGCGCCCCCGGCCGCCCAAGCCCGAGCCCGCTCTTTTCGAGCAGTTGCTGCCGTGTACGTGGCGGGGCATTCACTTCCCTACGTCGACCATCAAGGTCTCCCTCTCCCAGGACGTTACTGAACACAAGTACTGGGGGAAGGACGGGGCGGACGTCGAGTCCACGGGGCGTGCCCCTCTCGAGATCGACGCCGTGCTGCCACTCTACAACGGGATTGCCCCGGGCAAGGGCGAGAAGTGGGGAGTCCTTTACCCGACGACGTTCCGTCAACTCCTCGATGCGTTCTCGGACAAGTCGAAGGGCGTGCTTCAGCACCCCGAGCTCGGGGAGATCACCTGCAAGCCCGTCTCGTTCGACTTCGCTCACGACGCCCAACGCCGCGATGGTGTCGAGGTCACGGTCAAGTGGGTCGAGACCTTCGAGAACGACGAAGGCTTCAACACCGCGGCCAAGGACTCGCCCATCAACGTGGCCGACCTGGCGGCGCTGAACCTCGACTCCTCGCGCGCGGACCTGAAGCTCCTCGTGCCTGACGCGGCCCTCCCCGAGGAGGACTTCGTCAGCCTCATGAACAAGGTGACGGGCTTCGTTGACAGCGTCACCACGTTCGCTCAGGTCATCGGCAACAAGCCGAACCAAGTCCTCTATCGCCTTGAGCAGTTGCAGAACAGCGTCGAGCGTGCCAAGAACGCCCTCACGTGGCCAATCATTGACACGATTGAGCGGGCCAAAGACGCCCTTCACGACATCAAAGAAGCCACCAGCACGACACACACCCTCGTTGGTACGGGGCCTGTCGACGGTTCAGGGTCCCCCGCAGTCGGTCGCAAGATCGCCCGCTTCCTGACGCCCAACAACATGACGGCGAGCAGCATTCAAGCCTCCCTGCCGAACGCCAACACTCTCGACGAGCTCATGCAGCTCAACCCGGTTCTGGTCTCTAAGACCGAGATCGGCGTCGGCATCGTCATTCGTTACTACGCGTAATGCCCGAAAAGTTCACACCGAGTCGGCCCGATCGCGAACTCATCAGTCTTCTACTCGATGACCCGACGAGGAAGACCCCTCCGCTTCGCCTCGAGAACTTCTCGGAGTATTCCTTCTCGAGCAATTTCCTTCAGCCTACCGACGGTTGGAACTTCGCTTTCGGGACGGAGTTCTTGGATTCCGACACGGCCAGGCTGATTGTCCCGGGGAACAAGGTCGAGCTCCTCATTCAGGGGGCGCTTCAATCCACCGGCTACATCGATTCCGTCAGCATCTCGACATCCCGCGGTGGCGGCAAGGAGTACCGCATCGAAGGCCGCGACAAGATGGCCATTGCGGTAGATGCCTGCGCGAACCCGCTGTTCTCGGCGAAGGACGGCGAGACTCTGGCGGACTTCCTCCCGCGTCTGTTCAAGGACTACGGCTGGCCTAACGAGGACGATTTCTCTATCGACGCCGAAGCGGACCGAGATATTCGGTCGAACACGCACGGAGCACGTTCGAAGACGAAGAAGTCCGAAGGCAAAGGCTTCGGCAAGCGAGCGCTCAAGCAGTACAAGATTCACCAGAAGCGAGCCAACGCCAAAGAGAGCGTCTGGGAGTTTGCCTCGCGCATTACGCAGCGTCTGGGCCTTTGGATCTGGGCCTCAGCCGACGGCGAAACCCTCTTCGTGTCGACTCCCGATTTCGAGCAGGCTCCCAAGTACAAGCTTCTGGTCAACCGCGAGGGCACAACGAACGTGCTCTCGAGCTCGGTCAAGCACTCCTCGATGAACCAGCCGTCGGCCATTATCGCCGATGGGTACTCGTACGGCGGAGAGTTTGGCAAGTCGAAGATCATCGTTGTCATGTTCAACAACATGGTGTCGCTCGGTGACCTGCCTCAGGACCCCGAAGTTCTGAAGTACGAGAAGGCAGGCGCGAAGTTCATCGAAGGCCCGGTCTTCCCCTTCGCTTCGCTGGTCAAACTCAACAAGTACAAGCCTGTCTACCTGCACGACGACGAGTCGCAGAACCTCGAGCAGCTCGAGGCCTTCGTTCGTCGCGAGATGTCCTTGCTTCAGAGGCAGTCTATCGAGGCCTCGTACGTGGTCGAAGGCCACGGTCAGATCGTCGACGGCACGTTCGCGCCCTGGACGGTCGACACGATTGTCAGCGTCGACGACAAGCCCGCTGGCCTGAAAGAGGACATGTACATCCTCGGTCGCACGTTCGAGAAGTCCCGCAGTGGCGGCACGACGACGAAGCTCGAGCTCATTAGAAAAAATACCATCGTGTTCTCGGACACGAGCTCGAAGAAGCACTGATGCCCTCACTTGACCTTACTGACGTCTTCAAGACCGTCCAAGTTTTGAAGACGACGCTCTCGACCAAGACCAAGCAGATCTTGGCTCAGATTGGGAGTGTGGTTGGCGAAGGCCTGACCGAGCAGGACAACATCGTCCTGTGGCAGTGGTTTGGATTCGCGGCTCGACCTGCGAAGGCCACCAAAGGCAAGGACGCTGCCGAGCTCTTCGTCGTTCGCTCGGGCGCCGACGAGTGCGCCATCGCAGGGCGGGACGTTCGCGACCTCCCCGTCTACGGGGCCTTGGCGGATGGCGAGACGGTCGTCTACGCAACAGGCGAAGACGGCCTCGGCCAGTGCCGTAGCTTCTACAAGAAAACCGGCGTCCTCACGCACTACACCCGCAAGGGCAATGTCGAGTCCGGCGCCGGCATGATGATGCAACTCGACGCGGTCGGCGGAGGCATCAACATCGTCGACTCGTTCGGCAACGCCATCGTGTCTGATGCGGACGGGTGGAAGTTCACGACGGCTGGCGGCGCGGCGGCGCTTGTTCTCAACGCCGACGGCAGCATCAAGCTCATTGGCACTGGTCAGACCCAGGTTGACGGCACGAGCATCGTGCTCGGCGCTGTTGCTGTCCCGGTCGTAAACGGCGTGCTCGTCGGGCCCACGGGCATCGCCGGAGTTAGCAGCGCCAAAGTATTCGCCCAAGCAGTCTAAGAGCCCGTGCCCTTCAACCCGGCCATACTCGGCCCGGCCCTCATCGTAGGGTCCGGGACTACGGATCCTATTGGGTCGGCGGGTTGGATCGCCATCGGCGCCAACATCGTCGCCTGGACGATCTCAACCTGCACGCTCAACCCGCTGGGCGGCACACCACTTCTTGCGGTCGGGCCCCTCGTTACGGGCACAGGCGTCATCGTCCCCGGCCCGACGCCCATACTGGGCCTGACGCTCGCGGCCTCCTCAGGCTCCGTCGATCCGGCAGGCATCGCGAAGTGGTCGGCGGTGGCGGCCGAGTACGGACGCTGGCTCGCAACCTTCGGGTGCAATCCGCTCGGTCTAGTCGCCTGGGTCGGACCCATCCCGCCCGTGGGGGCCGTGGCCGGAACCTGTCTTCTAGCGCCTGTTGGCAAACCGGACTTCGCTACGGCAATAGGTCTCACGGATGCGCCCGGCATTGCCCATTGGGGCGCGGTCGCGGACGCCGTCGCTTTGCAAGTCGCCCTCGGCACGGTGACCCCGGCAATGACCAACGCCATCAACGGGCCGCTGCTTGGGATTGGCGCTTTGACATGAGCTGCGGATTCCCCTCGTTGAGCCTCCCGGGGCTCCCGACGCTAAGCCTTCCTTCCTTACCTTCGCTTTCGTTCTCGATTCCTCTTCCCGCCATCGACTTCGAGTTTGGGCTCCCGAGCATTTCGCTCCCGGGCCTTCCGACTTTGAGCTTGCCCAGCCTCCCGTCGTTGAGCTTCTCAATTCCGATTCCTGCCATCGACTTCGAGTTTGGGCTGCCCAGTCTTTCGCTCCCTGGACTTCCGAGTTTGAGCCTGCCGTCGCTTCCGTCGTTGAGCTTCTCGATTCCGTTTCCTGATCTTCCTTGCCCGCTCGAGTAGCCCACCATGTCCGGTTTTGGCTCGCAACCTTACGGCTCTTCTCCTTATGGGCTTGGGACACCTGCGGTCGCTACCGACCTAGGTGGCTCCGCCCTAGTCAATGAAGGCGTCCAGCAAGGCTCTCGTCGCATCGACCCGTTGACGAAGGACTACGTCCTCGACGACACGGGCCGCATCGCTGGCATGTCCAACGTTCACCAGCTGGTTCTTCTGGCTGTGTCGACGACCAAGGGCTCCGCTGCCATGCGCACGCTCGGTCACGACTTCAAGAAGATCGAGCGCATCTCCGCCAACTTCATCAGACGCGTCGACACGACCCTCCGCGCCGCCGTTCAGCACCTCACGGCCCGTGGCCTGATCGAGGTCACCGGCGTGACCGTCGAGGTCGCTCGGCCTGGCGTCGGCTTCGCAAAACTCCAGTGGCGTGACCTGACGTCGGGTTCGTCCCGCATCGAAGAAACCCCCGTCGGCTGATCCCAACGACCACGGCGACCACGCCGACGAGCATACATGGCCGAACTGAATACATTCGTCGTGCGCGACAGCGTCACGATTCGAGACGCCATCCTGCGGACCATCCGCAGCGGGCTCATCGCGCGTGGCGTCGAAAACCCGAACGTCACGCCCGGCTCGGACTGGTTCGTCCAGGCCCAGGCCTACGCGAACCAGCTCGTGGTCATCGAGGCCAACGCGGTCATCAAGGCCGACGAGCAGATGGCCGATACGGCGACCGGGGATTCGCTCGCGCGCATCTGCGCCATCTTCGGGTTGTCGAAGCAGGCTGCCGCGGGCTCCGCCGGCCACGTCGTGCTGAGCTCCTCCACCGCCACGACGATCTCGACCGGTAGTCAGCTCATCGACGGTGCGGGTCTCGCCTACGAAGTCGTCACCGGCGGCATCTACAACGACGAAGACCTCATACCCGTCCGCGCCGTTGCCACGGGCACGGCGACCAACCTGGCTGCCGAGGAAGTCCTTCGCTGGGTGTCGACCCCGCCGTTCGCGGACGAGAAAGCGCTCGTTGCCAACGACGGCCTCGTCAACGGCATTGACGAGGAGAGCGACGACGCGCTCCGCGAGCGCCTCTTCTCCAGGCTTCAGAACCCACCGCGTTCGGGCAATGCCTCCCACATTGCGGAAGACGCCGAGGCCTCGAGCCCAAGCGTCCAGAAGGCGTTCGTGCATCCGGCCATCCTGGGCCCGAGCTCGGTGGGCGTGGTCGTCACGGCGGCCCCGACCGAAACCAACAAGTCCCGGGACGTCGACTCGATCATCCTTACGGGGACCGTCACCCCCTACATCAAAGGCATCTATCCCGAGCACGCCGAGATCAACGTCACGACCGTGACGAACGTCGACGCTGACGTCGCGTTTGGTCTCATCCTCCCTGAGGCCCCGACCGCATCACCCCCTGGCCCCGGCGGCGGCTGGTTCAATGGCTCTCCTTGGCCGGCGCCTGACGCGTCCACTTCGTGGAGGTGCACGGTCACGACGGTCACCAGCACCACAGTGCTCATCGTCGATGCGTTGACCTCGCCCACGATCAACGTCTCGAAGATCTGCTGGCTCAGCCCCATCGAGTGGAAGCTTTATCAAGCCCTCGTCGTCAACGTGTCGGGCACCTCGGGCGCGTACACCATCACGCTCGATGCCCCTTTCGTTGGCATCGCGACGGGCGACTACATCTGGCCGAACTGCGAGAACGCCCAGGCCTATGTCGACGCGACGCTGGCCGAGTTCGCCCTGATGGGCCCCGGCGAGAAGACCGCCAACGCCAGTGCCCTCATCCGAGGCTTCCGTCACCCGCGCTCTGCCGCGGGCTGGCCGATGACACTTGGCGGGCATCTCACGCGTGCACTTACCGCGGTCGGCGACGAAGTCGAATCCGCCCAGTTCTTTCACCGCACCGACGGCACCACGACGCTTACCGGCAGCGCCGGACTCGTGACGCCCCAGGTGCCCGCGGCTCTTACCGACCCGCCCAAAATCTTTCGGCCACGCTACGTGGCTTTCTATCGGGTGCCATAAATGAGCGGACTTCCTGGCATCGACGACCTTAGCTCCGTAGGTGGGGCGAAGGCGGACTACGAGCCCGTCGAGGACCCGACCACGGACCTCGCCGCTGCGCACTGGAACGTCGTCGCGATGAACGCGACCGCGGTTACCCAGACCGCCGCGCGCGCTTGGGTCTCCGTCGTAGGCAAGGCGTCATCGCCCCCCGATGATCCTGTAAGCAACGTTCACGGCGCCGTATGGGGCAACGCCGCCCTCGTCAAGCCAACGATGGCCCGCACGGGCGCAGGGGTTCTCACAGCCACCTGGCCGACGTCGATCACCGACGCACTCGGCATCAGTCAGACCGTCAACCTCCGGCGTGCCTGGGCTTCCGCCGAGGGCACCGTTCCGTACTTCGTAACCGCCACGGTCACCGCCGTCAACGTCGTCACGCTGCGCATCTTCAACGCCGCCGGCGCCGCGAACGACGCGGTCGGTGTGACCTTCACGATCTTCGTCACCTGACCCAGGCGCAGGGAACACATGCCCAAGTTCGGCGGATATAGCCCCTTCCCGAAACGGATGGGGGGTGGACGGCCTCGTGTCGAGACGCTGACCAAAGCCTTGGCAGCCGACCGCGGCGACGGCTTCGACGCGCTCAATCGCGAGACGATCGCGTACACAATCGACACTTCCGCCGCCCGGGCATTGTCCGCGGCTTGGGGCACCAACCAGCGCCTTGCCCAGCTGTGGGACCCGCGCCGCATGTCCGAGGACGTGCTCGCGCGCTGGGAGAAGATCCTCGCCCTTGCCCCTCTGGCAGGGGAGTCGGAGGGCACCCGACGCACTCGCGTTGAGGCCGTCTTAGCCAGGTTCGGTTCGCCAGCTTGGGCTAGCGCCATCTCGGCGCAGCTGACTGCGGAGATTGGCAGCGCCTTCGTAGGGATTGAAACCATCTCCTACGCGCTCGCCAACATCCTTGTTCCTGACGGTACGTATCCGTGGGGTGTTGTTGGTGGGGTGCCGTGGTCTTCGACCGTCGCCCATATTCTGATTCTGCTTCAGAAGCCCACGGGCTGGACTGAAGGGCAATTCTACGACGCGGCGGCCAAGGTCGTCCTCGTGCTGGACCCGCTTCTGCCGGCTTGGGTCTCATACGACTGGTATCGCCAACCGGATACCGGAACGCCGGTGAGTGTTCCCGGCGGCCCGAGCGTGGGCGGCTTCTGTTTGGATAATGAGCATAACTTCGACTCGGTGTTTGACGCATGACAATCAGTAGAGCGAAGCCCGCGGGATGGGGGGTTGGAGACAAACTAACGTCCTCCGAAGCCAACACCATCGACATCAATACGACGAAGGCGCTGGATAAGTCCGCCGCCGCGACGGACACCCTCGCCAGCAACGTCTCGTGCTCAGGCGTGGGTCGCATTCGACGTTCCTACGTCACCGGGACTGATGCCAATACGACGTATCTGCTCAGCGGCGGTAACTCAATCATCGACGCCGCCAGTGCAACTCTAACTGCGGCGCGCAACTACACGCTTTCTAACACCGGAGCCTCAGCAGGCGACGAGGTCGACATCCTCGGCCACGCTACCTGGGACATCACCGTCAAGAACAACGGCGGTACCACTATCACGATCATCGGCGCCAGCCCCACGGGCCTGGCCGGTTCGTCGTGGGCCACGTTCCTCCACAATGGCACGAACTGGATTCTGTTCCGCGCCAGCCAAACCGCGCCCACGACCCGCACCGCTTTCACCGCGGGCGGCACGTACACCGTGCCCACCGGCGTCTACAAGCTCGTCATCTTCGGGTGCGGGGCCGGCGGCGGTGGGGGAGGCGGTGGCTCGGGCAACACCACGACGACTCACGCGACGAGCGGGGGCGGTGGCGGCGGCGGTTCGATTATGGGGTCCGCTTGGGTCGACGTGACTCCGGGCCAGGCCATCACGGTCACCATCGGTTCAGGCGGTTCCGCCGGCGCGGCCGGCGTGGGGTCCGACGGAGGGGTCGGCGGCGACGGCGCGGACACGACCTTCGGAACGATCGTCAAGTTCAAAGGGGGGCAAGGCGGACTCGGTGGCTACACCGCCGCCGATGACAGCACCTTCACCGTCGCAGGCGGCAACTCTGTGGCTGGGTCCAAGCGCTGGTATGCGCTCGGGGCGGCTTCGTCCGCAGAGCTCAAAGCCATTATTCAAATGGGCTTTGGGACTGGCGGGACCGGCGGCGGCGGGGAAATCCCAACTGTCGCAACCGCGGGACAGCCCGCAATGCAAAGTTCGATTTACGACGGGACGTCCACGGGTGTCCCCGGCACGGCAGGCACCGCGGGCACCGCCTCGGGCTCTTACAAGGGCGG
>Ga0137449_1000004_pt1 | contig 30218 bp, 55 predicted proteins | sample EasRivERMGT436_2_FD_104905 | JGI IMG/M metagenome (GOLD analysis project Ga0137449, IMG submission 104905) | Soil microbial communities from meander-bound floodplain in the East River, Colorado, USA - East River MetaG ERMGT436_2 | ecosystem: Environmental > Terrestrial > Soil > Floodplain ... | reverse complement strand
TTGGTTGATTGGATCGATCACTGGCGCGCTTGCTGCAACGGGCATGGCGCTGGCTCTGCATGACTCCGGCTGGCCTATCGCGGTGCAGGGGCTTCTCATTGGCATCGCCGCCTACAATGCAGCCGACGTTCTGGAGGCGGTGCGGCAGCTCGTCGTAATGCTTCGCGAAGATCCTGTAGCGTTCATCGAGCGAGTATGGAAAGCGATTCGCGGGGGTGGAAAATGATCGAATCGAAGGATGTGATTATCCTGGTGCTGTCGGCGATGTGCTTAACGTGTGCCGTGCTGGAGTTCGCCTGCCTGCGCGATCCTGATATACCAGACAACACATTGAGCACGATCGGGCGCCGGCTTGCGATTGTCGGCTGGCTATTTTTCTGCGGTCGACTTATTCAGGTATCGCTGGAGGATTTCACGCCGAACATCCCGCTGCTATCGTGTCTCGCCTTTTTCTGTTTGGCGTTGGGCAACATCGTCAGGTGCGTGAATCGGCTGAATCTTCCGTGCGAAGAATTTAGAAAGCCGGTGCAATGACGCCGCGCGAATGGATCGATACCGGCGTACTGCCGGCGTATGATCTACTGCCGGCGCGCATGGCAAGCATCGAAGCAACGGCGTTGCTGACCGCGATTGCGCTACAGGAAAGCCGCTTGATTCATCGGGTGCAAGTAGGTGGACCGGCGCACGGGTTCTTGCAATTCGAGAAGGGCGGCGGCGTGCATGGGGTGCTTCATCATTCTGCGACGAAGGAGCATGCGATTACCTGCTGCGAACTTCGGCATTGCGAACCGACAGACAACGACGTGTACGAAACCATCGTCAACGATGATGTCCTAGCGGCGGCGTTCGGGCGGCTGTTACTCTGGACGGTCGCAGGTCCGCTTCCGCAACGGAGCCAGCATCAATACGCTTGGGAGTATTACGTATCGGGCTGGAGGCCGGGTAGGCCACACAGGCACACGTGGGATGCGTTTTTTGATACGGCTTGGAGAGAGGTGCTAGCATGAAACTGCGTCAATTGCCGATGGATCAAGTGCAGGCTCATCTTGACGATGAGTTGGTGCCGCCGTCCACGCCGCCTGTCACGATGCCAAGCGTACCCGGTTCGATCATCGCGCCTTTGCAATACTCCGGGCCTGCATTGCCTGCCGGATTCGTCGCGACCGATAAACAAGCCATCATCAATGCCTGGTGTGGTGCTGCGTTTGACTACTCGGCGAAGCGTATGTACCTAGCCGTTCCAGGAGGTCATCAGGACTGGTATCCAAACGAGTCTTTCGAGCTACAGGTTCCGAGTGGGCCAAGCAAACGCCTGCACGCAATGACACCATGCCCGCCGACGATTGTTGGGCCGGAAACCGTTTACTCTGATGGCAAACCAGCAAGCCGCCACACCTACAACGGCTCGTGCTACATCAACAGTCTTAACCGCGTGTATGTGATGGGAGGTTCAGTTACCGGGCCAACAGGCAACGGCGATCATTACGTTGGTCTACTCGATCCAGTGACCGGGTTATGGACGCACAAGAAGTCGTCGCCAAACACGCAAAGCATGGGGCTGACCTCTATCTACCATCAATCGCGTGACCGCGTGATTTATGGGTACGGTACGAAGGACATCACAGAATACAATCCGCACACCGATACGCACACGCGCATTACGCCGCAACTGACAAACACGAACTACGATGCCGATCATGGTTCTGCCGTCACGCTTGCACTGGACGAGAGCACGAACTATCTGTACGCGTTCAAGATCGGCGGTTTCGTATTCACGAATCGCACAGTTTCGTTAGTGCGGTTGAAGCTATTCTCCGGCAGCGGTGCGTGGGAAGAATTGGACGTTACCGGCGATCTGAGTACGCTGCGCAGCATGAATCCGGGCGCGGAGATTGACGGCAACAGGATGGTGCTGTTCGGGCTGAATGATCCGGCATCGTTGACCGTGGTTGATCTAACGACGCTGTTTGCAAAGAAGGTGCCGATTCCTGCGGTTGACGTATCCAAGACCGGCAACGGTATATTCAATAGATTTCGCCGATACGCGCCTGACAAGTATTGCGTTCTGACCGATGTCACTAAGCCGCTGGTGCTCATCGATCTAGTCGATCAGCCTGTACCTGTTCCGGTCGATTGCGTGATGTCGGCATGGTCCGCGTGGGCACCTACTGGAGATTGGTCGCCATGCGTAGCAGGGTCGCAATCGCGCACAGAGCAACGAACTAGAACCATCATCACGCCGCCGAGCAACGGCGGGGTCGCATGCGGGCCAACGTCAGAGACTCGCACAGTAACGCAAGCCTGTACGGTCACGCCGCCGAATCCGTTGCTAGTCGAGGCGCACGGCAACGCCTATACGCATGCTAGCTACTGGGATTCCATCGATTACCTGGACATCACCAAAGCACCGAAAGAAGCCGATGCAATTCCCTGGGATACGTTCATGCCTGGGGCAACGGATAACAGGATTGCGAATTCAGCAAAAGGCAAGCGCGTTCCGTTCCGGCAACTGCCGGTATATGGTCCGATGAATTCGCTGACGTGGACGATACCGGCATTTGTGCAGGTTGGAACTACTACCGTGCAAACGCATCTAGCGTCTAACTTCGGCGCTGACCCAATGCTGAACATCCGTCCCGGATTGTTGAACTGGCGTAGCGCGTGGAGCAAAGCGCCGCCTGGGCCGTATCCTGCTCGTCCAGGGCCGCGTGGGCATAGCATCATCAGTCCATTCATCACTGTTTACGGGCATTCGCGCCGCAAAGAGGATGGCACGCTTTCAATGCTTCCGCATGCGCCGATGTGGGTATCTGTCCGCACCGATGGCCTTTTGCAGACGTGGGAGCGCGACGGGTCGGTGCATGACATCATGGCCTTGCCGATACCGGCGAATAGCTATGTGAATGACATGGCGCTTCCGGTCGAGGTTGCAAATAGCAAACTGCTCTACTACATCGATTCGGTCAACGGAAAAATCTACCATGTAGACCGCGCGACTACGCCCGCGACGATTACAGAATTCGCATCTGGTTTCGGTACGCTGACCAGCATCAAGTTGACACGTGGAAAACTGTATGTGTGCGAGCGCTCCAGCGGCAACGTAATCGAGATTGATGTTGCGACCAAAACGCGGCGCACGATCTGTAATATCCCGATGTGCTATTGGGTGGACTATACCTCTACCGGCAAACTCGCAGTGGCAAGCGAAGACGGCGAGATATTTAGGGTCGATCCGGTTACGAACACCGTGCAGAAATCGGCAGTCCCGTCGCAAGGTGGTCCCGCCAAATTCGTGCAGATTGCCGTTGATCGATGGGGGCATTGTGGCGAGGTCGATACCGTCTATCTTGTGATGTTCACGGGTTGGCAGAATCATCAGATGGTGCGCCTATTCCCGGACGGAACGTGGAAGTCTGGCATCGACTCCGGTAATAATTATTTCAGCTTGGGTCCGGCAGGTGGATTGTGGGAACCTTTTGGTCATTATCTTTGGATCATCGCGGTTCACCCTGACGAGGGATTGCTTGCTGTGGGCGGGTCGAGTACGCCGATCTTCGGAATTCTCGCAGCGGTGTGTCCAGAAGATACGTGGCCCGCGTTGCATCCGGCAGATGGAATCCCGAGCGGAACTTCACTTGCGTATTGGGGATACGGTGGCCCGCAGCCCGGCATCTATCCGAGCTTCACGTCTCAGATGTCGGCACATGGATGCAGCGCAACCGGCATTACCGGCGACTATCTCGTGAGTCTCGGCTGGCAGGGGTTCAAGGATTGGCTATTGAACGGCGGCATTGGACAGACGAAGCGCGTACTCACAAATCGTGAACTGTGGTCGTTGATGTCGCTGCCAACGTATAACTCGCAGCAGCACGTCAAGCAGGGGCGCGCGTTGATCGATTCGCTCAAAGCGTTCTTAGGCGTCTAGCATGACTCCGCGCGAATGGATCGATACGGGTGTGCTTCCGGCTTACGCTATCCTTCCAGCAAGGATGGGCAGGGTCGAAGCAACCGCGATGCTTACAGCTATTGCGCTCCAGGAAAGTCGCCTCATTCATCGGGTGCAAATAGGCGGGCCAGCACACGGATTTTTGCAGTTTGAAAGGGGCGGCGGCGTGCATGGTGTGAACAATCACGCGTCAACGAAAGAGCATGCCAAAACGGTATGTGCTGCGCGTGGACGCGAACCGACCGATGATGCCGTGTACGAGGCGATAGTCAACGATGACGTGCTGGCCGCTGCATTCGGGCGGCTGTTGCTGTGGACAGTGGCGGGTCCACTGCCGCAAAGAGGCCAGCATCAATATGCATGGGAATACTACATCTCAGGCTGGCGGCCTGGTCAGCCACATCGGCACACATGGGATGCTTTCTACGATACGGCTTGGCAGGAGGTGCTGGCGTGATCCCGCCGTTCCTGCTGGCGAACTGGCGCATCCTCGCGGTGATCGGCGTGCTGCTCGTGGCTGGCGCCGCGGTGGGCGTGTCCCGATTGCAGCTTGCGAACTGCCGAGCGGCCCTTGCCGAGACACGGGCGGCGCATGATCGGTTGCTCGGCGTGGTTCAGCAGCAAAACGCAGCGGTCGAGCGCATGGAACGGGAAGCCAAGGATGTGGCTGCCAAAGCTCGCAGGGCGCGCGAGGCTGCGGCGGCGACAATCAGGACCGCCGAGGGCAAGGCTAAGGGGCTGGAAACGATCATGGCGACGCCTAGAGCGCCGTCAGAGTGTCCGGCGGGTGATGCAGTGCGGGTGATTCGTGCGGACTTGGCTGGCCGGTAGTCTGCTGCTGGCCGGCTGCGCCTCGGGGCCGCTCATGCCAGAGGTCGTCAAAGTCCCGGTGCCGGTGTCGTGCGTCGAGACGGTGCCGATCAGGCCGGGATTTGCAACCGATACCGATCTGCTAGGGCTGGATGATTTCGGGATCGTGGTATCGCTGGCGCGGGAACGACGATTGTATCAGGGCTACACAGCCGAGCTAGAGGCTACGCTGGCCGGGTGCCGGTAGGTGAGCGGCGGGCAGGATTGGTTACCTACTGCTTCCGGTTTGCGAGTCCGGTTTATCGGCGGGTTGCACCCCTTCGTCGTTGATTCCGCGCCGCTCATGATTATTATATCGCAGGTCGCCGCACTCCCTGCTGTGGCCGGAGTTCCCGAGCCCTAGCACAGTGCGGCGGGTGCGACTGTTGATGGCGCCCCGTGAAAGACTTGAACTTTCAACCTTCCGAATGACCGGACGCTCTAATTGAGCTAACGGGGCGGATTTTGGCATAGGGTGGGCGGCAACGACGTTTGTAGGCGTGCGCTAACGCCTCGTTATAGGGTCGGAATCGAACCGACGACCTCCGCAGTAGGAGAGCGGGTCTCTGCCACTGAGATACCTACTCTTTGACGCCTGCGACGCTCCACGCCGTGCCGCCCAAAGTTTGCCTAATCAAACGTCTCCAGCAGCAGCGATAACTGCTCGCCCTGCCGCTCTAGCTGCGCCAATTTGTCGCGCATCTTGGCGTTTATGTAGGCTTTCAATGCGCCTGGCTCCATCCCGATCTGCTTGGCGATGTTGGCAACCGCTTCCGAATACGACGTAGCAGCATCCGTTTTCTGCTGCCAGATTTTCTCAAGCTCCGGCATCTGGATCTGCAGGCGTTCGAGGTTGATGGCGGGGGCGGTCATGTCGTTTCTTCCTCGTATTCCGCCAGCCAGGCGTTAATGGCAAATGTAACGGGCTCGAATTCGTCGATAGATCCGAATCGTTCCACGAATGCCCGGAGCATCGCCAGAGCGTCTAAGCGTTCGTTCTCTATCCGTCGCGCTTCCTGTTCCCTTGCCTCAATAGCCGCACGTTTCCCGCGCTCGATTGCCTCTTGTTCCTCCCTTACCTTGCGCTCGGCGGCTTCCTGCGCTTCACGTAACTTCCGTTCGGCATCCTCCGCTGCGCGCCGTTCCTTTTCCGCCGCCTCACGCTCACGTCGAATACGTTCGGCTTCCGCTTGCTGCTCGGCGCGTGCTTTCCGATCCGCTTTCTCTCTAGCTTCGCGCGCCTTACGGTCTGCTTCCTCTCTAGCCATCCTTGCGGCGCGTTCCTGCTCTTCAATACGCAATCGCGCTGAACGTTCCTCGGCTTCGAGCTTTAGGCGCGCAGCGCGCTCTTGTGCCTCGCGTTCGGCCTTTTCCTTCTCCAACTTCGCGCGTTCCAGTTCGATGGCTGCGCGTTCATCTGCCATGCGTTTCTCTTCCGCTTCTTTTCGTGCGCGCTCTTCCGCCGCAAGCCGTTCCTGCTCGGCGCGTATCGCAGCGTTCTTTTCGTCCTCCTTGCGCTTTTCCTCGCGCTTGATCTGCTCGTCTATAGGCGTTTCTAGCGCAAGCAACTCGGCAGTGATGCGCCTGGCTTCTTCGTCGATCACTTGGCAGCGGCGCAACGCAGGCGCCTTGATGGCCTTGCGCAAATCCTCAAGCGAAGTACGGTACTTCCTGATTTCTGATCGGCTCTTGACGGCGGTCTGCATTCCATCGCGCGTGGTCACGTCGAAAATGACTGCCTGATACTTCGCCTTCAGGTCCGAGAGGGCGGCTTCGGTCTTGCTGTACTCCACAATCTCATTAGCCATCACACATTCTCCTGCTGCGCAATCTCGCCCGTCTCGGTGTTGACGCTACCGGCATCAATCTCTGCCTGTCGCAGCGATTCCGTGGTCACGGTAAATTGCCCGTCCGAGCTACGTTCGGTATCGTACACATCGTTCATTTCGTCCGACGTGTTGAGCCCCATGCTGATCTCTGGCGCATGCGTATTCACGAGCCACGCAGCGGCACGATAGGACAGCATCAACTCGGGGATCGTCTGCCATTTAGATCCCTTCTTGTCGTACCATCCTTCCTTGCGCGCGAGTTCAATTGTGATCGTCGGGCCTTCGATCTTCTCGCCAGTAGCTTTCTCGACGGCATGCGCGCGACATCCCCATGTATCTTTCCCACGTTCGCCGGTCCACTGATAGCGGATCGCGCTGAATCTTCCGCACTGATTGAACGAGGCGATCAGGAACTTGGCGGACCAGCTTGGATTGCCGTGCACGACGTATAAATTTTGCATCACAAGCAACGGCGATGCGCCGATGCGCTGCGCGAGTTCCAGAGCGATCAAGCAATTCGGCAAATTGCCCTGAAACTGCTGCGGGACCAATGTTGATTGGGCAAGCGCTTTTGATGCGCGTTGCATGAGTTCAAACCCTTGAAGGTTGTCAAAGCCTGCCCGTACTATTGGCATATGTTGCTCGGGCGCTGCGCTAGCACGGCGCAATTCAGTTAGCGTGGTCGGCACTGCTGACATGAGTCTTTCTCCTATTGCGGTTTTGCTCCAAGCGGGTCGCCCATCGGCAATTACTCTTTTCGTAGTTACCATTGCCGTCGATACGATCCAGTGACAGGCCGGCAGGACGTTCGCCCATGTCGGCCAAAAAATTCTCAAACTTGCGCCATGGCGCGCAGACCGCAATACCGCGGCCGCCGTAGTTTTTCCAGTGCGAATGTTTTTCGTTGGTACAGCGAGCGATCATCGCAACCCAACTGAGATAGGTCGGGGAGCCATAGTGATCATGCGTGCGCTGCTTCGCAGCCATCTTTTCGGCGCGCACGCATCCGCAGGATGTCGTATCACCACGCACTAATGACTGTGCACGGACGGTTACATGCTTACCGCACTTGCAAAGGCACTCATAGGCCGTGTGTTGGCCTATATTCGGCGCTCGGACTACTACGAGCAGCCGACCGAAGAATCGTCCCTCTAGAAGTTGTCGTTTCATTTTCTGAACTTACACGTTGAAAATATCGGGCAGAACTTCGGCCCACACATCATGCTGCGCGGATTGCCTGGAAATGCTCCGGCGTGAATCATTCGCGCTACCATCTCCAGCACGCCTGGCGAATCCTCATCGCCGATCAGCGTATCGCGCGTTCCGGTGATCGGCGCGGAGATCCCGGCGCGCTGGCCTTTCGCGGTCTTGCCGGCTTGCAGTCCGACAATCCGTGCGCCTTCGGTGATCGGTAGGCCGCTCGCGCGTTCGGCGAGCAATTCATAGACGCCGAGCTGGTAAGAAAATCCCTGCGTTTTTACGCTGCCGTCTGCACCGACGGCGGTCTTGCCGGTTTTCAAATCGCGGATTCCATAGCCATCCGGGGCTTTCGCTACGCGGTCCGTGGTCCCGGTGAGGGCAATGCCGAGGTCCGTAATTTCCAATTTTTCGCAGACGACTTCGACAGCGGCGTAATCCTGTGTCGGGGCGATCTCGGCGCAATAGAGTTTGTGCAACGCGATCGCGATCGATTCCACATCGTCGGGCGATTCTTCGTCCCATAGCACGTCCTCCCGCGGCTTGCGTATAACGTCCACAGCGGCGCCGGCCGCTTCGTCCGGTGTTATCCCTGCGCCGTCTATCGTCGATTGATCGTAGACCGCCGTGGCGGCGTGTACAGCGGTGCCTAGTACGGCGCGGCCGCTCGATGGCGTTCGCTTGTGCAGCAGGTGCTTTGCTTCGGCTCGGGCGGGGCAGTCGAAAAAATCGGAGAGTGCAGAGGCGCGGATGGTGATCACTTCGGGCACTCCCGCTGCGCTACCGGTTCTGCGCCAATCGCGTCGATCCAATCGCCCCATTCTTTGTGCGTGAGCATGAGGACGACGATGGCAATGCAGATTGCGCTGTAGACGCAGCCGATAATGAACGATAGCAGGGGGTGGTCGTCCATCACGGCAGCACCACGAGCGCAATGGCGCATGCGAGTCCTACCGCGTAAATCCAGACCGCGATGCGCAGCGGGATCGGCCTATGCGCGGTGCGGTCCGGGATCGAGTGCAGGGCTTGGTGCTGGCGTAGGGTGTGGTTCATCACGATTCCTCATCTCGCTTCGAGACATCTGTAATTCCAGTGCGGGCGAATAACTCTTCCCAACCATCGTGGTCGTACCATTTGTCATCGACGTAATACATACCGTCACTACGATCTTTGAATATCGTTAATTTGCAGCATCTGCCGGAAACGTAGTCCAGCATTACGGCTATGTGTGCATGCGCCGTAGCGTCAATAAATGCTTTCGCTTCTTCAGTTGACAAACCACCAGGGCGGAAATGAATAAAACCAAGCCCGACAGGTTGGCTTAGTGCATACGCTTCTTGCACAAGCCGCACTAGATCAACAGCTTTTCCAATGTTTAGCATTTGTCTCTCTCCATTAGCGTTTGTTCTTCCCAATGATCGCGGTCGTCTACTGGCTGTTCCTGTGGCGCGTCGGGGTGCGGCGGGAGCGGGAGCCAATATAAGATTTCGGCATGGTCGATTTTAGATTCCAGATCGTGATACCAGTTGCCGTCTTTTCTTCGCCATGCGTGAGTAACAACGCCGTCAGCTAGGGCAACAATCACGGTTTTGTAGTCATCCGGCAATCCTCCAGCAACATCACACCATGCAGAGGTCGTGGTAGGGCTGTTGCACACGGGGCAGCGGTGAAAGCGGCGGGTGGTCATGGCAAATGCCTTGCAAGATGTTTCTCCACAACATCGGCGAGATGTAGTCCTGTTGACCAATCGTTATCGCCGACTCGTTCGCACAGTATTCTTAACTGCGCTATTGTTTCCTCGCGCTCTAGCAGCCATCGCGCAGTTAGCGGCGCGTCCGTGCCAAGCTGGCGAATGCACTCAGCCAGCATGCGAACCCACGCCGCGCGACTTCCGCGCACATAAATATCTTCCTCATGTGGGGTCATGGCTTGGACTCGAAGGCGGCGCGGAATTTACGTTGGCTTCGAGGGCTTGATTCGGCGATTTGATAGGCGCGCACAAATGATTCAAACTCAGCATCCATCTCCTGCGCCGCCTCTAGCGCGGACTTGATACGGAGCCACCAATCCGTCTCTCGAAATTCGCTCGTGATCGTGGTGTCAGCAGCCTCAATCTCTTCGATCAGGTTGTTCATAGTCCGGCATCCTTCTCGATCAGCTCGGCGCAAATATCGTCCTCATCAGCAAGGTTTCCTACATCCGTAGTGTTACTACGATTGCGGCAAATCTCCGCATCCCGCTTCGCCTGGGCTCGGCAGGCGGCTTGCCAATTCGGCCATAAACTACGATCCATGATTTCGATGTCTTGAATGCTGCGATGAAATGTGCCCGTCGCCCACTCCTCAAAATCTTCGCGCATGCGGTCACGGTTAGCCATCGTCGCGTTCCTGCATGGCGTCCAGCGCCTCATCAAGATGTTGCGCCACAGAGCCACGAAATAGGTTGGAAGCCGTAGGGATGTGGGTAAACTTAAATGCGTATTGCCCGTCTAGCGTTCTCTCAGCGGACACCTTGCTCTGTAGCGTGTGATACCGCTCCGCATCGCGCTTGTACGCGTCACGCTCTTTCGCCATCTCATCTAGCGCTTTGCTCGTGGTACGTAGCGCAATGCGAACCATATCTGCGTCATCGTTAGAGTCTTTTAGTTCTGCCGTCACTTTCTCCAGCCGAAATTGAAAGTCTTGCCCAACATACTTGTGATGCCCGGTGATCAGTGCCTCCTGATTGCTGATGCACAGCTTCGCCTCTTCGAGTTCTGCTGTCACGCGGGCGAGGTCGGCGCGAAGTTTTGCGATCTCCGCACGGTCAGCACTCATCTATCCTGCTCCTGCTGTTTCGCTAGATACTCGCGCTCGGCATCATGCACGGCGGGCCGTCCGAATTTCTCCGCGAGTGCTGTTCGCAATGCAGCCATGTTCACGACGCGTTCACTCGCTGCGATCCCGCGGTAAATCCAGCGCAGTTGCGCATTCAATCGCCGCAGTTCCTTCCGCTGCCGTGCTGACTTGGCGCGGGCTTCGCTGAGTTGCTTGCGCAGGGCGCATACATCCGTGATGTAACCTTCACGCAGATTTGCCATTAGGGTGCGCTGGTATTCCGCCTCGACTTTCCAATCAACGCTCATGTCGTCTCCATCGCCTTCGCAATCACGCACTCCGTAAGCCAATGCGACTCAGCCCGAGCCACAATCGAGTCATGGTGCCGCAGCAGGGCGTCTGCTGCATCGTCGTGGCCGAGCACGGTGAGCAGCTTGTGACACTCCATCACGCCCGTGAGGATGCCCATGCGATTCGCGCGGGCGATCAATCGGTCTAGGTCGGCGGCGGTGATGCCGGTCATGCTCTCATCCTCAAGACGCATTCTGCATTTCTACGCTGCAATTCCTTTCCGAATCCGGCGCGATCCGCAGGTATGTACGGGAATTGCGTTACCTGCCAATCGGTCAGTCGATCAAAAAACGACGATCCCCATTTTTTCAACCCGCATTCGGCGTGCGCGTAGTGCCGCACACCGTACTTAATTAATCGGCCTTTGCGCTGGACGCTCATGTCGCCAAGGTCAGTGCATCCGCATACACGGCAGGTATTCATACAATCTCCCCTCGTCTCCGTCTCAACTCCCGCTGCTTGGAGAAATGTTCCTCGCGCTTCGCCTCGTCCTCGGCTAGGTCGGCGGTCTCGGCGATGTCCATCATTTCACCGTACCAATGTCCCAATTCGATTTGTACGTCGAAGTCCCGCGCAGCTTCTCTGCATGCCCGGATAATCCCCGCAATCGCCCGGCACTGCGCCGCACGGGACGGCTCACGCTTCAGGCTATCGACTAGCCGGCAATGCTCTGCCGCGTCCAGGTCGGCGCAGCAGCGGCGAAGCTCGGCGGCGGTGTCGGCGATTAGGGCGGAGGCTTGGTCGGTGTTCATTTGTTCTCCTCAAAGTCCTGGCAGGCGTAACTGTTCTAAATCTGATGCGTCTTTCTCCGACATACGCGGATTGCGCGCCTCTATTTCCATCCGCTTCAACGCCGAATACCACTGGCTCGGCGCAGTGGTAAATCCTAGCGATGTGAAATGCAGATCGTTCTTCAGTATCGCTAGAGCAATCGCTTTGTACGACGGCGCCAGCAACTCGTGCATCAATTCATCCGGAACCTCGTCCGGGATGTCTTCGGCGTATCCCATCTTGCGCCATGCCGAAATGTACTGATCGATTCGCTTCAAAACAGACCGCCTTCTGATTCCGACCGCGAGAGCAACCACGCGTCCAGCGTTCGTCTCGCCGTGTCGTTAGCTTCGGCGCGCTGGCTATTCGATAACAGCATGAACCCTCCGCGGTAAGCGCGTGACACGCTAGTGTCGATGCACATCGATGCCTGGCCTAGAAACGCGATGCGATTAATATTCTCATTCAGCAAGAATTGCTCGCACGAGATAGGCCACTCTCGCACTACTCGATCCAGTGCGGCTGTGAACCGTGGAATATCGGACAGAAACTCGGCATACAATTTTTGCCCGTCTTCGAGACGAATCCCATTTACGCCGTTGAACATGCCGGCCTTGTAGCATTCCCAATTCCAATACGGGTGATAGACGCGGTTCACTCTTCTGTCTCAAGTTCTGCATCTTCCAAAGATTCATCATCCGCTTCCCACGCCTCGGAAAAATCGCGATTGGCGAACAGCGCAGCCACTCCCGTGATTTGCTTCAGTCGCAGCAACTCATCCGCGCTCATTCCGATGTGCTGGCAAATCCACCGATCGCCCTTGCCCATTTCGACGAGTTCGGCAACGATCGTACTCATCAGTTCGATGTTGTGCGTACCACGGGCTCGATTGTGCCGGATGGTCGATGCCATCCGATCGCCGAGTTCCTTGTTGATCACAACGATCGGCAGCATCCCGCGTTCGCGCTCGAATATCCGCTGGCTGTTCTTGAGCGTAAGGTAGCGGTGGAATCCGTCGACCACGATGTAGATGTCGTTCTCAGCGTCGTAATACGTCACGACGGGCTGCGTGTATCCGTCCTCCCAAATGCTAGTTTCGAGAAGCGCCATCTCCGGTGGAGCCACGGCGTTCGGGTTGTAGTCGTTGGCCTTCACGCGATCGATAGGGACCGCGAGCACGTCGTACACAGGGGATCGGAACTCAGGCATGGCGTGCATCTGCAGCCGGTTCGTAAGATCCATCCGGGCCATGCGTCTCTGCGCCTACGCACGGCGGGTTGAACACCGAGATCAACACCGTGTCCTCCAGCGTCTCGAACGTATGATCGTCATGCTCGTCTAGCACGTACACCATGTCCTCGCGGATCATGCTTTGCTTTCCTGTTTTCAGGTTCGTCAGCACGCCCCACCCGCATATGCAGTAGCACGCTTCCAGATGGTGCTTGTAATGCCAATGGTGTTTCAGCCCTCGCGGGATAATCGTCTTGTGCAACGAGAATCCCATATTGTCACGAGCCAGCAAGGCGCGCATGCTGACAAGCCCGGTAGGAAATCTCACGTCTCTTTCTGTGTTCACGAGCGTCGGAAGATCGATAACTTTCACGCTACCCCCTATATTCGCTTGTACTTCTCCATGATAAATCGCTGGCGCAGCGCCTGTTCCTTCGTCGGCGCGAGTCCCATGTATTTGCACGTGTGGTCATTTTTCAGGATCGTGACCGCAAACCGCTTCCACGAAGTCACCTGCCCATTGTGGCAACTGAGCATATCGAGGTGATCTGGTACTCTCTGGATTCGCACCCGAGTAAGTTCCCCGCTACCGTGTGGAGTCTTGCCATTTTCTCGAAACCGAATACCGAAATACCTTAACTCAGATATGATGGAGTCATGTAATCCGCGCCCCACCCGACCCCAGAATAGAATCGACTGGATGAAGCGCTGCTTAAAATTGCCGCCAACCTCTTTCGGTAGCGTTGCGAGCAGGAACTTAGTAAATGACTTCCACGTGTGCCCAGGCGGTAGCTTCAAGCTCCGGTAGCCAAGTTGCTTTCCATACGTCGCGATGAAGTTCGCGCCCTGCACCCGCGCGCACAGTCGCGCCCAGACGTGCGGATCGATCACTCGGTACATGCCGAGGCTGGACTTTGACTCGCTCATGAACGGGGAGGCTACGCGCATCTTTTTCACCGGGACGCCGGCCTTGTAGAAGATGTCGTAGAGTTGGTTGTATTCCCAATCGAACTTCGCGTTCGCCGTCCAGATGTCCTCTGTGCGCCAATCGTATATTGGGTAGCAGTTGTAGACGTGATCGGTGTTTTTTTTCGTCCACATCTGCCCGTGCAGCGTTTCTTTGCGGTCGTTCATGATCGCGCGGAATCTGTTCAGACTTTCTACTGTGCGTATGCCAATCAGGCATGCACACCGTTTTCCTTGTGCGTACCAGTCGCCGAACTTGTCCCAGAATTCGTTGTAGGGCATGTCCTCGCGAAAAAAATCGAACCGATGATTGTCCACATTGACGATGTACTCGTGCGGCGGCATCGGGCGTATCCAGCGCTCACGATCGCGCTCGCCCCAACATTGCCATTCGACCGCGTATGAGCTTATCGTGCAGGGGAGCGTGATCGGCAAGCAGCACCAGTACACTTCAAGCAAATCCAAATTTTTACCGATGATGCTGTGCATAAATTGCAGCGAGTATTCGTAGTTCGCCTCGTTGTCTAGCACCATCAATCCGACTTTGCGCGTGATGCCGTTCTTGCGCATATAGTCGAGCATCAAATTCAGCATGACACCAGAATCCTTGCCGCCTGAAAACGACAGGTAGATGCGCTCGAAATTGTCGAAGATAAACGCCATTCGATCGTTCGCGGCGTCGTACACGTTCTTGCCGATGTAGTGTTTCATGTCGTAGCAAAGTTGCGTTGCGGTATCGATGCGCCATGTTAGCAAACTAAAAGACTATGTCAATACCTATTGCAAAATTATTTTAATTAGCTATGATGCGCGGCATGGACATAGAAAAATTAAGCGAACACTTTGGCGGCGACTACGAACTATCGAAGGCGCTCGGCGTGACACAGGGCGCAATTTCACAGTGGCGCGGCGCCGGTCAAATCCCGATCCTGCGGCAATATCAGATTCAGGTGCTAACGATGGGACGTTTCCGCGTGACACCGAAGCGGCGCGAGGACGCTGCCGCATGACTCCGCTCGATCTAATCATCGCATCTTTCGTCGGGCCGAAATCGCCCTACGGCAAGCGCTATCGATTCGGGCAATCGCGGTGCGTCGTTCGGTTGCCAGGGTTGGATGAGCATCGTTACGTGGATCGCAGCGAAGCCATGAATGCAGCGGCGTCGAAGTATCGTCCGCATCAAGGCAACCAAGAATGCGAACGGCGCGTCAGGCAAATGGCGAAGGCCGTCAAATGATTCCCCGCCCGCATCCGTCGCGTCTTCCTCCTGTTGGCGCGCGTCCGAGCTGTCCAGTGCTACCCATCCTCCCTGGTGGTGGGCAGCGGTGCGGGCGGGGAACCAGATGAAAGCCCGCTCCATCCGCGCCAAGGCCCACAAGGAATTGTGCGAGACGATCCTCGCGGCGATCGGCGACGAAGCGTTGACGGCGGCGCAAATCTCGGGGCGGATCAGTATTCCGTCGAGGAAGCTATCGACGACTCTCAGCAGCCTAGCGAAGCGTGGCGTGATCTGCGCGTCACAGGGCGGCTACTCCGAGACGAATCATGCGCCGTGCGTGCTGTGGGGCAGGTCGGTGCAGGGCTGCGCGCTTGAGCAGTGCTGGCCTAGTCTCGTGCGGGTGCCGGAGGGTCAGCCGGGGGCGCGGCATGTGGGGGATAGGTGATGCCTAGACCAGAACAGCCGTACCTATGGGTGGTAGAGGAGTGCGTCCCGAGTAGAGACAAGATAGAGCGATGGCATCCCCGTTCTTGGGATTGGGAGAGCGGCGACGCTCATAAAGATTTTGCGTTGATGAAATGCGCGGAAATGAATCGTGACGCCCGTGTTTATGGTTCCAAGTACAAATTCCGTGTCTGCAAGTACGTGAGGGCCGAGTGATGGACACCGGCGAATGGGTGCGAAAAAGGGGCAGGATGGGCGCCGACAATCCTTCGTGGAAAGGCGATGGCATTGGTTTTCGTTCTGGTCACGCGCGCGCTCGTCGAATCTATCGCGAGATCGGATCGTGCGTGAAGTGCGGGGCTGAAAAAACGGAACGGCATCACAAGGACGGGAATACGGCGAACAATCATCCTACCAACGTAGAGGTGCTTTGTAGGCGGTGTCATATGCAAGCGGATGGTCGTCTCGATAAATTAAGGAATAGAACGCCAGAACAAATCGCACGAACGGCGGCGGCACTTCGCAAGGGTTCCACGTTCTTTTGTCTCCTGTGTTCCGTTCACTTCTGGCGGATGCCCTATCAAATAGCGCAAGGGAAAAATAAATTCTGCTCGGTCGAATGCACACGGGCCTATTGGCGCGAGTACGGAAAGGTCGGGAATTGATGGATACCGCGGATCGCATCAGACACAAAATCACGGGCGACAGAGGCATCGTTAGCTGCGTCCATCCTCCGATCGCGTATCTGATCGGGTATCCGCCAACGCCAGTACGCCTAGACGATCTCGAACTGGTCGAAGAGTCGACGGCCACGGATCGGCACGCGCTGCTGGAGGATCTGGCGCGCGGGACGGGTAACGGGCATCGGACTAGGTGTGCGAGGGCTAGATTGCAGGCGCAGGCGGAGGGTGTATAGTTGCAGGTGATCGGACGGGACAACGGTTAGCTACCGCGGTTCTGCCCATATCAGGCCTTACCGTACCGATCAACTTTTCAACGTATGGGGTTGCCGTGACAATCACTTCCGCTGCATCGGCCCGTAGAATTTCAACGGTAGCCGCCCTTGTCCCGGGTGTGTCCCGTGTGAGCGGCGCTTGGCGTGTTGATGCCGCTTTGGCGTTCTACCCCACAAACCGAAGAACTGCTGCCGATGTTCCTCGTCATGGCATCTGGTGCATAGAATCTCGAAGTCTTCGTCGGGATGATCCCACGCACGAACGCCAGGTATTCGGCCATCACGATGGTGAGCGACAAGTGGCAGGTGTAACACGTTCGGACATCGTTGGCACTGGTAGTCCGCGAGTTTCAAAAGATACTGTCGCCGACTCTCCCATTGCGGGGTGCGGTAGTCGGCGCGTTGGTCTTCGGTCATATAACTCTCCTTTTCATGTAAGTAGGAGAGAAGGATTATCCGCATGAAAAAACGGCCAGCAACCCGTAACGATGGTACAAACATCCTGTCACGGTTGCACCATCGTCCTGTCACGATACCTAACGGTTTTCTTAAACCAAAGTATCCGAGTGGATTGAGTAAAAGCTACTCTGCTTCGTTGCTAAATCAATTTAGGTCTATAAGGGTTTCTCTACACGCAATGGAGATGATTTTAAACTTTACGTTCCCGCCGAAATCGATAACTAGGCTGGTAGAGCGAGGAGTAACTAGGTCTATAGCAGAAAGAGAATTGCGCGCATTTCGTGCATCATATTGGGACGATGATAATCATTGGCGTCTAACGCATAATCTTCCGAGGTTTGAAACGTTTCAGCGGGAGATTGAATTTGGCACAAGGGATTCGATTCTAATCGCGCATAGAGTGATAGAAATTTCGGTCAATGAACGCGTGGAATTAGAGGAATTGTCCAGGTTGAATGCCGAGAATGCTCGTCAAGAGGAATTATTGAGGAAACAGCGCGAAGCACAAGAGGCTGAAGATGAAGCGCGATATACAGATCGCGCAATCGAGGACACAATTAGGGCGATACAGGATTTGATTAGGGCTGCGTCATGACCGTCCCTGCGCCGGGAATTGTGTACTTAACAAAGACAGGTCATAATCGGCGTGACAGGCCGGTTTGCCGAGAGCGCGGCTATTTTTTAGCGCGCTTGTTGGCTTTCTTCTTCGGCGTAAAGGGCGTGGGCGGGGTCGATAGCATCGCGCGCAGGAGTTTCCGCGTCCGCTGCTCTGCTTCAGACTTGGAATACAGATCGAGAGTTTGTATCTCGTCTGCTGTCGTCCGCTTCTCTGCCGGTTCGTTATTCATGGATTTGACCAATGGATAAATTCGAGGCTTTACCGGAACTCTACCGAGATAGTCCGCTGATCTCCTACGAAATGGAGCGCGCAGGAGTGGCCGAGACTAGTCATGACCCTAATTATCCCCATTCAGAGATGGTGCGGGATGTGTTTGCCGCGATGCTGAACGTCGCTTTGCGATCGCCTCAGCTACGGTGTAAGTATTTAGCGTTACTGTCCGAATTGCTCCCAACAGATCGGTGAGGGACGTAACTGTTATGGGCACTCCAGCGGGGGCTATTCGTTTGCTTAGTTTGAATCCTTTCTCAACCGTCATCCTGCCATGTAAGTCTTGGAGAAGAAACTTGCCATTACCCGCATCGAACCAGATTCCATGTGCAACCTTGTTGCGCCGGGTTTCTAGTTCATCAAGTAGTGAAAGGCCGGACAGGTCTATCGTGAAGTTTTCGGTTAGCGCGATGTCGGCAATCATCTCAACCATTTCCTTCGCGCGTGGCGTGCGCACGGCAATTCTACCCTTAGCCTCAGAGAGATCTAGCATTGCAAAGACTGTCCTTCTGAGAGCCAGTTCTTGAATCGCCCATGCGACAACAATTTCACCGACCAGACTCAAAAACTCAGGCGGAAGGGTTTGAGCAATTGGTAACGTCTTGGAGTTGACGGTGATCTTCATCGGCCAACTAAATCAATTTGCCTTGTTGCGGTTGTTTGTCTTCGCGCTTCGCTTTTTTGAACGTGAGCCCACCGGCGTCCATGCGCGGATAGCGCGCTTGCTCCGTTCCGGAGAGCAAACCTTCGATCGTCAGGACTTGCAGCTTAGGAAACTTCGCACCAGTCAGCGGCGATGTGTAGTAGCCGGTCCCAACGCTCTCAGTGACCATGTTGCGCGTCGGATCGGTCAACGTCACGAACAAGCCAATAGCCGCCTTCTCACGGTCGATCACATGGGCGAAGTCGCGCAGCATCGAGACGCCTACGTTCTCCCCGCCTTTCACGCTGACAACGATCTTCTTCGGGAGCTTGTCATCGTCTTGGAAGTAGATCAGTCCGTCGATGCCGCTGTCTGCGCCTTTCTTCTTGCCTTGGTATGGCTGAGCATTGACGAGCGAGCACGCCCACCATTGAAATTGATACTTGTCACGGATAGCCAGATCGCGCGCCCCGTCGAAGTCCTTCGGCGTGCCGTGAACGTCGAACGCGATTGTTGGGAAGGCATCGCGCATTCGCTTCTCAATGAGAGAAATCGCAAGGTGCGTGATGTCGATGCCAATCCATTTTCGGTTGAGTTTTTCCGCGGCATGGACGGCAGTTCCGCAACCGCAGAACGGGTCAAGGATAACGTCGCCTTCGTTGCTGGATGCGCCGATGATGCGCTCAAGGAGTGCGATCGGTTTCTGAGTTGGATAACCCAAGCGCTCCTGCGCCTGAGAGTTCAATGGAAAAATGTCAGTCCATACATCATCGAGGGCGCGACCCTTCTGCTCGTCCAAATATCGTTTGAGTTGTGGCACGGCTCCAGGGCGCGTTTGAACAACGATTCCCGCTTCGTAAGCGGCTTGCATTCTCTGCTTAGTCCAGCGCCACACTCGGTTAATGCCCAAGAATTCATATGTAAGGTTGGGGCGGTTGGGGTTTGGGTTGATTAAATTGTCTAGCCTATATATGCGCCCATCTTTATCGTGATGCGAATACTTAGAAGAAGTCTTATCGTCCAAGTTGTCAGGATCATAGGGCGTGTATATCGAAGTATCATTCCAGGTTGTGCTATCGCTTTTCCCGTAGCACAGGAGAACGTCATGATTGTCCGGCAACCGCCTGGTCATGAGAGACTTCGCGGTAGTTCGTTTCCAGACAATCTCGTTCCTATAATTCTGCGGGCCGAAAACGCCATCAAGAACTATCTTCAGGTAGTGGCTCGCAGTCGGGTCGCAGTGCAGGTACAGGCTGCCACTCTGCTTCAACACGCGATGAAGCTCCATGAGCCGATTCGCCATCATGGTCAGATACGCCATCATGTCGTTCTCACCAAGGAACCGGCGAAGCGCTTGCATCATTTCCGAAACGTCGGTGTTGCCGCACTGAAGCAACTCACCGAATTCGCGTTCCGCTTGCTCGCCCCAATGCCACGTATCTTCAAACGCTTCTATCTGGGCGTGCGAAGCGTGTCCCTTTGGGCTTTTGAAAAGTACATTGTAAGTCGCGCTCGAATTGAACGGCGGATCAAGGTAAACAAGATCAACAGACGCATCCGCGATGTGCTCGCGCAGAATGTCCAGGTTGTCGCCGAAGTAGAGGGCGTTCATGGATCGCTACCGCGGGTTTGTATACGACAGTATCTCTTCAATGCTGCGTCTAACCTCATGGGTGTCTCGGTAAAACCATTCGCCGTCGGTTGTGTCCTGGTAATAGGCATCCTTCTTTGCGCGCTTGTACCGATCCAAGGCCATGCTCAATCCGCGGCGCTTTCTCCTTGGCGAACGCTGCATCAATCGATCAACCTCGACGACAGTCGGCTCCCCATAGGATCTAGTTGGGTGTTCTCGGAACATCAAAAATATCGAGCGAATAGGTTCGGCCGCTTCGTTGTATTCCTTCCTCTTATCTCGTCCAATGGCGATCCAATTCCCAATAAGAATGCCAGTGAGAAAGGCCGTGGTACTAACGCCAGCGCTGTAAACCGGATCGCTGAGCAAAACGCGGACAAGTTCGAGTGGTTCCATTTGCTTTGGTCGCCGATTGTTTGGCTCATTCTTGGCATTCTGGTAGGTGGCGGCTTTGGTCGAAGTGAAAATCGAAGGAAAGTTGCACCCAATGCCCCGTTACATCCTTCTCCGCAATCTGGCGCAGCACAGCGATGAACTGCGCAAGTAAAGCCCTACGCTGCTGCGTCAATCCGCCGATAGGTCAGGCGTTTGTTGCTGATGCCTTTGAGCAATGCGGTCATGCGCTCGGCGTCAGTGAATCCGGCTTTCATCCATTTTCCGTCCGTCCCCTTAACGCGCGTTTCGCGATGGTTGTATCGGAAATCAAACTCGGTGACGTAACGCTGCAAGTGATCCGGCGAGACGTGGTGAAAGGTGCCGACGATTCCGCGCTTGAGGATCGAGAAGTACCCCTCTACGGTGTTCGTATGAACATCACCGCGCACGTATTCGCCAGACCCGTGCGTGATAGATTCGTGACTTTGGAACATCTTGGACAGAATCTTGTACTGGCCCGCTTCGTCGGTCATGAGGCGCGTTTCCTCGGTGTTCAGTTGCGCCTTGAGGTACGGCCCGAGATTCGCGGAACTGATGGTCGGAACGGCAGTAGTCGAACGGACGTTGCCGCCACGCTCAACCAGCGAGAACACCATCGTCTTACCGATGCCGCCTTGAGCACCCTTGATGCGCTTGCTACGATGCTTGTTGCGTTCTTTTCCGCCGACGTAGGTTTCATCGGCTTCAATCGTCGCGCCGCCAGTCGAGAACATGCCGCCAGGCGCTTTCATGGCTTCGCGAAGGCGCATCGTCATGAACCAAGCGGTCTTGTACGTGACGCCGATCATGCGCTCAACTTGCTTGCTGCTGACGCCCTTCTTGCTGGACGCCATCAGCGCGGCAGCGAAAAGCCATTTATCCAGGCTGATCTTGGAACGCTCGAATACCGTTCCTACCGTTACCGTGAATTGATCGCGGCAGTGACCGCAGTCATACACGCCAGGGCGATGCGCTTTACCTTGCAGCTTGGAGATGCGATCTACTGCACCACAATGCGGGCATACCGGACCATTCGGCCAACGCACGGCTTCAAGATGTTCGCGGGCTGCGCTTGCATCGTGATATTGGGTTTCGTTGAACAGGTATTCGGCCATGACAGTCTCCAATCGATGGCTGAATTATGATGGCAGAAAATGTCTTTGTCAAGTATACAATTCCCCCTGCGCCGCTAGTGCAAGCCGAAGTCGATCTGCGCGACTTTCAATTCATGCCGCTGGACGTTCGCCGACTACGGGACTCGCGGATGATGACCGCGTTTCCAGCCGAGCAGGTCGTCGCAGCAATCATGCTGTGGTGTGCATCGTGGCATCAGGTGCCAGCAGCAAGCCTACCGGATGATGACGTTGAACTGTCGCAACTCGCCGGCTATGGTCGCGCGGTCAACGTGTTTAAAACGGTCAAGGATGGTGCGCTACATCAATTCGTGAAGTGCAGCGATGGGCGCCTATATCATCCAGTTGTCGCCGAGAAAGCGCTGACAGCGTGGCAGGCTAAAGTGGACACGGCGCACAGGCGCGACCGTGACCGATACCGTAAGGCGAACGGCAAGGAAGCGTCATTTCCAGATGTCGATGAGTGGAACCGTCAGCGCATTTCCGTTGGAATTGACCTAGCGTTCCGTTGGAAACATATGTCAATTCCGTTGGAATCGCTACATGCTTCCGTTGGAATTCCAGAAAAACCGCGACCCAATTCCACGACGGTCGTGTCCCGTTTTTCGGACAAGGGAGAGGGAGAGGGAGAGGGAAGGGATACTGTAACACTTAAAGACCTTAAACCCGTTAGCTCAGAGCCGGCGCACAAACCGCGCCGCTCCAAGCCGGCGCCGCAGTGGAACGGCGCGACAGTTTGCATGCTTCCAGTCGTCGGCAGCGGCGGATCGGAAATAGCGATCACTCAGGAATTCATCGATGAAATGCAGCAAGCCTATCCATCGGTCGATTGTGCAACGACCTTGCGTGAAATCCGCGCATGGTGCCTAGCCAATCCCGGTAAGCGCAAGACCGCTGGCGGCGCGCACAGGTTCGTCCAATCGTGGTTCGCAAGGGAGCAAAATCGTGGCTAAACGTCGGCAATGCAGCGGGTGCGGTGAATTCAACGCGATCAATGCGAGGGAGTGCAAGAACTGCGGCAGCGTGTTCGGCCACGCCGAGCGCAGCGCATCCAGCAGCCCCGACCTCTGCGCCTGGCGCGACGCGGGCCGCGGCTGCGTGTGCCGTGGCATCATCGGGCACGGTCAAGGGCACATGTATTGCCGGGAGCACTGGGAGCGCGTCAACGGCCGCGAGCCGCACGTGATCGGCAACGCACTGCCGCCGGTAGTTCAATCGCAGGCTGCAAGGCGATGGCACGAGCAGATGGCTGCGTCCAAGGGCCGCGTCACAAAGGCTGCTACCGGAATATCGATAACGGAGTGGCTGCAGGATGAGACCTACGGCGAATTGCAGCAGAGAATTCGCGAGAAGCTAGGCCGCGAGCCAGGCAGCGATGACGACTACGCCGACCTCGTGCCGGAAACGGTGGGGCAGGCGTGAAACCACGAATTGACATAACGGGCCAAAAATTTGGAATGCTTACAGCATGCCGATTTGTCGGTGTCGGCAATCGTGGCTCTATGTGGGAGTGTACTTGCGAGTGCGGAAACTCAAAAATAGTCGCGGCATTCAGATTGCGAAACGGGGTTACTGCATCGTGTGGATGTTTGAGAAAATTCATGTCATCGGAGAAACTTAAGAAACACCATCAATTGATTTCAGGAGTGAAGCAAAACGCCAAATGCGCTGAATGTGGAAAAGTGTTCGAGAGATGTTTGTCACCTAGTCCGCTAAAGGCTAGAAAGTATTGCTGTGCATCATGCGCTAGGCAAGGTAAGACTAAAATCGCGAAGCAATATTTAGCGTCGAATCCACTGGCAAAAGAAGCCGCAAAAAAAAGGGCAAAAAAATACGCGGCGAAAAAGTACGCACAAGGAAAATTGCCTAGCTTTATGTTTTCATGATCCGCATGACCTACACCGTTGACGGCGTTGCAAGCGAGTACGAATTCGACGATGACCGGCTGGATGAAGTACTGGCCCGTGCCGACGCCAAGTTCCTGCCGGCATGGACGGTGCAGGATGAGGCGAACTTTCGGCGGATCATGGCCGAGGATGCGAAGCGGAGGAAGGGGAAATGAGCGTTTATCCGAACTGGACTCAGAAGTTGAGGCTCATGCTCATCGACATCGCGAAGCAAGAGGGCATCGCGATCAAGCAAATCGAAATTAAGTGGGTGATCGGGCAGAGCATGTCAGAAGCCGCTCCGAGGGTGATCGATATATCATCAATCGATTTTGACGGGATGCTGGTGAATTGTGATGCGCTCCGTGACCGCGCGTAACGTCTACCGTCTCAGGTCCGAGGAAATCAGCGAATCCGCCATACTCTCGGCGGTGCTGATTCGGCTCCAGTACGACCGCAGGGTCGCGTGGTGTGAGCGGATGAACACGGGCGCAATGGCCGTGGGTGAAGGCAAGACGCGGCGCTTCGTCCGATTCGGTTTTCCCGGATGTTCTGACATAATCGGCATGATGAAGGACGGTAGGTTTCTGGCAATCGAGGTTAAGAGCCGCATAGGACGCGCTACGGAGGCGCAGGCTGCGTTCCTGGAACGTGTGCGAGCCAACGGTGGGGTAAGCGGTATCGTGCGCTCTGTGGACGATTTGGAGTCGTTGCTGAATGGCTGAAATCCCTGACGATGCAGAGGTATGGGTGCAACTAGAAAAGCTCCAGTGCACAGCGGTAAATGAATTCGACGCAATATCCAAGTCGGCATGGAAACGGCTCCAAGGTGATCGCGAGACACTGAATACCACGCTTCATTCAGGGCGCCTGATGCTCGTTACCCGCGAGGAATGGGAGGCTGCTACGGCATGCCACGCTCACCGCTAAACTCCGGCAGCCGCGGCATGGGCCGCAATCCTGCTACCGTCTATGAATCGAGGGAGGCTGCTACCTGTGTCGGCTGTGTGCACGCAACTACCATCACCATCGCCGGGAAGAATCGGCCAGCATGCGGACTCGGGCGCCAGTACGGTCATCGATGCCGGAGCTATGCCGAGCGCAAGCCCGTCCGCTGGTAGCCTGGAGCATCCGCGGCTGGATGAACTCCTAGAGACTTGGGCTAGGTACATGCGGGCGCATGACGTGCAAGACCTAATGATTCAGATGTCGCAATACTGGGCATCGGGCAGCAGCGATTTCGATTCGATGGTAGCGGCCGCGGACATGGCCGATGCGATAGCCACACACGCAGCGATTAACGATCTAGTCCCTGTGGAGTACGCTGCTATCTGCCATATGCACTTGAACGCGGTCTGGCGTGCCAACAGGGAACCGATCGAAACGGCCTATCTGCGTGCGCGTGGATCGTTGAGTGAAGGGCTGAGATTAAGGAAGGTTTCTTGACCATTTGACCGCCTTTTGAAAACGGTGTAAGTTACGCGGCGGAATAGTTCGCCCAAAAAACAAGCCCATGACCTAACGGTTGTGGGCTTTTGCATTTTCCGAGGTGACTATGTGGCCCACTACTTCCCGCCACGCACGAGGCTACGGTCGCGCATGGGACATACGCAGGGCAGCCGTACTCAAGCGGGATCAATACCTGTGCCAGTGCAAGCACTGTCGGGCAGAGGGTCGCATCACGCCGGCTAACGAAGTCGATCACATCGTACCCAAGGCCAAGGGTGGAACGGATGAGTATGCGAATCTCCAAGCGATCAACCGCGAATGTCACGAGAGGAAAACGCTTGAGGAACGCGAAGGGCTACGGCCGCGCATTGGCGTGGACGGTTGGCCGACGGCGTGAAATGGATGGTGCAGCGCAGCGTGGGGGGTGGTGCACTATTTTGTGACGCGGTGCGCGGGACCGATCGAGGTTTAGCGTCCCGTTGTCCTAATTCCCAATCCTATCCCATAAACGCTCGAAAACGACCAAAATGAAGCGAACACGCTCAGATACCGCAGAATCTGCCGTAAAAGCTATGATTGCTGCATCGCAAACGCCATTATCCGTACCGCAGCACAGCAAATTGTCTGAGGATGCGGTGGCGTACTGGTCGGGCATCATTTCGGCACGCGCGCGGGATGAGTGGACGGAACTTGACCTAGTGGTAGCGGCGCAGTTGGCTCGGTGTCAGGCCGACATCGAGCGGGAGTCGGTTGCGCTTGGCGATGAGGGTAGCGTGGTTATGAATCAGCGTGGTACGCAGATCATGAATCCGCGGCACACGGTGCTGATGCAGCTCAGTCAGCGGCAGTGCGCGTTGATGCGGGCGCTTCGCATGGGCGGCAAGGTTGCGGGCGATCCTCGGAGCGAAGCCGGGCGGCGGAAGATCGAGGCGGAGAGCCGGCAACTGCGGGACGAGCTTGCCGAGGACGAACTGCTGGCGACGTGAAGCGCAAGTCCAAGCCGGCACTAACGCGCGGCGAGAAAGTCTGCGCGTTCATCGAAAAATACTGCCTGTGCCCAGAGGGCGACCACGTTGGCAAGCCGATGGTGCTGGAGGACTTCCAGCGGAAGTTCATCCTCGATATTTACTCGAATCCATACGGTACCCATACGGCTTATCTGTCGCTCGGGCGGAAAAACGGCAAGACCAGTTTAATCGCCGCAATCTTACTCGCGCACATCTGCGGTCCGGAGGCGGTGCAGAATTCGCAGATTGTGAGCGGCGCGCAGTCGCAGGATCAGGCGGCGGTGATTTTCGAGCTGGCGCGCAAGATGGTTGATATGTCGCCGGCACTGAGCAAGGTTGTGCGGGTGCAGCCGAGCGGGAAGCGGTTGATCGGCCTCGTGCGCAACGTGCTGTACCGGGCATTAGCGGCTGAAGGTAAAACGGCGCACGGTCTCAGTCCGATCGTCGCCATACTCGACGAGGTCGGGCAGGTGCGCGGGCCTACGGACAAGTTCGTCACGGCGATCACCACGGCGCAGGGCGCGTACTCGAATCCGCTGCTGATTGCGATCAGCACGCAGGCGCCGACGGACTTGGACTTGTTCTCGACGTGGATCGATGCACAGAAAGCGGCGAACGATCCGCGCGTGGTGTGCCATGTGTACTCGGCGCCAGAGGATGCCGCGATCGACGATCCGCGCGCGTGGGCTGCTGCGAATCCAGCGCTCGGGAAGTTTCGCTCCGTGGCCGATGTCGAGAAGCAGGCCAAGGCGGCACTAGCTATGCCGGCGAACGAACCGGAGTTTCGCAACTACATTCTCAACCAGCGCGTCGAGGCGGCGAACCCGTTTGTCACGCGCACGGTATGGGAGACTTGCGGCGCAGCGCCGGGCGACATCGGCAAGAAAAAGGTTTGGGCCGGGCTTGACCTATCGGCCGCGCATGACTTGACCGCATTTGTGGCGGTGGACGAATCCGGCGGCGTGCATCCGACATTCTGGTTGCCGGCTGATGGTCTCGCGGAAAAGTCGCGGCAGGATAAGGTGCCGTATGACCTGTGGGCGCGTCAGGGAATCTTGAACACGACGGCCGGCAAGGCGATCGAGTACGAGTTCGTTGCCGAGTTCCTGCGCGGATTTTTCGACCGATATTCCGTGCAGCAGGTGGCGTTCGACCGCTACAACATGAAGTTCCTGCGGCCGTGGCTGGAGAAGGCCGGGTTCAGCGAAAAGGAATTGCTGCTGTTCGTCGAGTTCGGGCAAGGGACTCTCTCGATGACTCCGGCGCTCCGCGAGTTGGAGGTGAAACTGCTGAACGCGCAGCTCCGGCACGGCAACAATCCGATCCTGAATATGTGTGCCAACAATGCGAAGGTGATTGGCGATAGCGGCGCGCGGAAGTTTGACAAGAAAACAGCGCGCGGTCGGATTGACGGTATGGTTAGCCTTGCGATGGCTGTCGGTGTGATGCCTACCGCGGGCGAGCCGCCGAAGCAGTATCAGGTGATGTTCATCTAGTCGCACAGTTTTCGGTTTCCCTGAAGTCCTCATGCCCGCCTAGAGCGGGCTTTTTCTTTTCTGGAGCCTGCAATGAATCGACTCACGCTGCCGAATATCCGGCTGGATTCACGACCGAGCGGGCTCAAGTTCCGTGCGCCACAGACTGCGGTCGCGCGGTGGGACAAGTCGATCAATCTCGCTGCGAAGCCGGGAGAGATTGCGATCCTCGGCGAGATCGGTCCCGAGGAATGGGGCGGGATCAGTGAGAAGTCGGTGCGCGAGCAGTTGAAGGCGATCGGTCCGAAGAACGCGGTGAAGGTGATTATTAACTCGCCGGGCGGCGACGCCTTCGCCGGCATCGCGATATACAACATGCTGAGAGAGCATCCGGGCAAGGTGTTCGTGTCGGTGATCGGCGAAGCAGCCAGCGCCGCAAGCATCATCGCAATGGCGGGCGATCGCGTCGAAATGGGCGAGGCCGCCTTCCTCATGATCCACAGCGCGGCCGGTATGGTCATGGGCAATGCCGCCGATATGCGCGAGTTCGCGGACCTACTCGCAACCATCGATTCATCCGTCGCCGAAGTCTACGCGCGCCGCAGTGGCATGCCGGTTAAAGACGTGCTCACGCTCATGCAAGCCGAGACGTGGCTGACCGCTAAAGAGGCGGTGTCGAAACGCTTCGCTGATTCGATGGTCGCGGATCAATCCGGCGACAAGCAGAAATCTCCGAGTGCATCCGTGCGCTCGACCCTTCCCGCTCTTACGGCTCCCGCGCTGCTCGCCGCGTCAGGCACTCAAGCAGCCGCTGGAATCCGCATGAGCCTAACTCCGGGCGTCTCCGGTGGTATCAAAGGAAACACCATGAAGTCGTTGAATGAACAACTAGCCGAACTGCGCGAGCAGAAAGCGGCACGCATGACTCGCCAAGGCGAGATCAATCTGATGTTCCAGCGCAGTCCCGATCAGGTCACAGACGAGATGCGCCAGGAATTCGACTCGATCGATGCAGAACTGGTCACGATGGACGATCAGATCCGCGTCAAGAGTTTCGAGGTTCGCATGGCTTCGGCCGCGCAACCGATCACAACCGAATCGCGTATCGTTCGTGGGGCGCCGTATCTCAACCTCAAGAACAAAGACGCGGACGAGAAATTCAAGGGCCAAAACTGGACGCGCAAAGTTATCGCGATGGCGCTGGCTCACAACCATCACGTTGCGCCGCACGAAATCGCGCAACAACGGTGGGGCAAGACTAACCCGACGCTGGTCGAGTGCATCCGCATGGCAGCAGTTGCCGGCGGTGGCAGCGACTCCGGCGAATGGGGCGCGGAACTGGTGACGGCCGACAATCGCTACACCGGGGACTTCATCGAGTACCTGTATGCAATGACGGTCTTCGATCAGTTGCCGTTACGCGAGATTCCTGCGAACGTTACCGTCAAGGGCACGGACGGCGCGGCTACGGCCTATTGGACTGGACAGTCCAAAGGTATCGCTGCAACAACCGGATCGGCGTCTACCGTTACGTTGTCGCCTCTCAAGGTGGCAGCGCTCGCGGTGGTGTCGAACGAATTGCTTGCTGATTCGTCTCCGGCTGCCGAGACGTGGGTGCGCGATCTGTTAGCCGAAGCAATGTCGCAGCGCGTCGATCAAACATTCCTCTCCACAACCGCGGCATCGGCTGGCGTATCTCCGGCGGGTATCCTCAACGGTCTATCGGCCAAGACATCGGCCGGCGCGACTGCCGACAACGTGCGCACGGACATTGAAATTCTGATGGCCGACTTCATCGCTGCACGTCACGTCTCGGGGCTGGTGTTCGTCACGCAAACGGGCCTTGCGCTCGCGCTGCAACTGATGCGCAACAGCTTGGGCTTGCCAGAATTCCCAGGGGTCAATCTCAAGGGTGGCACGCTTGAGGGTATGCGTTTGGTTTCCGGTGACAACGTGGGGCAGAATGATTTCATCCTGCTCGATCCGCGTGAAATCTGGAAGATTGGCGACAGTGGCTTGCAGGTTTCAATCTCGCGCGAAGCGACGGTTGAGCAAGACACGGCACCGCAGGGCGCGACCGATACGCCGGTTGCGGCCTCCGCGAACATGACCAACATGTTCCAAGAGGACTCTACGGCGATTCGTTTAATTCGTCGCATCAACTACCAGAAGCGCCGCACTACTGCGGTTAGCTTCATCGGCGATGCCGCTTACGGTGGCGTAGCTTCCTAACGAGCAGTTAGCGATTCCTCGGGGCTGGCAACGGCTCCGAGGTTTTTTCACTGGAGAATTGAATGATGAAAATGCAAGCGCTCGTCGCGTTGCGTGAATTTCCCTATGGCGGGAAGCGCGTGAAGATCGCGCAATGTTTCATGGCAACGGAGAAGGACGCTCGTATTCTCATTGCACTACGCCGGGCGCAGGCTGATCCTGCAGGCGGGCGTACCATCGAGCCGGACGCGCGCGATATGCCGACACAAGCGCTCGTGGATGAAGTGATGGCGGAGGAATACCCGCGCCGCCGTGGCCGTCCTCGTAAAGAGGTCGCAGCGTAATGGCGACAATAGAGCGGTGGGACCCTGTGCGAATGGTGTGGGAAACGCGCGAATTGCGCGAGCCTAAATTCGTAGAGGCCACTGCGATGCAGGTTGCGTCAG